>JGI25914J50564_10000434_pt1 | contig 13893 bp, 12 predicted proteins | sample LauGreSuBDMM15SN_2_FD_50564 | JGI IMG/M metagenome (IMG submission 50564) | reverse complement strand
GAGGGCTTCCCTATGGGGTATTAGATTGTGAGCCTGATACAGCCGATCTTGCGTGCTGGGCTATTCAAGATCACCAAAAAGGTAAGCTTGGACANGTAAATTTGATTGGTGNCGTGGTAACTGACATTCAGGATAAAAAACTAAATTGCNACTATGAACACTCCTGGGGNGCGCTAACTTTTAATCGATCATTGTTGCAGTTTGCAAAGCCTTCAGACCCTCATATTGGATTCTCCGTTGCAAGCGCAATTACGAGTGGTGAAAGGGTCACCGGAACAAGGATATCTGGAAAATATTATGACTGTGGTACGCCGGATGAGTATTTATCAATGCTAAAAGAAAATGTACTTGGATTAAAGTAGATTGATTCTAAGTTCACAAGATAAGTAGCAAACTTGATTTAATTGTGAAATTTATTTGTTTGCGTTCATTACTTTTGTTTGCCGATAGAGATTGCCAAATCTCTTATAAATGGCACGAAAAATAGGCGGCCAGAGGAAAAGCAAACTTGGTGCGATACCAATCTGAAATGCAATTGCTCGAAACGGTGAATGTCCCTTAGGATTGACAGAATTAGGTGGTCGATTTGCCCATATCCAGGTACCGATTGTGGCGCGGTCATTGACAACAACCAGACCAACCCGTTTTGTGGTCAGCACCCTCTGCAGAATATGCACATCCAACCAGTCAAAATTCCGGTTAGGAAAAATAGAAACCAGGTATTTAGTATTCCAAAGGCCAAATATCCATCCAGGTTCGGCATAAATAGCTGATTCAGCAATGCTTTTGTTTGAAATTAACAATGGTTGTGGACCGGGCTGTCGTTCTGAGGAATGTGATTTATCGTCTGGGTAGTATTCAGCCCAGTCCCAAGACGGGATAACCAAAAAATAGTCTTCGGAGGCTGCTAAGTTCAATAATTTGCCTATTTCAGAAGTGGGCGAGTCATCGGTGCATAGCCACATAAAGTAACGCGTCGTAGTACTTGTCACGAGGTATCGGAAATTGCCATAAAGTCCCAAATCTTCGGAGTGGAAGGTAATTGCTACACGTGGATCATTCATTAGATTTAATGGAATTTCAGTGCTCACAGAACCTGGATTTATCCCAACAAGAATTTTTTCCACTGCCGAATTAGATAAGGCGATACGTAAAACCCTAACCAGTGACTCATTAATCCCTTTAGAGGGAATTCCGATCGTTAACATATTGCCTCAATCTCACATTTTCTAATCTAATACTAATGGAGCGTTAGGAAAGTATGGAACAAATTTAGATGGACAGCAAATACTTAAACCGCATCAAGACTAAGTTTCCTTTAAATTTGGTGTATCCAAAAAATAAAGGTTATATCCACACAAAAGCAAAATCAAGGAGAGATGACGAGCAGGAACCACGACTCTTTCAAGGACTGCAAAAGGGTTCTAGAGCGACTCTGTGGCTAAATATTGAAGACTTTGCTAAGGGAAAAGATATACTCCCCTGAAGAATTGGGTGTAGTGGACGCAGTTAATACTGGTGAGAGGATCAAAAAATTGAGCGAAGTTTATCGATCGCACCATAAAATCATTTCAATGTTTCGAGTGATTCGCGAGTGGAGACAATTTTCACAGCGAAATTTTTCCGCACCAAGTCCAACCCTATTAAAAATGAAAACTTTGATATCGTTTTCAAACCAGAATGGAGTTTGGGTAGAAACCGGAACCTATATGGGAAGCACCACTCTCTATTTGTCAAAAAGATTTCCTGCTGTCATAACAATTGAGCCATCAATATCATTTCACAAATATGCAAAATCAAGACTTCGATCAACTAAAAATGTGACTCTACTGAATGGCACAAGTGAAGATTTATTCGAAACTGCATTATTGTCTTCTGCGCCCGTGGCCAATGTTTGGCTAGATGGTCATTTTTCTGATGGTGGGACATTTTTAGGAGATAAAGTCAGCCCAGTTGAGGAAGAATTGGAAGCGGTGCGACGCAATTTGGGTAATTTTGATTTGCTGACAATTTTTATTGACGACGTTAGGCTGTTCCCCCGATCGGATGAAGAAGAAACGGGATATCCGAAATTTCAATGGGTTATTGATTGGTGTTCACAAAATGGATTCAAATGGCAAGTACAGAATGACATTCTAATCGCTGAGATGATTCGATAAATTTAAGCTAGATATTACAGCACCTAGTTTTTTGACTGGGTCTTCCGGATTGATTTTTAGACGCTGACGCATCTGAGTTACGTCGAGTCTGGTCTGAGATAGATCACCTGGCCGTCGTTGCTCCCACTGTACGTCAATTCGAGTACCCATCGTTTCACTCAAAAGAATTTCAAACTGTTTCAAAGAAACGCTTTGCCCTGAACCAAGGTTCAAAAGTTTTGTCTGGTAATCGAATTCAACCAGGCGTTCGATACAGATCTGAAAATCAGATACCGTAAGATAGTCTCGACAGTCACTAGGCTTTCCAAACGCTGCAAATGTTCCGGTCTCAATTGTCGTTACTAGATGAGCCACAATTCCATACGGATTGTCTTCATCAATTATGTTTCCAACTCTAAGAACCGATAATTGATCCCCGTAAATGGTTTGTAGCTGCTGTTCAACCCTTAGCTTGACTTTGCCGTACCCTGTTGTGGGTTCCGGTATATCTTCTTCAGATTGTGGAGCTGTGCATTCACCATACACGGCACCGGAACTTATATAAAATAATTTTGTTCCCTTTGATAATTTGAAATTTGAGACTAAATCGAGAGTTGTAGCTAGTTCAAGATCCAAGTTTCCCGAATTCGGCTTAGCGCCGCCGGAAGCGATAAACACGGAATCGAACTCACGATCGTCACCTGTGCGTAAGTCGGTAGAATTTCGCCAAGGAACAGTTCTTTCAGAACGTGTCCAACTATGAATTTCGTGTCCCAGTGAATTCAATCCATTCGCAATTGAGTAGCCAATGTGGCCCAAACCAATGACGCCGATCCGCATATTCTCTCTATTCTTGGGATTTAGCCAATATCAAACTTGGTTCTGATTATAGTATCCCTGTGGCTTGCGGGTATTTGTTAACTATCTTGATTCCGTGTCATTCTCTGCGATATCTTTCTCTGTCGATTGAAAGCATTACCCAGCAAACTTTGCCTGTTGAAAAGTTTGAAGTTCTTCTGGTTGCTGATCGGGTTGATTTAGTTGAAGTGAACAATATCTTAGATAAATCAGGTCTTAATTTCCGAGTAATCGAATCAACAAACCCAGGAATAGTGCCAGCGTTAAACCTTGGTTTAGCGAACATTACTTCAGAATTTGTCGCTCGAATGGATGAAGATGACTTAATGATGCCTCGACGACTTGAGTTGCAGTATCAACATATGCTGACAAACAAAGAAACTTCCGTTGTCGGTGGTCAGCTTCTGCTTATTGATGTAGATGAGGTAGTGATTGGGGTTTCAGGCTACAGAAAAAGGATAAGCAAAGCATCATTTCACGTATTTGAAAGCTCACCGATCGCTCATCCCGCTGCCATGTTTAGACGGAAGGCAGTGGAACAGATAGGTGGGTACCGAGATTTTCTCCCAGAGGATTGGGATCTATGGGTCCGACTGAATGAATATGGTCCTATAGAGAATCTTACGGAGACGGTCTTGCGCTATCGAGTACATCCGAATCAGTTATCTAGAGAAAAAATGTATGCACAGCAACTCGGAAGACAGTTCGTGTCAGTATCTCATTTTGCAAGGATGTCAGGAATTAGAGATGCACCAAATGAAAGTGAAGATAAATCAGTATGGTTAGAAAAGACTCGAATGAAACTCCGACTTATTTCAATGGAGTTTCGCCAGTTCGAGAAAAGATCGGAGAAAAGTAACCACGTCGTTGAAGCCTTTCAATCTGGAGTAAGACTTCATCGCCTTCAGAAGGTTGTATCGACGCTTCTAAAATATCCCATCGTAACAAGCACATACTTGATTATTAAGATTGGTAATAAAATAAAACTATCGGTTAATAAGGCGAAATAGGCGTCGCCAAAAAAAAATAGGAAACAACCTAATTGCTGTATAGATGACTCTTAACAATAGCAGTAAGTTAATTACTGAGATAAGTCTTAAAATTGGTATCTTTATTTTGGTTAATTTTGCAACCAAAAATAGGTCTCGTAAATGTAAGAGTATTCGTTCGGGTGCGTGTGTTATTGTTCTGTAGCTACTCAGCGTTTGTGGAAATTCTTGGATAGACCTTTCTTGCAACAGGCGCCATGAGGAAAAACTCCGAATCAGCTCATGTTTCTTATTCTGCTGAATATTTCTATTTTGTCCCGAGATAGAATTACCTGACAATGTGTATCGTAAGAGAGGAAGTGGCACCGAGATCATTTTTCCCAACTGAGACATTCGTAACCAGAGTGCTAAGTCTTCAGCAGGAAAATCTTGTAAGTGGTATCCACCAGCCTTATCTAGCATTTCCTTATTTATAATGGCAGACGGGTGTGCCGTTCGCTGGCTGGAGACCAATGACAAGACAGTGGGAGTTGGAAGTACTGCAGAGTATACGTACCCTAACCCGTTTCCTCTTTCAGAAATGAACTGATAATCTGAAAACACGACCGCTACATCCTCACTTAAACACTTCCGTTGTTCCGCTATTCGGTTATCTGAATATTGGTCATCAACATCAAAGCGTGCTACCCAACTATTCTTAGCTATTTGGATTCCGAGATTTAACGCTGAGACAAGACCTACGCCTGAAGTGTTTATTAAAGCTATTCTCGGATCTTGCGAACGATACTTCTCAATTATGTTTTGAGTCTGATCAGTAGAGCCATCGTTTACTACAATCAATTCGTCCTGGCTCGTCAACATTGCGAGAATGTTAGGCAAAAGCTCTTCCAAGTATGTTTGCCCGTTCTTTACCGGCAACAGGGCGGAGATTGCATCTTCTGATCGAGACATGTTCACGTACAGCCTTCCTGCTTCTGTGCCTTTGACTAGAATAGCGGAGTGAATCCAAGCCGTGGTGAACCAGTCGCAACAATCGGCATAATGAGCGTTGCAACCAACCTCTATTTGGATTATTGGAAGACGATGGTTCAATCGGCAGAATCAGTAAGCAAAATTGAGGATGAGGTTACGTTTTTTGTCTTCACAGATGATCCTAAGAATGCTGAAATTTTTGCTAAAGATCTGAAAAATGTGGCTGTAAAGGTATTTGGAATTGAATCTTACGGATGGCCAGAAGCAACCTTGCTGCGATACGCAATTTTTAACTCCCAAATTCATGAAATGAAATCAGACATTTTGATGCATCTTGACGCTGATATGTTATTTTCGAGAAATCCTTGGTCTCGCGTGAGATCGAGGTTAGTCACAGAAAGAATATGCCTAGTACTGCATCCAGGTTTCTGGCGGCCCACGGGAGCACAACGAGTTGCGTTCTATGCATCTCACCCAATATTAGCCTACAAAGACCTGAGAATGAAGGTCAAAAAAGGCGGGTTGGGGGCGTGGGAAGAAAATCCAAAATCAGAGTCATATGTCCCAAGGAAGCTTAGAAAAAACTATTTTTGCGGTGGAACGTGGTTTGGCAAGAATGAAGCTATTAAAATTCTTTTAAATGAATTAGAAAATCAAGTCTCGAGTGATCGAGCTAAGGATATTACTGCTAGATGGCACGATGAGAGTCATATCAATAATTGGGCTACAGAGAATCGTCACACAATTGAAAACCCTGAACTGTGTTTTGATGAAACTTATCCACAAATCAGAAATCTGACACCCTCAATCATAGCTGTGAGAAAAATCGAAAAGACAAGATAATGAAGAAAAATAACCCACTTGAATTTGTCATTGCTGGTGGTCTCGGAAACCAGCTCTTTATGTTGTGTGCTGGCCTGTACTGTTCCGAGAAGTTTGGTCGCAGAATCACTTTTGACATTTCAGATTTGGAAAGAGTGGCATTCTTACATCCGGGCCTAAATGTTTATGAATTAGGTTTGATTAGCGAGCACCAAATCTCCAAAAGAAAAAGTATGAGAAGAATCATAAACGCGCCAACTTTACTATTAGGAGTATCTGCAAAGATTGCAAGAAAAACTAGCAGGCTATTTTCTAAAACCACTTATCTAGTAGAAGAAATTGGGTTTGTTGATTTGGATCGTTTACCACCCGCAACAAAAAGAATTGAAGGGTACTTCCAGTCTTGGAGGTATCTCTCTGGGCTGAACCAGAAGCCTGAATTAAGTGTCAGATCTATCTTAGAGCCAACAGACTGGTTTGTTGAAGAGATGAAACTTGCGAAAGAAAGAAATTTCGCAGCATTCCACATTCGTAGAGGAGATTACGCGCAATCCACGAATCGGACTAATGGAATTCTTTCAATAGAATACTTTCAAAAAGTTTCTGAATTGTTACCAGCAGACTTAGAAATATTGATCTTTACTGATTCACCAGTGGAAGTTTCTGCTGAGCTGGGAAAAATGGAGAAGAGTTTCAAGGTAGTTCACCCACCCATCAACTCAGATCCTGTAGAGTCTTTAATCTTAATGGCTCAAGCTTCACACATCGCAATATCAAATTCGACATATTCTTGGTGGGCTGCAGCCTTTGCATCAAAAGAAACCGCCATCTTTGCACCAACGAAATGGTTTGAACTAAGAGGTGACCCTGTAGATTTGATACCTGATCACTGGATTAAGGTGCAAAGCGAGTGGGTAAAACAATAATGAAAAAATTCACCGCCCGCTTGAGAGACATCATTAAACTTTCTGAAATTCTCTCACCAAGAGATAAGAAGAAGCTATTTCTTGTTTCATTTCTTCAAATAGGACTTAGTATCCTTGACCTAATTGGAGTGACACTTATTGGTGTTATTGGTGCTCTCACAATTAGTGGCGTGCGCTCCCAAACCCCGACTGGGAAAGTTGGGGATTTGCTGGCCTATTTCGGCCTTGACGACTATTCATTTCAGACACAGACTGTAATCCTGGCATTAATCGCGGTTCTTTTGCTTGTTACCAGAACATCGCTCTCGGTGATTATTACTCGTCGAACATTGTTCTTTTTGAGTAGGCGAAGCGCTGAGATATCTTCAAGGCTTATTACTCAAGTTATGTCTCAGCCATTGTCGACACTGAATAGGTTTAACAGCCAGTACATCCATTACACACTCACAACAGGTACCACATCACTAACCCTCGGCGTTTTCGGAAATATCGTAAGCGTGACATCAGATTTTGCTTTGCTTTTAGTCCTAGGGATAGGTATAGCAATTATTGATCCGATGACAGCAATCTTGACAGTCTCTATTTTCGGTTCACTTTTGGTCTACATGTACTACCTGACCAACCGAAGAACCCAAGCAATTTCGCAGAAATATACTGAAATTAGCATTAAAGATTCTGAAACACTGTTGGAGTTGATCTCTGGATATAGAGAAGCGTTCATTCGAAATCGAAGAGGTTACTTTGTGGATAGGGCGAAAAAAATTAAGTGGGAGATAGCTGATTACTCCGCTGAACTTGCTTGGATGCCAAATATCAGTAAATATGTTGTAGAGATTGCCTTCACAGTAGGAACCATGGCGGTTGCGGCTTTGCAGTTCATCTCAAATGATTCTGCACAAGCCGTCGGTAGCCTTGCCCTATTTCTTGCAGCAGGAACCAGAATAACGCCTGCGCTTTTGCGTGTGCAGCAAAATTTGGTTTCGATCAACGGAAATGTTGTTCGTGCGAAGCCAACGATTGATCTCTTTGCAATGACAGACCCCAACTTAATAGTTCCAGATTACGTATCAAATATTGATACCAAACATCTTAATTTTCAACCGGAAATCGTTATTTCAAATGCAAGCTTTCGGTATCCAGGTGGTGAAAGCAATACGCTGACTTCGATCAATTTAGAAGTGAATCCAGGAGAAACGGTAGCTATTGTTGGACCATCTGGTGCAGGTAAATCTACATTAATCGATTTAATTTTAGGAATATATCTTCCAAGTGAAGGATTGATAACGATCGGTGGGTGTACCCCTGCCGAATCAATTACCGAATGGCCGGGCGCAATCGGCTATGTTCCACAAGAAGTTGTTCTGATGTCTGGAAGTATTGCAGCGAATATTGCATCTGGATATGATGTTTCCTCTGTTTCAGAGCAGCTCATCAAAGATTCAATTGCGATCGCGCAACTGGACGAATTTGTCTCAAGTCTCCCTACAGGCATTATGACTGAAGTTGGCGAGAGAGGTGGGAACTTAAGCGGCGGGCAACGCCAAAGAGTTGGAATTGCACGAGCCATGTTCACAAAACCTCAACTTTTGGTTCTGGATGAAGCTACCAGTTCGCTAGATGGTCAAACAGAGTCAGAGATATCTGATGCGATTCAAGGGTTGAAAGGTAAAGTTACGCTCATCCTTATCGCCCACAGGCTTTCCACTGTAAAAAAGGCAGATCGAATCGTTTACTTGGAAGCTGGCAGAATCATCGCTCAGGGCACATTTGATGAGGTGCGAACCGCTGTTCCTAACTTCAACATTCAAGCACAACTGATGGGGTTATAAATCCCCAATGTCTATCGGACTATCTAGGTCTGCGTCGTCTCTGCGCCGAATTCGGACGGGGCTTGCGGGTCCCACGGTTAGGTCCCTTGTTCTCAACGATTGGTGCTACATAAGGAATACCAGAAGGCTCTTGAGCACCCGTGATTCGCATCAATTCTGTGCTCAGCGAGGTTACCGAGACTGATTTAGGCGTTACGCCAGCACGAGAAGTAAGTCCTGAGACTGACTTCTGTTGCTTGGATGTTGTCAGAGTAACGACGGCTCCTGATTCACCAGCACGAGCTGTGCGGCCTGAGCGGTGGAGGTAATCCTTGTGATCTTGTGGAACATCTACGTGTACAACTAGTGAGATTCCATCAACGTGAATACCGCGTGCTGCAACATCTGTTGCGACAAGGGCGGCATTTGCTGAATCTTTGAAGAGTGCAAGTGTGCGTGTACGGACTGCTTGTGACTTACCGCCGTGCAGTGCTCCGACTGGAACACCTGCATGGGCTAGCTTGTCACAGAGACGATCTGCACCACGTTGTGTCTTAACGAAGAGAATTGTTTTGCCGTTACGGGCTGCNATCTGTGCAGTGATGTCATCTTTATCGCCTGGGTTCATTACGAGGATGTAGTGATCCATTGTTGATACAGATGCACGATCGTTCTGTAGTGAGTGTGTCTTTGGGCTCTTGAGGTATTGCTTAACTAGTGAGTCAACACCACGATCAAGAGTTGCTGAAAAGAGAAGACGTTGTCCATCAAGCTTTGCTTGATCAAGGATTTCTTTAACTACAGGAAGGAATCCCATATCTGCCATCTGATCTGCTTCATCAAGAACTGTGATCTGAAGTTGATCTAGTTGTACTTCACCCTTATCTAGAAGGTCGATCAGACGTCCTGGGGTTGCAACCAAGATTGCTGTTGCTTTACGCATCGCAGTGATCTGCTTGGCATAAGGCATTCCGCCTGCGATAACAACTGATTCGTGGCCGATAGCGCGAGCTAGTGGGCGTAGAACTTCATCGATCTGCTGGGCTAGTTCACGTGTTGGGGTTAGAACAAGTGCCAAAGGCTTATGTGGCTTTGCTTGTTGTCCACTGATATTTGTAAGCAGGGCAAGGCTAAATGCAAGGGTTTTGCCTGATCCAGTCTGTCCGCGACCAAGGATGTCGTGGCCAGCGAGAGCATCAGGAAGTGTTGCGATCTGGATTGGGAATGGGTGTGTGATTCCTTGGATGCTTAAGGCATTTGAAAGTGCTGGTGTAATGCCAAGGTCACGGAAAGTTGTTGTTACCTCTGTAAGAGGTGTTGCATCGATGAGGTTGGCATCCGCGAGGTTGGCTGAGATGTAGTTGTCATCTGCGCCAAAATCAACGGCAATATNTGAATGTGTCTTTGAAGCNCGACGATCATCACGAGCAAATGCTGGTGAATCNTTGCGACGATCACGTGCTGGCTTCTGTGTNGAACGTGGCTTAGATCCTGGGATGAACTTCTCACGCTTTTGTGGGACGAAGTTTGGACGACCATCGCTGCTGCGAGCTTCTTTTGCCTTGACAGCTTCGCGACGTGTTGTTGGACGACGATCTGATTCAACTGGACGCTCGAATTCACGGGTGGTGCGAGTATCGCGATCTTTCACAAATCTTTCAGCGCGTGAAGGTGGCTTAGACGCTGTGCGCTTTGCAGGGCGTGCGTCACGGGTTGGACGCTCTGTGCGATCTGTCTTTGGTGCGCGATCTGTGCGCTCGGTGCGTGCTGGACGATCCGTACGCTCTGAACGTTCTGTGCGCTCAGACTTTTCAGTCTTTGGCTTTGGTGCAATTGTCTGTTGGAAACGTGATGCGCGAAGCTTCGAACGCTCGAGGTTGCGAGCTTCTTTCTTCGAAACTGTTGCTGGATCAATATCTGTGTAGCGACGTGTTGGCGCTGACTTTGGCTTTGTAGTTACTGCAGCAACTTGCTTAGTTGTGCCGCGAGCTGGTGACTTGGTAGGTGCAGCGCTCTTGCGGGCTGCCTTCTGCGCGGTTGTGTGGCGTGGCTTGCCTTTGGCAGCGCGACGCGCTTTTCCAGGGGCAGCCGAACGTGTTTGTAGAGTAGACATGAAAAATGACACCAATCGAGACGACAAGCGCGTCTCGGGTATGGCCACGAATGGGCCAGGGTCTTGATAAGACTCGCAAGTAAGTGGCCTATGTGGCTCACTTTGGGGGGAAGTGCATCGATGCGGGGTGCGTCGATGGGTTAAGGATACCAGTGAAAATGGGGTCCTGATTACCTGCGTTTATAGCCAGATGGGCATTTGGGGTTTAGTGCTGTTATCTTTTTTACCGTTTTTCCTTTGACACACGTGATTGTTATCTTCTTTGGGGCTGCTGTTGCGGATGGGGTTGGAGTTGGTTCGGCCTTGATGGGCGGTGTTACAACTGGATCAACTTTAGATTTATTGGATAGCCATTGGGTTTTATAGCTTTGTGCGGCAGCGCCTTCTAGATTGAGGGTAGTCAACCTTGCTTCTATCGGAATGTAGGAATTCAGCGGGACTTCAATAACGGCAGGGACATATCGTTGTTCTGAAATGAACTGATCACCACCGACCTGAGCCCAGAGGGATGTTTTATTTCGTTGTTTGATCAGGTGATATTTAGTGTTTGCTCCTGTATTTGCTCGCGCTTGAACTGAGCTAATTGGCGCTCTCTTTGAGAGATCCTCGCTCTCCATCCATGTATTTCCGTATTCGGCTGAGCGGACGATCATCGGCTTTCCTCCGAAGTCTTCAATAAATGAATATCCAGGCTCTAGATTGGCAAATTTCTTTGCGTATTTGTATGTTCCAAAGAATCGCCAGGGTTGATCATTGAGTTGGAGTGCTGCAGAGATTTCGGTTCCATCGGCGAGCTGCCTGAGATTTACAACTGCCTTAACCCGATCACCGACTTTCCATCCAAAGTCATTGATAAATGCATTTGCTCCGGTGCCTTCATAACCAAATTGACTTGGTGTGACGCCGGGTCCAACTTGAGTCATCACGGTTCGACCGTTGGTTGGTCTCGATTCTGGGCCACACGTCGTACAGCTTCCGTCATCATGGGTGTCCCATGCACTAAAAATCGCATTCTTTCTAACTTCACCCGTTGCAGCATTTCGAATTTCTTGAACACCTAGATAGAAGGGTGGAGTCCAGTTTCCGATTATTGAAAAGTATGAGGTATCGCCAGATTCAGTGATGAGTACATCTCGCGTAATCCACGTCATCTCAGAATTTGAAGGAGTGGCCCAAAAGAAATTGACGGCTATCGCGCCTTCAGTATTTGAAACAGCGGCAAAAGAATTTGGGGTGGTGGTCCCAAATAAGACTGTAGATACAAGTAGGGAGGCGGCGAGAAATCTCCTGCTTCGATTGCTTTGCAGAATTCTCATGTGGAGTAGCACCTCCGGGCTGTTGATATATTCACTTTACCCCGTAATCTGGTGGTTCGCGGTTGATGTTCTAAAAGTGAATGGTCATTAGATAAGTATCCCTGTTCAAAAAATTTAGAGATTGCTACCTTTCCCGTATGAAAACTTACCGCGCAGCCCTAGTTTCAATAATCACTGCAATGACGTTAATCGTCTCTGGTTGTGGGGGCGGCGGTGGAAAAGTTGATGAAGCACTCGCGGCTAACTGTGAACTTCTTCGAGCTAACCTCGCGAAACTCACTTACACTCCAAAATTTGCAAAAGTAGAAGACGCAGGCGAGACCTTCGATTATTTGTCTTTGTCTGTTGACGGATATTTTTCTGGGAATGTAGGAGTGAAGGCACGAGTAGCGGCGAGACAACTGGTTATAGATAACCACCCGTACCTTGCTGACTATTTAAGTAAAGCCACTGGCGATGAGTATTCACTCGATAACGCTGTTCGACTTGCCATGTTGGAGAAAGCAATTGAAGGAACGGGATTTACTCTCACCCTCACCGCTGCCCAAAAACAAACCATCAAGGACGATCCTTCATATCCTTCCGATAAGATTTTACAAAAGGAATTGATTGGGTTTGGACTTGAAACAGATTACGACAGTGAAGTTCCTCTTGGTTGTGCCATTGTCGATGAGTTCAATTATAAACAATCGCTTGAAACCGATGAAGGTTATGGTTTGGAGGATGCCCTCGAATACAAGTGGTCGGACTATGAGTACTCGGTAGAGCAGGGCCTCAAGCTGGTTGGAATTGCAAATACTTGCGAGGCAACGGGAGAATTCTCTTACAAGCCTTGTGGAAAGAAAGATTACATTTCAACGCAAGATTACAGCTCAACTCCATCGACTCCGGTAAATCCTTGGGAGCGTGATTGGAGTTCTAAGGACTCAGAAATTATGGCGAAAACGGTGTGGTGTATATCTAATGGGTACAGCGACTACAACAAAGCTACCGACGGTTGTAAGTAATTGCTGAGGTTATTAGTCAAGTACGACTGAACCGTTAGGAGTGCTCAAGTGCACTGCAACGATTCCATTGTCGCCATCATTTGTTGATGGATCGACCCAGTCGATAGTTACTTCAGCGAGCGCGCCAAGGATCTCTGGTTTAAACCAAGATTCAGCGAGTTGATCTTTATCTGCGATTACAATCTTTTCAATCTTTGATACTGCTGTGCCATCTTGTGATGGGTGATCTGACGTTAACCACTGAATAAAGAATGGAAGTTCGCGTGAATCTGTAATCTCTTTAACGCCGATCTGCTTCCACTTAAGGTCAGAACCGTTAGGGCGTGTGCGGTGTCCATCGACTGCTTCGCGGCCGAACTTTACTTCGATCGGTGAAATATCTTCNGTNCTAAATACCCAGGTAAGCCANCCGCCGCCTTCTTGCGCCTTCTGTGAAACAGCCTTGCCCCAAGGTGTGGCTTCAGTTGCNGGGTGATCGAGTGGGCAGACAACTTCGATGTACTGGCCACCTGTGAGAGGGGCGGTGAAGTTGCGTGTTCCAAAGCGTGGGTGAATTCCGCCATCGACAAATGTGCTGCCGATTCGTGAACCTAAGTCGTTGAACTGTGTCAGCTAGTTGATCGTGGGAAGTCACATAAGAGATATGGTCTAAACGCATGAGGTTATTTTGCACCATCGCAAGGGGTGCTTCTTACCAAATTAAGCGCTAACGCCCTCGAGATCACAGGATAAATCGCTCGTTGGCAAGGTGCCGGTGAGTAGATATGCATCGACGGCATCATCAACGCAGGCAGATCCGCGGCCATGGCCGGTGTGGCCGTCGCCATCGAGTGAGATCAGGCGAGATCCGGTGAAGATCTTTGCAAGGCCGACAGACCATGAATATGGCGTAGCTGGATCGCGGATGGTGCCGATGACGATGATCGGTGCGGTTTTGATTTCGG
>JGI25914J50564_10000427_pt1 | contig 14079 bp, 15 predicted proteins | sample LauGreSuBDMM15SN_2_FD_50564 | JGI IMG/M metagenome (IMG submission 50564) | reverse complement strand
CTAGCTACTTAGGTTCATCCTTTGCATTCTTAGGCCCAATTGGCGCAGCGATGGCTGCCAATGCAACTGGCGGAATGGCTGCAGCTCTTGGCGGAATTGTATTTACTGGCGCTGTTCTTGCTGCAGTTGGATTTGCAGTTAAAGCAGCTGGCATAGGTTGGATCAATTGGTTGATGCCACCTGTTGTAACCGGCACCATCGTGATGTTGATTGGTTTTAATTTAGCTGGCGCAGCAAAAGGAAACTTCACTGCCGATCCACTAATTGCAATCATCACTTTAGGAAGTATCGGCTTGTTCACTGTTATGTCTAAAGGCTTTATGAGTCGCATTAGCATCTTCCTTGGGTTAGTTGTTGGTTACTTGGTTGCCTTGGCAATGGGTGATGTGAAGACTGAAGGCATCACTTCTGCTGAATGGTTTGCACTACCAACATTTACTGCCCCTACCTTTGACATGNNCATCATGATTCTCTTCTTACCTGTAGTGCTAGTACTGATCGCAGAAAACGTTGGTCACGTTAAGGCTGTTTCTGCCATGACTGGCAAGAATCTTGATGATCAAATGGGTAACGCGCTTATGGCCGATGGTGTTGCAACAACACTTGCTGGCTTTGGTGGCGGTTCTGGAACAACAACTTATGCCGAAAACATTGGCGTAATGGCCGCAACTAGAGTTTATTCAACAGCTGCCTACTGGATTGCTGGTCTCGGCGCAGTTGGTCTTTCACTCTCACCTAAGTTTGGAGCGGTACTTAGTGCTACTCCAGCAGGTGCACTTGGTGGCGTATCAACCGCGCTTTTCGGAATGATCGGCATCCTTGGTGCACGTATCTGGATCGACAATAAAGTTGATTTTGCTAATTCCACTAACCTCTTGATCGCATCTTCTGCGCTCATAATTGGAATTGCTGACTACTCCTGGACAAGAGGCGATTACACATTTACTGGCATCGTAAATGCGACGCTGGTTGCGGTAATCGGCTATCGAGTACTGCACTCGCTCGCAGAAGCGCGCAAGTAAACCTGCAAAGTCAGTATCGGTAAAAGGGGTCGGGAAACCGGCCCCTTTTGCATTTCCCAAGCGTTTTAGGATCTAAGCATTAGAATCGACAAATGGTAATTCCATCGCGCCTCGTTGAATACATCATCGCGGCGATGATTATTATTTTGGCCCCCGGTCCGAGTGTGCTCTTTGTAATAGCTCGAGCAATTGCATGGGGTCGCAAGGTAGCTGTTGTAACTGTGGCCGGCAATGTAACCGGTGCCTTTGTTCTCTCATCCTTAGTCGCATTTGGTTTGGGTCCGATTCTGCAGCGTTCTGATTTAGCTTTCGTTGCCGTGCAATGGGGTGGCGGACTTTATTTGGTCTATCTCGGAATTGATGCGATACGCAAACGAAAAGCGCATGCAGCAGATATGACTAATCAAGGTCCAATTGAACCAAGTGTTTTTCAATCAATCCGTGATGGCTTCATGGTGGGAGTTCTAAACCCGAAAGGTTTAGTTTTCTATGCCGCAGTATTGCCGCAATTTATTGATCGTGATCGTGGCAACATCACTGGGCAATTACTTTTTCTCGGCGCTCTCTTTTCAGTTCTTGCCTTCTTCAGCGATGGCGGTTGGGGCTTGCTCGCCGGAACTGCGCGTGCCTGGTTAGCAGGGGATGCGAGTAGACTGGAAAAACTACGAACCACTGGAGGTTGCGTGATGATTATTTTAGGTGCCTCGGTAATTTTCTCAACCGCAACTGGACTCATATGATTAAGAAACCAGCAAAACCCGCACGCGACACAATCGCACCAAGTGATTTAACTTTTGGTTTAAGTACTTGTAAGCGTTGTATCTGGATTAAGTACTGGTTCAAAGTAACTTTGCCCGGCCAATTCCCGATCGTTGGCACTTTATCCAAATTACAAGAGGCCCAGTTTCGCGGTGCGAGTATGCCCGACCTGGATCCTTCACTACGCCCCGGCAAGATAACTAAATGGGGCGAGTGGGTTAAGAGTGATTACATAAGCATTAATGGCACCAAAACGCCATGGCGAATCTTGGGTATCTACGATGTCCTGGCCGAAAATGATGATGGCACGCTTGGTTTAATTGATTGCAAAGTTTCTGAATCAGAGCGCGATAGCGGCCAGTTCTATGCCCCGCAGCTTGAGTCATATGCGTTCGCTCTAGAAAATCCAGCGGCTGGCAAAGCACGTGAAGTAGCGTCGATGGGTCTATTAGTTTGGAAACCTACTTCAGTCCTTGGCGATAATGCGGCTAACTACGGTTTCGGGGTAGAACAAAAGTATGTTGCCGTTGAACGCGAACCAGATACTTTCTTTAAAGTCATCGAAGAACTAATCGCTGTGATCGATGGTGAATTCCCGGATTCAGGTTCTGGTTGCGGAACCTGTAACTATTTAACTCAACGATTGGGGTTAGAGTAAAACTACTCTTCTTCGTCGCTAGATAACTGNGCTTTGCGTTTAGTCGCATAAATGTCTACATACTCTTGGCCTGAGAGTTCTTGGATCCTTTTCATAATTTGATCAGTGACCTCACGCAAATAATTTAGATCACTTGAATCACCTTCGAAATACATTGGTTCACCGAAAATCATTTCCACACGCATTACTTTTGGAATCACGGTGCCAGTTGGTTGAATCTTCTCGGTGTTAAACATAGCAACTGGAATAATTGGCGCGCCCGAATCAATTGCTAGTCGTGCAATACCGGTGCGACCTTTATAAAGGCGACCATCAGGTGAGCGAGTTCCTTCGGGNTAAATGCCTAAGCATTTACCTTGGGCTAGAACGCTCAAGCCGGTTAGCAANGCAGCTTCACTTCGACGTCCGCCTGATCTATCAACTGATACTTGGCCAAGTGCAATAAAAGTTAATTTCTTAAGTAGTCCCTTGGGTCCAGGTGAAGTGAAGTATTCACTCTTGGCCAAGAAGGTAACTTTGCGCGGAACAACTAAGGGCATAAAAATCGAGTCACTAAAGGAGAGGTGATTCGAAGCAATGATGACTGGGCCCTTAAGCGGGACATTTCGCAGCCCTTTTACCTTTGGGCGAAACGCTAAGAAAAGAAAGGGGGTAAGGAAGGAGCGCAAAAGACCATAAGGGAGATCATCAGCTTTGCCCATTNGGTTACTCCTTACCTCGCTCGGACTAGAGGGTAATCCTACGCACTTCCTAATTTAACGCTAAATCCGTTCCATTGCACTGAATTCTTATGCAATTATGACACTTGTGAGCGATGATTTAACTCCCCCGGATCTGATTCTCAAAGGTTCTGGCGATTTGGCAAAAATTGCAGTATTAATAATTCTTGGTGTTCGTCAGCCAATAGAAGATGCCATAGATCTTTGCGCCAGTTTTCAAGAACAAGGACACACGGTAATTGTTACTCATGCCAGCGTAGATGACGATGATTACAAGGTCCCACTTCTAATTAATGAATATGAAATAGTAGGTAAGAATATTCATGATTTAAGAAATGATGATGATTCTGAATTAGTAAATGCTGAATTCAATTCTATTGTGTCAACTCTTTCACTTGATCAATCATCACCTTCTAGTTATCTAGATGAACTAGATGCCATTGATCATTCTGAACGTTTTGTTGCGCCGAATCCAGAATTACCCAGAATAAAAGAGAGAGCAAACAAATTTGCGGTAATTGCGCTAATTGTGGGACCGATTTGGATTATTGCATCTGCGGTACTCGGCTTTGATCCATTCGGTGTTGAACCTTGGCCTGGACTATTAGCAACAACTGGCGGACTCGCCACTTTGTTATATCGTTGGAATCTAACTAGGGAAGAAGGCGAAGATGGCGCTCACATCTAACTCCGAGTTCAGGTGGGGCATTATTGGGACCGGTGGGATTGCTAAAGCTTTCGCCCGCGATCTCTCCTACTTTAATAGCCACATCATTCAAGCAGTCGGTTCCCGCTCGTTAGATAAAGCCAGCGATTTCGCACTTGAGTTCCCCGGCTGCACTTCATATGGCAGTTACGAAGAGCTAGTTGCTGATCCGATGATCGATGCGGTTTATGTCGCAACACCACACCCACAACATGTGACAAATACGATTCTGGCACTAAACGCGGGCAAACCCGTGCTCTGTGAAAAGCCATTTGCGGTAAATGCGATTGAAGCACAGGCAATGGTTGCTGCTGCACGAGCCAATAACGTAGCTCTACTTGAGGCGATGTGGACGCGCTTCTTGCCCCACATCGCACAGGTTCGTGAACTCTTAAACAGTGGCGTAATTGGTCAGATAGTTAACGTGGAAGCCGATCATGGCCAGTACTTAATTGATCATGAAAACCCGCGACTTACCGAACCAGCCCTTGCAGGTGGCGCGCTACTTGATTTAGGTATTTATCCAGTTTCATTTGCTCACATGGTTCTTGGTAAACCAGCGCGAATAATTGCTACCGGCGTACTAACGGAGAAAGGCGTAGATAGCCAGACTTCGGCAATTTTGGATTATGAAAATGGCTCACAAGCAGTTCTGACTACAACTTTGATAACAAGCACACCCTGTAGAGCAACGATTGCAGGCACGTTGGGGCGAATTGAAATTGATCGCACTTTCTATAATCCAGCAAATATGCGGTTAGTAATGCGAGATGGCACCACTACTGAATATCCAAATACCTATAAAGGCCATGGCCTTCGCGAACAAGCCGCCGAGCTAGAACGCATGGTTCGAAATGGCGAAATTGAATCACCGTTGTTAACACACAAAATGAGTATTGAAATTATGCTGACACTTGATGAAATACGAAATCAGATTGGTTTGCGATACCCGTTTGAGAATTAACTTCGAGCTAGATCAGCAACGCCAACTAAGCCAGCTTCATTGCCAAGTTCAGCTGCCACAATTTCTGGATACGGGTGCTTGCCCGCAAATGGCATGTAACGCTTCATGGCCTCACGAGTTGGCGCGAGCAAAATTTCGCCAGCATCAACAACTCCGCCGCCGATAACAACACAAGATGGATCAAGCAACACTGCCAGGGATGCAATACCCGCGCCTAGATACTGAGCAGTGGTTTGAAAAGCAGCAAGAGCCACAGCATCTCCTTCGCGAGCTGCATCTGTAATTGCTTGGCCAGTTAGACCATCGATGGTGCCATCACCGCGAGCAAGTAAATTACGGGCTAAATCCGGTGATGCGCTAATAGCTTCGCGAGCATGACGACGCAAAGCGCTTCCTGATGCATATTGTTCGAAACAGCCACGAGCACCGCACCCACATAGATGACCTTCAGGTACAACGCGCAAGTGACCAAACTCGGCGGCNATTCCAAAAGCGCCGCGGTAGAGCTCGTTATTAACAACNATGCCNCCNCCAACACCAGTACCGATAGTTAGCATCATCATGTGTGCTTGATTGCGACCCGCACCAAATTTTGCTTCACCCCAAGCTGCAGCATTAGCGTCATTCTCAATTACAACTGGTAACCCAATTAACTTTGTTAACTCAATATCGAGTTGAACGCCATTCCAATCAGCAATGTTGGGGGTCGCTAACATAGTTTTGCGGTCGGATGAAACAAAACCGGCCGCTGATACGCCAACTGCGGTGATGGAATGCTCCTGCATTAATTCAAGGGCAACATCAGCGATAGTTTTGGTTAGCTCACTGCCACCTTCACGCGGAGTATCACGACGTGAGGTNGCTAAAACTTTTCCAGCTGCATCAACAACGCCACCTANAACTTTGGTGCCGCCGACATCCACGCCAACAGTTAAAGACATTAAATAATTAGNCTTCTAGATGCGATTTCAATTGCTCAAGAGCTTGATCAATCGTTGTTTGCTCAGCTTTCTTGCGCATCATTGCTGGAATCGGCATCGAGATTTCAACGCCCATCTCATAAGTAACCTCGGTGGTGTCCTCATCAATTTTCTTAATTGAGTAAGAACCTTCCATGCCGGTTAATAAATCGGCGTCATTAAATGAAAATGAAAGTTTGCTGGGAGCTTCAGACCACTCGTAATCAAGTGTGACTTTATCTTTCATCATGCCGGCATCGATTACGAACTTGCCGGAGGTTAACCGGCCCTGCTCATCGGTAGCTAGAACCTCGACTGATTTGATTGAAGTCGACCATTCGGGATACTTGGCTATCTCGAATAGGGCTGCCTGCACCTCGTTGATCGGGGCATCTATGGTGATTTTTCCGCTGCTTAATTCGCTCATGGCGCAAAGGGTACCCTCTTCCATTTCCCATAGTTGCCACGCTAGCGTTCTCCCATGAATGAAATGACGATACCTGCCCTTGTCCCTTCTGCAACCGAGGGGAATCTGACAAATCTTGTCGCCGAACGCGCTTGGCTTGAGCCAGAACGCATAGTGCTATCCCGCCCACTTGGCGAAGGTTGGCAACCAGTAACTGCGCGCGAGTTTGAAACCGAAGTGCGAACTGCAGCTAAAGGATTAATTGCAGCCGGCATTCAAATCGGTGATCGTGTTGCGATCATGTCCCGCACTCGCTATGAGTGGACGATCTTAGATTTCGCAATCTGGTATGCCGGTGGCGTTGTAGTGCCGGTTTATGACACTTCATCAGCTGAGCAAATTGACTGGATTCTTAATGACTCAGGTGCAGTAGGCATCATTGTTGAGACTCCAACTCTGCGTGAATTAGTTGAAACGGTAAGACCTGCTCATACCCGTCATGTTTGGACTATGACTGATGGTGTTTTAGATATTTTGACAGTATCGGGTGCTCACATCGGTGATGATGAAATTGATCGCAGACGTAACGCACTTGTTCCAGATACGTTGGCAACTTTGATTTACACATCTGGCACAACTGGAAAACCTAAAGGTGTTTCACTAACTCACGGAAACTTCCTTTCTGAGTGCGGCAATGTCGTGCAAGGTGCTAAGGATCTTTTCTTAAAGCCAGATGGTTCGACTTTGCTTTTCTTGCCAGTTGCGCACGTATTCGGTCGCATGGTGCAAATTGGTGCAATCACTGCCGGATTACATTTAGCGCATTGCAGCGATCCAGTCGGTCGCTTATCTGCCGACTTGGCGTCGTTCAAGCCAACTTTCGTTCTTGCAGTGCCCCGTATTTTTGAAAAAATTTACAACGGCGCAGAGGCAAAAGCAGAAGCTGCTGGTAAGGGTGACATCTTCCGCAAGGCAGCCGCTGTTGCAATTGCATATAGCGAAGGTTTAGATACCAAGAAAATATCGCTATCACTTCGTCTCAAGCATGCTCTCTTCGACAAACTTGTTTACTCAAAAATCCGTACCGCAGTTGGTGGTCGCGTTGAGGCGGCTATTTCTGGTGGCGCTCCTCTAGGAGCTCGCTTAGGTCACTTCTATCGTGGCGCCGGAATCACTATCTTGGAAGGCTACGGTTTAACTGAAACTACCGCTGGGGCAACGCTTAACCTGACGACCGCACTGAAAGTGGGTTCCGTCGGAAAACCAGTTCCAGGAACCTCAGTCAAGATTGCCGAAGATGGCGAAGTACTTCTTAGAGGTCCAATTGTTATGCGCGGTTATTGGCAAAACGATGCCGCCAATGCTGAAGTCTTCGATGCTGATCGTTGGTTTCAGACTGGCGACCTAGGCAAGTTAGATGAAGATGGCTTCTTATTTATTGTTGGTCGCAAGAAAGAACTTATTGTTACAGCTGGTGGTAAGAACGTTGCCCCAGCTGTTCTGGAAGATCGTTTGCGTGCGCATCCACTAGTTAGCCAATGTGTTGTTGTTGGCGATGCTCGCCCATTTATTGGCGCCTTGATCACAATTGATCAAGATTTACTAAAGCCATGGGTCGCTGCAAATAAGAAGGAAGGCGCTTCGATGGCTGACTTAGCCGTTGATCCACAACTAATAAGTGTTATTCAAACTGCAGTTGATGAGGCTAATAAAGCTGTTAGTAAGGCAGAATCAATTCGTAAGTTTAAAATTTTAACTACTGATTTCACAATCGCGGGTGGACAATTAACTGCAAAACTCTCGATTAAGCGACATGTGGTTGCTCAAGAGTTTGCCTCTGAAATCGACGCGCTCTACGAAAAAGAGTAGTTGAATACCCGGGGCACAAACCAGATTGCGCGCCAAATCCACGATGGAATTGCGCAAGATCTGGTTGCCCTGGGGTACTCACTCGACCAATCTCTNGGCGCACCTGAATTACCAACTTCCACCCGAGCTGAACTGCGAACCCTTAGGTTTGAAGTCACTAATCTCATTGAAAAAGTACGACGCGAGATTCTAAATCTTCGAAGCACCGCACCTAATTTAGGTGAACAAGCTATTGCGATCTGCGGCTACCGTCTTGGCAAAGTTGATCTGGCTATCCCCCTTGATCAAGTGCTTAGCCCCATAGCCATTGAACTCTTGCGTAATGCAGCTGAGCACTCTGGGGCTAGCGTGATTAATCTGCACACATATAGCGACGAGGCTCATACTGTTATCGAAGTTAGCGATAACGGGATTGGCGGTGTTGAAATGAAAGCTAATCGATTTGGTTTGGTTGGTATTTCAGAGGCGGTATCTGAGCTCTCTGGAGAAATTGAATTCATTAACCTCACACCCGGTCTCTTGATTCGAGTATCGATTCCCAGTTGAACCGCCGAGTTCTACTCGTTGATGATCATCCGATAGTTCGCGCTGGATTAGAACAAGCTCTGGTTAAAGCAAATTTCACAATCTGTGCTGTGGCTGCCAGCAAGAACGAGGCGATAGCGCAGATCGCCCGAACAAATCCAAACCTAATTTTGCTTGATCTGAATCTTCCTGATGGTAGTGGTTTTGAAGTGGCTAATTGGGCTAGAGGAATTTCTGATGAAATTGGAATTGTAATTCTGACCCTTAACGACGCCCCTGAATTATTACTTACCGCTCTTTCGGCCCAAGTAAGTGGCTTTGTTTTAAAAAGTGCACCAATATCAGAAGTCATCGCCACGCTAGAACGCGCTCTGATTACGCCGCTGAGTTTTACCGCATCTGGTTTACAAAAGGCGCTCAAAGCAAAAGAGCGGTTACCAAGTTTAAGTTCGAGAGAGTTAGAAGTTCTAACAATTTTGGCCACTGGTAAAAGCACCAGAGAAATAGCCCGTCAACTTTATTTAGGTGAAGCAACTATCAAAACTCATTTAGCGAGCATCTACCGAAAACTTGAAGTCAGTAATCGATTCTCAGCAGTTGCAATTGCTCGTGATAATTCTTGGTTAGGCGAGTAACGCTGCATATTTAGTAGCCCATATTTCCCAGCGCCAATTTTCAATAATCCAAGCCCTGCCATTTGCACCCATCAATGCAGATAGTTCTGGGTTATTTAATAATTCAATACAAGCCCCAGCAATTTCAGAAGTGTTCGTGCCATCAACAACGACGCCAGTTTCACCGACTAAAACCGCATCAGGTGCTCCNCCAGATTTTCCNCCNACTACCGGTAACCCACAAGCGCTAGCTTCGAGATAGACAATGCCTAGACCCTCTACTTCAAGCCCGAAGAAACGTGAACGCGAAGGCATTGCAAAGATATCTCCAACGCAGATGTATTTAGGGAGTTCGGCGTAGTTGATACGGCCAATGAATGTTACGCAATCACTAACTTTGAGTTTGCGAGCCAATTTTTCAAGATAATTCTGGTGTGGACCAACCCCGACTAAAACTAGATGCACATTAGGCACGGCAGATTTAATTGCCGGTAGCGCAGCGATTAACTTGTCTTGCCCCTTGCGATGAACTAACCGACCAACGCTAATGATTACTGATTTATCGGTTAGTCCGAGTTCATCTCGTAAGTTACTTGAATCCATAGGAATGAAATGGTCCACATCAATGCCGGGAGCAATCTGCACCAACTTGCTTACATCATCCTGACTTAGCGCTTTGCTAATTTCGCCTCTGGTGTAATTGCCTAAATAAGCAATCGCATCGATATTCTTACTCATATATCTAATCGCGAAGGTGAACGGTGGAACTTTGGCCCACCAAACTTCGTGTCCGTGGGTAAGGGCCACAATCTTTCGCGCACCTGCGCGTCGCATTGCTCGAGCCATAATTCCAAGTGGCGCGGCGGCGCCAAATGCCACCTTCGTTAACTTTCGACTATTAATTAATTTTTGGCAAATCTTAATCACACGAGGAGTTGGCAGCAGGATTTTGCTGCGATCGCGAATAACTTCAACGCCGTAATTGCGTAGCCATTCTGCATCAAAGGTTTGTGCGTTTGCTTGATCGCTGGTGTAAACAACTACTGAGCCTTTAGGTAAGCGTTCAATTAGTCCATGTACAAATGTTTCAATACCCCCAGCTCTGGGGCCAAAGTCATTAGTAATAAAAAGTGTCGTTGCAACCATCACTAGAACCGGCGAACGGCAATTAGCCGTTTACTACCCAGCGCCGTAACGGCGTTAGATACAACTTTCACACGTGAGCCAGAACGCGGGGCATGAACCATCTTGCCGCCTGCGCTCTTTCGGTAGCGGCAGTTGCATCTTCTTCAAGTTGGCGAACTTGGGCTTGAATTTGAGCCAGTGTTGGGGCAGCTTGGGCAATGCGTGCGATTAATGCGCTCGCCATAGTTACGGCTACGCCAATTGCGAGCGCGCTACGTAAACCGATGTGTGACATGGAGAAGAGGCTATCGGTGGGTACTTGCGCCACTCAACCTCAAACCGCAACTTACGCTCAGAATTACCTCAAAAATCAGGCATCCCTCGTGAAATCTCGCCCGATTAGGCGAGAAAACGAAGCGGCGGAACTATGCCTCGAGATGAGAGAAGTTGGAGTGCATCAGCAGTTTGGTTGCTTAAATCCACCGAGTCTTCAGCTTTGTTTAGAAAGAATGAAACCACGCAATCTTTACAAGCTAAATCTCGCAGGGAACAAGAATCGCAGTCAATTATCATGTTCTAAAGAGTAAAGGTGCCCACTGACATTGCTTTTGCCAGACTACAAAAGATTTAAGGCCAGACACTCAACAATCTACGCCCTAAATCGATGGCAACCCCCTACCTTTTCTCCGTGCCTGTTATCGCCTCATTAGTCGTTGGTTCCGATGGGTCAACTAGTAAAGATGGCCGTTCGGCTGGAGTTTCTAGCGCCGCTGATCGCCGCGCTTTCCTAGCTCGCCGCCGAACTGCAGATGCGCTGCTAATTGGTGGCAATACCGCCCGCAATGAGCCGTATCAAAAAACGCCAGTGCCAGTTGTTGTTATCTCCAAGTCAATGCTTAATCCGCTTTCAAATAATCGCTTAGCCCACTGGTGGAATTGCGAGCCAGCCGAAGCCTTAGCCAGAGCCCAGCGCCTATTTGGCGAAACCATTGTGATCGAATCGGGCGTTTCGATAATTGAAGAGCTAATTGCAGCCAAAAAAGTGGATCGACTTGAGTTAAGTGTTACTTCAGTTGCCGGTGGTGAAGATCAAGTTGATTTTAAGAAGTTACTTAGCAAATTTTCAAAGGTAACTGAACGAGTTGAAGAAGATACAACTTTTTATACNGCNACTAATTAGTTCTTAAAACGCAGAAAGNATTGCAACGCCCGTCACAGCCAAGAAGACACCGACATATTGCACCTTATGTAAACGCTCATGCAACAACTTAAAGGCTAGCAAAACTGTGAAAACTGGATAGAGCGAACCAAGAACCATTACCAGAGAAACTAGCCCTTCTTGTGTTGCCAGGCCAAGCGTGAAGTTAGCTAGAAAATCAGCAACTCCGATGAAGATTAATGAAGGTGCATCAGCCACACTAAATCCACCAGTAGAGCGAAACTTAATTGCGATCGCAATCGTAAAAAGCGCAGTTGTCGCGCGCATTGTCACCATCGTCATTAACGCACTTGAATCAGAACCAATTCCCATCAGAGTCAACGCAGTACCAAAACCAAATGCAGCGCCAAATGCTAGAGCTACTGGCTTTAATGGAAAGCCTTGCGAAATCTCGGGGCCACTTGCACAGAAAGCCCCAGCAAGAGCGATAACCACACCAATCCAACGACCACGTGAAAGTTGTTCACCGCCGATTACCGCGAACATAACTGGCACAACAGCGCCTAGCGAACTAATTGGTGAGACCACGCCCATGCGGCCGGTGCTTAGGCCGACGTAAAGACAGATCAAACCGAGGTATCCAAGTGCTCCAGCAAAAACGCCAGGCCAGAAATAACCTGAGAAAAATCCATCATTGCCAAATGCAACTGCGCCACGTTCACCGGTAGCAAAGATCAAGAAGATTCCAAAAGCCAAGCCAATCAATTGGGTGATTCCAAGAACTGCGAAAGCTTGATACTTCTTGCTCATTCGCCCCGCTTGAAAATCAGCGCTACCCCAAAGGGCGCTCGATAAGAGTGCTAGCAAGAAAGCCATTTGCGTAGGCTACCGCCCCGCCTCCCCTAAATCTGTGTTCGTCATCTTTAGACTTAAGTAGTGGATGCTGCAGCCTTTGATCGATTAATTGATCAACTTAGAACTGTAGCTACCCGATCTGAAATAATTCTGGAAGAAGTCCCGGCCCCGCAAAAGTTGGCCAAATTTTCATTCGCTTTTTCCGCCGACGTTAGTAATGGCCTAACTGGTGATGCTGAAGATGGCGTTGGGTCGGGCCGCTTTGTTTTACTTCACGAACCAGGTGGGCAGGAAACTTGGGAATCTGATTTTCGCTGCGTTACTTTCATGAGCGCAGATGTCGAGCCCGATATGCACGAAGATCCGATGCTGGCTGAAGTTGGTTGGTCTTGGTTTTTAGATTCACTCGCCGATGCTGGTTGTGAATACAGCGCACCAAGTGGGACAGTCACTCGCGTAACGAGCGCTTCATTTGGCAAACTAACCGGGCGCAACAATGAAGCTGAAATTGAGATTCGCGCATCTTGGTCACCGATTATTAAGTCGGCCGATGAAATGTCTACCCATGTAAATGCATGGTGCAATCTGCTTGCTACGGTGGCTGGTCTGCCCCCAATTCCAGATGGGGTCTCAGTAATTTCGCCATCGCGTAAACGTCGCACAAGTTAATTCAATTTGATGACCGAAGACGAAGTAACAATAGCCACGCCCTTATTGGCACCTGCTGCCGGCACCCCTGCTGTAATTGAAAGTGAAGAATCATTTAGAACTGCGCTAGTGGAATTAGCAAAAGGTGCTGGGCCATTTGCCGTCGATGCAGAACGAGCATCTGGTTATAAATATAGTGCTCGTGCATACCTCATTCAAATCAAACGTAACGGTGGCGGGTTGCATTTGATTGATCCGATTCCATTTGGTCCTGGTCATCACTTATTTGCTGAGTTAAATGAACTACTAAATACCGATGAAGTAATTCTGCATGCCAGCACCCAAGATTTACCTTGTTTGCGCGAGCTAGGGATTAATCCAAAACTATTATTTGATACTGAATTAGGCGGGCGAATTGCTGGTTTGCCACGTGTGGGCCTGGGACCCCTTCTTGAAACGCAGCTTGGCGTCTTGCTTGCTAAAGAACATTCGGCAGTTGATTGGTCGGTTCGCCCATTGCCACTTGATTGGCTTAATTACGCAGCCCTCGATGTTGAGCTACTAATTGAACTGCGAAACATAATTGCGCAGTTATTACTTGCTGCTAAGAAATTACCTTGGGCCGAAGCTGAGTTCGCAGCAATATTGGCCGCACCCCCTAACCCACCAAGAGTTGATCCATGGCGCCGAACTTCTGGAATGCATAAAATTAGAAAGCGTAATCAGCTAGCGGTTATTCGTTCACTTTGGAATGTAAGAAATCAGATCGCTGAGTCACTGGATGTTTCACCAGGCAAGTTATTAAATGACAGCGCAATTGTCGAACTTGCCATGAACCCACCAACTAATAAACGTGAGTTTGATAAAGTTCTTCGCCCAATAGGTTTGCGTGCGCGATGGAAAGAGAATTTACACATTTGGTTGGCCGCAATTGCCTCAGCTGTGGCGTTGCCCGAAAGTGATCATCCCGAAATGCGCGCCGCCGGTGACTCAATGCCACCAACTAAAATTTGGAAAGAACGTTTCCCAGAAAAATACGCACCCTTTACTCATGCACGTTCCGCAGTTGAACTTCGCGCCACAGAGTTAAA
>JGI25914J50564_10000425_pt1 | contig 14129 bp, 11 predicted proteins | sample LauGreSuBDMM15SN_2_FD_50564 | JGI IMG/M metagenome (IMG submission 50564) | reverse complement strand
AATATCCATGGCAATAATGTTGCCTTCATTACTGTAAATGAACTTACACTACCACAATGTTCCTTTAATATAGTTATATTTATAAAATACATAAATATGATAATAATAATAAGAAATAATATATGTCCATATTTTGGAATGTTGATTTTAAGTTTAACAAACATGAAAATGAAAGATAACCAAAAAAATGTCCCTAACGAATTTGACATATTTGCCATAGTTTAAATAAGTATTTAAAAATATACTTATTTAACATTATGAACCATTTAACAGAACCAGGCGTTCGAGATTATTTTGTTGAATCCTTCAAGGCATGTAAAGAATATAAAATGCAATATCATACATGGGTTTTGAATATATCATTACTTGTATTTTTTGTAGCTTGTACTGCATTCATTTTATACTATAAATATAAAGGTAAACAAACACCTAATGAGAAAAAAAAGAAACAAGAAGATGATCGAGTCTATATTATGAATCGTATTCGTTCACTGCAAATTGAAAAACAAAAAAATAATAATAATTTAATTACTAATTTACCCTTTTAATTACAATGTTGATATAATCTGTCCATTTTTGTATACATTACATTTAAATTGTTGCTTTTTAGGTCTAGAACAATACTCTTTATTGGAAGACGATGTACTAAAATATAACATACTGTCCCCTCCAATAGAATAAATTAAATAAAAGCATAAAATTCCATATGTTATTCCTGTAAATGTTCCTGTAAATGTTCCTATTCCATCATAATTTGAAATATTTGGATTACCTTTATACAATATAAACTGTCTTCCTAAAATATCATAAAAGAAAAAGAATAAGAAAATAGCTACAACTGCATAATTTATATTACTTACATAAATCATTGGCATAAATAAATACGTAAATGAAAAAGCAATCAAAAAAGATGACAGCGAACATGTTCTATAATAAATTGAAAATAATGGCAACATTGTATTATTTCGCCATCTGTTATCTATTCCTGCAGGATTCATATAAATGATAACATTGGATACGATCGTTAATCCTAATATAGTAAATACTAACCAAAAAATTCCTTTTGTATCTTGATTAATAAAAGACGACATCATTAATAATGAAAAAATAAATACAGGTATAAATTCAACTCCACGTTCAAAATCCATTGTTCCTTCAAATTGTTGAGACGTTGATATTGCCGTTGCCATATATTAATCTATCATTATTATTCTATTGTTTTAATTTTATCTAAAATGGTATCTAATCGTGCACAAGTTTGTTTACAATTTACATAAGTTTCTTTTAAATTTGCTATACCTACACATGATTTAATTACATATTCTTTAATACCTACATCCTTATTTTCATTCACTAATACTATTGCACAGTTGACAATTTCATTTATTTTTTTAATAGTTGTATCACGACCATCTTGCCGTTGCCATCTTCTTATACATTCTGGTATTAAAGATGCCGGTTCTATATTCAAAAAAACATCTCTTGTTGTCAGTTTCTGCATTTTTTGTACAGATTCTAATAATTTTAAATTTACAATAATTTCTTCACGTTCCATTACACTTTTAATTTATTTTTATTTCATTAATAATCAGCATTGATTTTCTAAATATTGAGGTGAAGATTCTATAAATGGAAGTCTATTTTGCATTTCATGTTTTTGAAGCTCTTTTACACATTTTTTACAATGTCGTGTTCCATACACACCTTGTACTATTTTTATACAATCAAATGTTCGTAAACATCGATCGCATTTGTAAACATTAGGTTCACTATCCATATTATTTGTTTTTTAAATAATTTTTATTTTCAATTTTTATATGTTTATACTATATGGATCACAACGATGTAATACCTATTACAGATAAAAAAGAAGCAAAGGCATTAGATGAAAAGGTTATATCGGGAAAATCAAACAATTTAGGTGATACAGTACGATTTTCATTTATGATCGTTTATACCATTTTATTAACAACAGGTACGATTACTTTAATAGAAGCATTACGAACTAACATAGCTGAAGCACGTCATGTATTTAATCTTGAAACATGTATATCTATTATTGCTGCATACTATTATAGCATTTTTATTACAAAAACGTCAAATCCAAACATTATAATTGATTGGGGCGAAATTACAAAACTTCGGTATATTGATTGGTCGATTACAACTCCTCTTATGTTAATTGTATTGTGTATTTTCTTAGCGAAAAATTCAAACACAATTATTACATTTAGATCCATGACTATGATATTAGCGTTAAATTATGCAATGTTAGGAATCGGATATTATGGTGTTGTCAATCCTGAAATTAAATTATTTACCATGATTGGTGGATTCATACCATTTTTTGCAATGTTCTATTTAATTTATACTAAATATATGGGTTCTAATAAACCCAATAAAGTGTTACTTGGAATTTATTTTGTTTTATGGAGTATATATGGTGTTGTATATATGATTTCGGAAGAATACAAAAATATTTCTATGAATATACTTGATTTAATTGCCAAATGTTTTGTCGGTATTGGCCTATGGATTTATTATACAAAAATTGTTAAGAAATATTAAATTAAAAATTGAGTATTTATTCCTATTCTATAGTGGTATAGAATGGAATTTTCACATGAACAACAACTTGCATTTGATCATTATTTAAACGGTAAAAATATATTTTTAACTGGCCCAGGCGGAACCGGCAAATCAAAATGGATACAAACTGTATATAATCATGCGTGTCAAGAACACAAAAATATTCAAGTTTGTGCATTAACTGGTTGTGCAGCACTGTTGCTACAATGTAAAGCAAGTACTCTTCATTCATGGGCAGGTATCGGATTAGGTACAGATAATAAACCTCTACATAAACAGGCTATACAACGATGGAAAAAAATTCAAATATTAATTGTAGATGAAGTAAGTATGCTATCCTTACCTTTATTTGAAAGACTTGATGAAATTGGTAAAACCATTCGCAAATCATCGCGTCCATTTGGTGGTATTCAACTCTTATTTTGCGGTGACTTTTATCAGCTGCCCCCTGTAAACGAAGCATTCTCCTTTGAAAGCGAATTATGGAAATCCACCTTTATTACTGTACAATTAGTGAAAAATTTCAGACAACAAGATGAAATTTTTCATACTATTTTATCCGAACTTCGCAAAGGTAAAATAAGTAAACAATCGTATACCATTTTAAAAGAACGAGTAGGTCTCTCCTATCCACCCAATATTACACAATTGGTATCTACCCGTTTGAAAGCTGAACATATCAATCATCATTATTATTCCAGTTTAACTGGCGAAGATCATATTTATAAATTAGAACAACACACTACATTAGAAATGACCGAATCCGAGAAGAAAATTCGTAGAAATTTCACTTCTTCACAAATCGAATATGAATTACAACAACTCCAAAAAAATATTCAATGTAATTTTATATCATTGAAAACCGGAGCAGTAGTTATGTGTATTATTAATATGAAAAATACCCCAATTTGTAACGGTAGCCAAGGAGTTGTTATCGATTTTACTTCCGATAATTATCCAATCGTACAATTTAATTCGACTACAATGGTTATGAAACCTAATATGTGGAAAAGTGAAACTATTCCTGGTATAGGAATTTCGCAATTGCCATTGATTTATGCATGGGCNATGACCATTCATAAATCTCAAGGTTCCACACTGACCAATGCATTAATTGATGTAGGTGATTCTATTTTTGAATGTGGACAAATTTATGTTGCTTTATCCCGTGTTACTTCACTTGAAGGGTTATTTTTGGTGGAATTTAATCCACAAAAAATAAAAATTAATAAAAAAGTATTTGATTTTTACAATTCACTTATTTCATCTTCGGATTCTTGATCTTTGATGATAGATATTCCTTTCCATGACCTTCCTTTTTTTGCTCCAAATTTATTCGTAATATAATCAAATAACTGTTTACCTTTTGGCATACCATGATGACCATGATACAATTTCCACCATTCTTTAAATATTTCATATAATTCCGTTTCCTTAATAGAACCATTTGGATCTACTGCAATACGTTCCTGAATAAATTCAGCATATTGATCCTGATTCTTTCTGTATTGTTCCGACGATGCCATTACAATTTGACAATCTTTTACATTTCCATTATTAATATACGCTCGTTCTACCAACATACTCATAAATACAGTTTTCCATATTTCGAACTTTTCATCTATATTTTTATCTACCTTAAACTGATAAGGCTTTTGAGCATCATTTGTAACTGGTTTTTCATTAAATACTGATTTGAATGCACACTTACGAATACGTCTCCAAATACCATCATCTTTGCCTTTAATCTTAAGGTCGTAATTTGTACTTAGAGCAAGCGTAAATTGCGGGTAAAATGTAACTGTATTTTTGTAGAGTGCACGACCTTGAATTGGATCATCACCCGTCAACTCCTTCAATATACCTTCATTAAATTCATCTTCTTGACTTGGCTCTTGCATAACTACATATCTCTTACCCATCAAATCCACAATTTCAGATGATGTACTTCCAATACTGGTTCGCTTTTGTGTAACCAATGTAATTGGACAAGTACCTTTGTATTCACCTAATGCAAGAGACATAAGCTGTACAAATTTACTTTTACCATTTCGACCTACACCTGTATACATATTAAATGTTTGATTATTATTTTTTCCGATCAATGTAGATGCTGCATGATCCCACATATAAATACACAATTCTGGTTCAGGAAATAATTGTTTCATAAAATCTTTTATTTCTTCCATTGTCTTTGGATCACAATCTTTAATTGGAATATACGGAATATTTGTAGATTTTGAAGTATAATCATCCGGCAATCCTTGCCTGAATGTTTTGGTACTAAAATCAATAACTCCATTACTAAAACATAAAATATTATTCTTACTATCGAGCAAATTCATGAAATCTTTAATATAAAACAGATCACATGCTTCACGCATTATGTTCGCCTTTTTATCCGTTTTCTTAAGATCAATCATAATCTTACAAATTTTATCATGTCGTTTTTGAAGAATATCCTTTTGTTCATCTTCTTGTGCCACTTTCAATTCATCCGTCAATGACTTTAGTTTTCTTGTAAATAATCCATAAATTCCGTTAAAATCACTAATATACGTTCTCAGTCGTGTACCTGAATCCGTTTCTTGCCATCGCTGATTTGAATATTCAAACCAACATTTATTATTAATACTTACACACACGAAAGCATCTTTATACCACTGATACAATATTTTTGCCAAATCATATTCAGTACATACTTCTTTCAACATCGTATCAATATATGCAGTTACACCTTTTTCCTTTACTTTTTCATATTCTACGATATTTTCGTTTCTCGCCCAAAACATAATTGATCGGTCCGTCAATTCTGTATCTGGTTTACTCCATCCACACCACATTCCGAAAAACTTTGGAACATTTGCAAATGTAAAATTAGGTTCCTGGCTACTAAATTTAATCCAAGATACAAATAACCGAAAATCGGTATTTCGCAATGCCCATCCTACTTTAATCCATAAATTATAATCCGTATAGTATTTTGATGGTAATATCATTGTGTAAGCATGGGTTTCATGCAATTTATAATCAGACATCGATTTATTCGATAACATATTCTCTATAGCACGGTTAAGTGAAGATTCGCATACAATATCTGTATGTGAATTATCTGAAGATACTACACGTATCTTTTTTCGCGGAACATTTTTAAATTGATCGTATTCTGGTTTAAAGGCATCTTTAATATTTGGGGTTTCATATTCCGTATACTGAATCGATAATTTGTGTAAATCTTTACGAATATCAAAATCTGCAATACTTGAACAATGCAATACATACTCTTCATCATCATCCTTTTTACAAGTATAAATTTTAGTCAGTGAATATGCCTGATTTCCAGGCTTAGTTGAACCATAAAGTTGCCAATTTGTGGTCCCCTTCATGACTCCTGCATCTATCACTGAGTCCCACTGGTTCGTCAACTTTTCTGCTAAATGATTCCAAATATTCATATTGTCCAATAACTTTTTGCGTAGCAATTCTTTGGATTGTTTATCCATGTTTACACCTATAATAATGTGAATTCCATCTTTAATTTTATCAGGAAGCACATTAATATCTTGTTTCTCAAATACATAAATGGGGAAATTAGTAGTAATGTTAAATACTGTATTCATTTGCTGAACAGTTACATCTACGAATTCTAAAATATCGTTAGATGTATATGCCCTGGTTGGTTCCTTATATCTAAAATCAAGATCAATTGCAATCGGTCCTGATTCTAGCTGTTTTTCGGTAAGATATTCGGTAGTACCATTTTCAAATACATGTCTATGGTATAATTTATAAAATTCGTCTTTTGCATCCAATGGAATGCAATAAGATCCGCCATATACACTATGAGGTACGCTGCCTATCCGCGTGTGAGTGCATTCAGACGCGTTTTGAGACGTGTGTTCTTTCAAAAACTTGTCCATTATATATACAATTGGCTATTTTATTTATCTCAATTTTATTTATAAATACGTTGCAACTAAAAACGTATTTTTAATAGGTTCCAGATGATGCTGGTTTTGTTTTCTTGATTGCTATTCGGGGGACATTGAGGTAGTTGAGAGTTATACAGTAATGNTTCGAGACGATGGTTTCTATCTAACAATCAAAAATGATATCTACANTCATCATATGTTGTGATGGAGAAAGTAAAAGTTTAAGCTAGACCTAATGTTGTTATAGTTCCAGATGAGCCTCGGTATTTTAGAGCACCATCCTCAACAAAAAGAATTCCTCCACCAGCTAAGTTAGCTGCAGGGGCTGTTCCATTTTGCATAAGAAGTCTGTCTGCATTTACATACTGAAAATAATCTATGGAGTTAGTGCTAGTACCAGTAAGGGTAGATCCTGGCTTATCGTAAACAGTATTGAAAATGGAGTAAATACCAGCAACACTAATAGGTGCCACAGTAGTACCTTCTTGTGTAATAATTTGGCAGGTTGCCAAAGTAAGTATGGTTGATGCACCAGTTATTGTTAATGCATTTGAACCTAATGATGTGATTATGCAATTAACAAGGTGTAATGTTCCAGCACTAGCAGAAGGCGTTACTACGCTATTGCAATCTTTAACAATAAGAATTGCTCCTGCATTGCTTACTGAAATACCAACATTTTTGTTTCCGTTAATTATCATTAACCCAGAGCCAGATATGTTAATTCCAGCGGTGCATTGCATCTCTGTATTGATAATTTCTACATAACCGCTTGAACTTTTAGTTAAGTTATTGTTGATTGTACAGTTGCTTACATAGGCTTGTGCAGTTCCAGTAATAGCAAGGTTATTCATAGAGAACCCTGAAATACGAGAACCCGAACCAGTTGAACCAATAGTTAAGGTTCCATAAAGAACGGTTCCGCCACCAGTTAATTCTGTGGATGAAATGGTTGTATTTGTATTAACAATTGTTGGACTCTCTGTATAAACACCTGGGTGAACAATTATTATTTTTCTTTGGCCTGTTAGTAAAGTAAGTGCTTGGGTAATAGATGCAACTGGGGTAAGCAAATCACCATTACCAGTAGTGTCGTTTCCATCTACTTGGCTAACGTGAATTTCGTTGTCATATCCAGCAAAGGTTGCGCCTTGATTACCTTGATTACCTCGAGGACCTGTTTCGCCGGTAGCACCAGTATCACCCTGGTTACCTTGAGGACCTGTATCGCCCTGGTTACCTTGAGGACCAGTATCACCCTGGTTACCTTGAGGACCTGTATCACCCTGGTTACCTTGAGGACCTGTATCACCCTGGTTACCTTGAGGACCTGTATCTCCTTGTGCTCCAGTTGATCCATTTCCGTTACCACCCAACCCTATAGGACCAGTTGGTCCTTGTGGTCCTCTACAACAACGAATACCATTTGAACACTGTGATCCATGACCACTATGACAATGATGTAAAGGTATATTATTTGACTGNATGTCTCTCCGATTCCAACTCATATTATTTAATTATAAAATAAATTAAATAAAATAATATCCAACTACAGAAGTAATTGTAAACATTATAATTCCCCATAGTATATCACGTATTGCCATTTCTATTGTCCATCCATCTAATGTTGCCAAATTTGTCAAATCATAAACTCCAAATATAGTCAATCCAAGTAATGCACCTTTTAACCCTGCATCTTTTATAGATTTACTTTGTAATATTGCAAAATAAGTAACAGCAAACGGCATTAAAACATATACCAAAATTGCCGGTATAATTCTAACTTTTAAAGGAGATTTTTGCACATTTTTAAAAAGTGTTGCATGAAATTTTTGATTTGCAAATATTTGTAATGCATCTAAAATAATCATTACAACTGCAGAAATCAATAATGGACGCAACATATACTATAGTTGTAATAAAAAGATTAAACTATTTTGTTACTTACAAACATTTTTAAAATAAATGAAAATAAATTGTTATTTAATTACATAACAATTTATTATTAAAAGTATGAAAATTGATTTCACAATGTGATGTAAAATTTTGTGTGGTCTTAAAATAATTTAGGTTTTTATTATTTTGTGATTAATTATAATGTTAATTAAAAATATTTTCAAAAAGTTTAAAAAAAATTGATGTAAATTACATCAAAATTACATCAAATTTTTTTATGGTCTTAAGACAAATAAAAGCAAAACTTAACTAACACGATTTTAAATAAGGGTTTTGAAATTTTTATTTTTTTATATTTTTTTTTTAAGTTTTCAAAATGTCCAAAATGGCCTTTTTGGCTTTTGGTTTTGAAAAATTTATTCACTTTTTTATTTTTTGAAAATGAATAAATTCAACTAAAAAATATTACGGAGTATCATGTATGATATAATAATTAAATATACAAAAATTAAGACCATCTTACGAGTTTTTTTTATTTTTTATGAATTGAATAATTTGTATTTTTTACAATTATTTCTTGATAAAATGATATACTCAGATCTTCGTTGAATCCATCTACAAATTCTTGTTTTTCAAAAAAACAGTATCTAATTTTGCTATTTTATTTTCAATAAATAGGTAGTTAAGAATCATAAGTTTTACAAGTTCTTTTTGAATTTAAACATCCACTTGATTCTTCGCGAAGTGCATTTTGATATGGCGTTTCATTTAATTCACATTCTCCGCCAAAATCAGACCATCCTTTCACTAATTTAATTAGTAAAATACTTCCTGAAACCATATTTACTATATTTTATAATTTTTAGGACATATGAAAATGATTGTAACTTTTTATATAAAAATAATATATGGATGATCCAAAAACCATATTTATATCAAACGATGTATATATAAAAAATTTGGAGTTGGGAACAGTATATTTGAATAATAGTGCAGGATCAACTGGCCAAGTATTAATATCTCAAGGGGGTAACAAAAATATATGGGCGACTGTTTATGGTTCACAAGGTCAAAGAGGAAACAAAGGTTATACAGGTCCGCAAGGAAAAGAAGGTTCACAAGGAAAATTAGGGCCGCAGGGCCTTATTGGTGTTCGCGGAAGAACAGGACCCGATGGTCCGATTGGATTACAAGGACCAAATGGTCAACCTGGATTACCAGGTGGACCTCAAGGTAACAAAGGTGATACTGGTCAGCAGGGTAACCAAGGTGATACTGGTGCACAAGGCAATCAAGGTAACCAAGGACCTCCTGGAAATGGTAATGGAGGAAATGGGGTAACAGGTGCACAAGGTAACCAAGGTGATACTGGCCCACAAGGTAATCAAGGTAATCAAGGAAACCAAGGTGATACAGGTTCTCATGGAAACCAAGGTAATCAAGGTGATACTGGTGCACAAGGTAATCAAGGTGATACTGGTGCACAAGGCAATCAAGGTGATACTGGTGCACAAGGCAATCAAGGTGATACTGGTGCACAAGGCAATCAAGGTGATACCGGACCTCAAGGTAGCCAGGGTGATACCGGACCTCAAGGTAGCCAGGGTGATACTGGTCCACAAGGCAATCAAGGTGATACTGGTCCACAAGGCAATCAAGGTGATACTGGTCCACAAGGCAATCAAGGTGATACTGGTCCACAAGGCAATCAAGGTGATACTGGATTTACTGGACCGCAGGGAAACCAAGGTAACCAAGGAAATCAAGGTGATACAGGATTTACTGGACCGCAGGGAAACCAAGGTAATCAAGGTAATACAGGATTTACTGGACCGCAGGGAAACCAAGGTAACCAAGGAAATCAAGGTGATACAGGATTTACTGGACCGCAGGGAAATCAAGGTAATCAAGGTAATACAGGATTTACTGGACCGCAGGGAAATCAAGGTAATCAAGGTAATACAGGATTTACTGGACCGCAAGGTAACCAAGGAAATCAAGGTAACCAAGGTTCTACAGGATTTACTGGACCGCAGGGTAACCAAGGAAATCAAGGTAATCAAGGTGCTACAGGATTTACTGGACCGCAAGGAAATCAAGGAAACCAAGGTAACCAAGGTTCTACAGGATTTACTGGACCGCAAGGAAATCAAGGAAACCAAGGTAATCAAGGTGCTACAGGATTTACTGGACAGCAAGGAAACCAAGGTAATCAAGGTGCTACAGGATTTACTGGACCGCAAGGTAACCAAGGTGCTACAGGATTTACTGGACCGCAAGGAAATCAAGGAAATCAAGGTAACCAAGGTTCTACAGGATTTACTGGACCGCAAGGAAATCAAGGAAATCAAGGAAACCAAGGTAACCAAGGTTCTACAGGATTTACTGGACCACAAGGAAATCAAGGAAACCAAGGTAACCAAGGTTCTACAGGATTTACTGGACCGCAAGGAAATCAGGGTAATCAAGGTAATCAAGGTGCTACAGGATTTACTGGACCACAAGGAAACCAAGGTAACCAAGGAAATCAGGGTAATCAAGGTAATACAGGATTTACTGGACCGCAAGGTAACCAAGGAAATCAAGGTCCAAGTATAGTGGGAGGACTAGCAACATCTAATATAAATATGAATACGTTTACCATAACAAATGCAAGTGCAATAACATCTACAGGAGTTATAACAGGCAATCAATATAATTTAGATACAGGAGCAACAACAAAAAGTTTATTCTCTACCCAAACAGCAAATGTAACTCTTTTTGAAAACTTAGGAGCGGGATCAAATATTAAAATAGGAAATCAAATTTCATTTCATCCAGTTCATATTTCAAATATAAATTGTAATAATAATGCTATAAATAATTCAACATTAGACACAACAGGAGATTTATATATTGGAAATCTACAGACAACAGGAAATCTTTATCTTGGTGCTGGAAGTGCAGTAGCACGAAGTGGAACGATTGGAATAGGGACTGCTGCAAACACAACATCTGAAATTCAAATAGGTTCATCTACTGGAACAGGAGGAAGTTTAAAAATAAGACGCCCTATTACGTTAGATTATACAGTAGCACCAACAGAAGGAACAATGTTGGGAGGAATCACCACAGGAACATATAATACGCCAGGTTCTGCTATTACAACCACAACAAAAGCAATTGCGACAATAACCATACCCAATATAGGAATATATATGGTTTATTTTAATACTACTGTCAACTATTCGATTTTACCTACTAGTTGTTATGTTAATGTTGCAGGATCAGCACAACCTACACCTTCAATTGCTGTTGGAATGGCATATTTTTATGCTTATGGTTCCACGATGGCAGAATCTTTTATTGCACCTATTACAACTGCAGGAACATTGATTTTAAATATGACAGTGGCCGGAACAGTAACATCACTTTCAAATTATACATATACAGCAGTTAGAATTGGATAATCAAAAATCTATGTAAATCTTTAGAATAGTTTCAGTTATACGGTTAAAATAAAAAATTCATGAGAATATAAGCTTATATTAATTTAAGTTAATTTTATTGTGAAAAATATAATAAAATTATATGAATGGTCAAAATGGTAAAAATGGTAAGGATGGATTAAACGGATTTAATGGAAGAGATGGATCGCAAGGACCAACTGGACCTGCCGGTGGACCACAAGGACCTACAGGGCCATCGGGTGGTCCACAGGGTAAAATTGGTCCAACCGGCCCAATTGGACCTGAAGGTAAAATTGGCCCAACTGGTTTTGGTGTTCGAGGACCAACTGGACCATTTGGAGGAGCACAGGGTAATACCGGTCCTACAGGACCATATGGTAATCAAGGTCCTATCGGAAATCAAGGAAATAAAGGAGATATTGGTCCACAAGGAAATCAAGGAACAAGAGGATATGTAGGAAATCAAGGTATAAAAGGTAATACAGGATCACAGGGTAATCAAGGTGATACTGGTGCTCAAGGCAGTGGACCAACCGGCAACCAAGGTCACATCGGCGATCAAGGTAGCCAAGGATTTACCGGACCGCAGGGTAACCAAGGAAATCAAGGTAACCAAGGTAATCAAGGTAATCAAGGTAATACAGGATTTACTGGTCCTCAAGGAAATCAGGGAAACCAAGGTAACCAAGGTAATACTGGTCCTCAAGGCCCACAAGGCAATCAAGGATTTACTGGAGAAAGAGGAAACCAAGGTAATCAAGGTAGCCAAGGTAACCAAGGTAATCAAGGTAGAACTGGACCGCAGGGTAATCAAGGTAATCAAGGTAATCAAGGTAATCAAGGTAATCAAGGTAGAACTGGACCGCAAGGAAACCAAGGTAACCAAGGTAATCAAGGTAATCAAGGTAATCAAGGTAATCAAGGTGCTACAGGATTTACTGGACCGCAAGGAAACCAAGGAAACCAAGGTAACCAAGGNAATCAAGGTGTAACTGGACCACAAGGTAACCAAGGTAAAACTGGTCCAGGTATATTGGGAGGACTAGCAACATCTAATATAAATATGAATACNTTTAATATAACAAACGCAAGTGCAATGACATCGACAGGAGTTATAACGGGTAATCAATATGATTTAGATACAGGAGCAACATCAAAAAGTTTGTTCTCTACCCAAACGGCAAGTGCTAACATTTTTCCTACGTTGGGAGTAAGTTCAACGTTAAAATTAGGAAACATGACAACAATGCAACCAGTTCATGTTTCCAACATAGAATTATTCTCAAATACAATTAATTGTGCTTCTGATACCTTAAATGGTACAATATCTATAGGAGATAAACAAACAGGAGGACCAATAAATATTGGAACAAATACAGCAAGAACAGCAGCAGGAGTTATTAATATTGGTAGTACTAGCAGTTTAGCACCTATTAATATTCAATCAGCAAATACAGGTAGTGCTATAAATATTGGAACATCACAAGTTAATAAAATCATTAATATTGGTTCACAATTAATTACTAATTATTCCACTACATATATTAATAGGTGGAGATTTATTAGTCAATCTACAGGACCTGAATTAGGACCTATTGACCAAACAACCACAGAGGGTGTATTTATATGTAATCGGCAAGAAACAGGTATTCTTCATATAGGCGGAGGTTCATCAATAATAAGAAGTGGTGCAATTAACATCGGTGTAAATAATCTTAACTCACATCAATTAAATTTATCTACTGGAAGTAATAATAGTGGGTCAATTAATATGGCAACATCAAATTCAGGAACAAATACAACAACTGTAAATATTAGTACAGGAAATACAACTGGAGCGGTAACAATCGGTAATATAGGAACAATTGTAAATATGCTAGGGTCCACTATTAACGTAACATCAGCAACTACGACATCGACAGGTACAATAACAGCAAATTCGTATAATTTAGGTACAGGAGCAACAACAAAAAGTTTATTCTCTACCCAAACAGCAAATGTAACTCTTTTTGAAAACTTAGGATCGGGATCAAATATTAAAATAGGGAATCAAGTTTCATTTCATCCAGTTCATATTTCAAATATAAATTGTAATAATAATACTATTAATAATTCAACAGCAGAAACAACAGGAGATTTATATATTGGAAATCTACAGACATCAGGAAATCTTTATCTTGGTGCTGGAAGTGCAGTAGCACGAAGTGGAACGATTGGAATAGGGACTGCTGCAAACACAACATCTGAAATTCAAATAGGTTCA
>JGI25914J50564_10000420_pt1 | contig 14205 bp, 8 predicted proteins | sample LauGreSuBDMM15SN_2_FD_50564 | JGI IMG/M metagenome (IMG submission 50564) | reverse complement strand
GTAACTGGAGATATTATCGTTCTTGCTAATGGCACCTATCTAAATAGTATATTAAATATTGGAAAAAACAATATTACAGTAATGGCAGCGACGCCTGGTGGTGTGTTTTTAAATGGTACAAATGACATTACAATTTCTGGAAACTATGTTACTTTTAGTGGTTTTCAGTTCACTTCTGGTGATATAGGTACGAATTATATACTCAAAGTTGNCGGAAGTCATAATAAAATAACGCAGTTGAATTTTAGTAATTACTATGCGAAAAAATACATCGAGATTCAAGCAGGTTCNCAATACAATGAAATTTCCTACTGTAATTTAGAAAAAAAGCCGGCTGCAGCAGAAATTGGTTGTACGATACAAATATCAACATCGTCAGTTATTGGCTATCATAAAATCAGATATTGCTCTTTTCAAAACTACTATGGTATCGGCGGAGATAACGGAAATGAACCAATCCGAATAGGATTGGGATCCGAATATCTCAATAAATCAAGAACAATTGTTGAATACTGTTATTTTAATAATACCGGACTTGGCGACAGTGAAAGTATTTCTGTCAAATGCAAAGAAAATGTGATTCGTTTTTGCACTTTTACAAATCAACAAAACGCAATGTTAGTTTTTAGAAATGGCGATAACAATTTGGCTTATAGTAATTTTTTCATTAATGCCGGCGGAATTAGGGTTAAAGAGGCCAATAATATCTATTGCTACAATAATTATTTCGAGAATTCAGGGATTGGAACTTCAACAGATGCGGTTACTTTTGTTTATGTAGCTCCTTTAGTTCCTCCTACAACAGCATCACCTCGAACATTAAATCTTAATAATATTAATTTCATTCACAATACTTTTTATAATTGTGGCGATATAGATTTAGGCGGAAATGGAGCAACAAGTAATACATGGGCAAATAATATTTTTCAAAAAAGTTCTAATTCAGGTGATATTTTTAAAAATGCCAATTCAGGAACTTCTTGGGCAGGAAATATCTACAAAGGTACTTTAGGCATTGCTATTGCATCTGGAATGACAAATACAAATCCACTTTTAGTAACCAATACAGAGGGTTATTATGGTCTATCTTCTGCTAGTCCAGCTATTGACGCATCAAGTTCAAGTTATCCTGCTATTTTGAATTTAACTAACATCGATGATGATTCCACTTTATTGTTTGATATCAGCGGTCAACCGCGTCCTTTAATCGCAACTTCAAAAGATGTTGGTTGCGACGAATATACAACAGGAACAACTTCAAACTATCCGTTGACTTTATCAGAAGTTGGGCCTTCTTATTTAATGCCGCTTTCTGCCAATTCATTTGATTTAAAAGATAAAAAAACATTTGTTTTTCCAAATCCAGTAAAAAATAATTTAACTATTCAATTACCAAACACTATTAATGGCGATACAGAAGTAACAATCATTACTATAAACGGTCAAGTGGTAAAAAAACAAATTATTACTCAAAATGAGTTAGTTGACTATCAAAAACAGTTTGATGTAACCGATTTGAAAAACGGAATTTATCTAATACAATTCCATTCAACTAATTATTCGAAAGTATTAAAAATTGTCGTTCAAAAATAACAAAGTACATTAAACTTTTTACAACTTATAGCATCTTACACACAAACCAATCAAAATGAAGAATTACCCGAATTTCCTTAAAGTAATAACATTCGTTTTTACATTTTTGTTTCTTTTACCAGTTGCTGCGCAAGAAAAAACAAAGCCTAATATTCTATTTATTGCTATTGACGATTTAAAACCTATTTTAGGATGTTATGGAGATAAGTTGATTAAAACCCCAAATATTGATCGATTGGCAAAAATGGGAACTGTTTTTACGAGTAATTACTGTCAACAAGCGGTTTGCGGCCCAACAAGAGCTAGCATAATGACAGGAAAACGTCCAGATTATACAAAGNTTTGGGATTTAAAAACCAAAATGCGTGACATCAATCCAGAAATTTTGAGTTTGCCTCAGTATTTAATTTCGCAAGGATATTCTACACAAGGAATTGGTAAAATTTATGATTCAAGGTGTGTAGATAAAAAAATGGATGCACCTTCTTGGAGCGTTCCGTTTTATAACTATTTCAAGACCGAAGAACGCTATTATGCTAAAGAAACGGGAATGCCAATATTAGGAGCTTATCAATTGCCTGCAACAAAAGAATTGGCATTGAAATATATTAAAGAAGCAAAAGACAAAGGTTTAGCCGATAAAGAATTGGACGATTATGTTTCGAAATTGGTAAAACCAGTTGTTGAATGTGCCGATGTGCCTGATGATGCCTACAATGATGGAGCAAATGCTTCCCGTGCTTTAGAAATTTTAGAAAAATTAAAATCAGACACAAAACCTTTCTTTTTTGCGGTTGGATTTTCAAAACCTCATTTGCCTTTTGTAGCTCCAAAAAAATATTGGGATTTATACAAAAGAGAAGAAATGCCTTTAGCAGCATTTCAAGAAAAATCCAAAAACGGTGTTGATGTTGCCTATCACAATGCAGGTGAAATGAGAGGATATTCGGATATTCCACCTTTAGTTTCTTTTACCGACCAAAAGGACTTTGGGTTGACTTTGCCAATCGACAAACAAAAAGAATTAATTCACGGTTATTATGCTGCAGTTTCATACACCGATGCACAAGTAGGAAAATTATTAGATAAATTAGATGCATTAGGATTGACCAAAAACACGATAATTGTACTTTGGGGTGATCATGGATGGCATTTAGGCGATCATAATATTTGGTGTAAACATACCAATTTTGAACAAGCAACTCGAACACCAATGATTATTTCAGCGCCTGGAATTGCAAGTTCAACTACTAATGCTTCAACGGAATTTATTGACATTTTTCCAACATTATGTGATTTAGCTGGTGTGAAAATACCTGAAGTTTTAGACGGAAAAAGTTTGTTGCCTCTGATGAATAAAACAGCAAAATCTGTTAAAGACTATTCCATTAGTCAATATCCACGCAGCGGAACTAAAAGCGAAACCGAGCGCCAAGGTTATGCTTCTTCTAAGGTAATGGGCTATTCTTTAAGAGATAAAAGATACCGATATACAATTTGGATGACTAATGATTNTAGAAGTACNCAAGCTTTCAATGCCGATTTGATCGTTGGAACCGAATTATATGATTACGATAAAGACCCAAACGAAACGATAAATGTGGCGGATGAAAAGGAATACAAAGCAGTTGCTAAAGATTTAAAAAGTAAAATGCTTGCCTTTTTCGCATCACAAGTAAAATAGCTATTGAAGTGAAATTGTCTAAATTATATGTAAATTTAGTGCTGCAATAAAACGATTTAAAATCATAAAATGAAAAACAAAATTTCGGTCATTTTTTTAATGCTAAGTTTATTTATAAATACTCCTTTTAAATTAGTTGCACAAGAAACAGCTACAAAAAAAGAAAAAGTTCTAAATAAAACGAAGGACACTAAATCATGTTGTACTGCGGCTATTCCAAATCGGTTTGGCGTGAAAACAAAATCTAAAAGTAACGAAATTAAAACGGTTACGAATTCAAGCATAAAAACTCCGGAAGGAATGGTTTGGATTCCAAGCGGAACTTTTGCTATGGGAGGTGATAACGAACAAGCGCGTCAAGATGAATTACCAAAACACGAAGTAAAATTGAGTGGTTTTTTTATGGATGTTACGGAAGTTACGAATCATCAATTCGCAAAATTTGTCGCTGCAACGGCCTACATTACCACTGCCGAAAAGGATATCGATTGGGACGATTTAAAAAAGCAACTTCCATCCGATACACCGAAACCTGAACCTGAAACGCTAAAAGCTGCTTCTTTGGTATTTGTACCCACCGAAGGCGAAGTAAATTTACAAGATTACAGCCAGTGGTGGAATTGGTCGCATGGAGCTAATTGGAACCATCCAAGAGGAAAAGACAGCGATATTGTCGGGAAAGGAAATTTACCTGTAGTTCATATTAGTTGGGATGACGCTAATGCCTATTGCAAATGGGCAGGAAAACGATTGCCAACGGAAGCAGAATGGGAATATGCTTCTAGAGGCGGTTTAGTAAAGAATGTTTATGCTTGGGGCAATGAAAAAGTGGATGAGGGTAAAATGCCTTGTAATTACTTTCAAGGAAATTTTCCTTATAAAAATGAAGGAACAGACGGTTTTATGGGGTCAGCTCCAGTAAAATCATTTGCCCCAAATGGATATGGTTTGTATGATATGGGTGGAAATGTATGGGAATGGTGCGCTGATAAATACAATAATACTTATTATGATTCCTTCAAAAAAGTTAAAGTGGCTATTAATCCAAAAGGTGCCTTAAAAAGTTACGACCCAGATGAGCCTTTGGTTGCAAAAAGAGTGATGCGTGGAGGTTCGTTTTTATGCAATGAATCCTATTGCAGTGGCTACCGGGTTTCGGCAAGAATGAAAAGTTCTGCCGATTCTTCTATGGAACATTTAGGATTTAGATGTGTAGCCAATTAATAAAAATGCGATGAAAAAATCTTTTCTATTTTTTATTTTTTTTGCGTTAACGGCTCAAATATCGTTTTCAAAAAGTTGTAATCATTGTAGTTGTTTGAGAGTTGAAAAGCGTTTAAATCTTGCAGAGAAAGATTCGGTCGCTTTAGAAAATGAGTTTATGAAAGTGCTTCGAGATGGAGCGGCTTGTACTTTAGCAAATACACCTGATTTTGGAACAAGAATTATTGTAGCATTAGATAAAATAAAATTTAAAAGTAATCGTGGTACAATAAAAATAAAAAGAGGACAAATTGCCGTTTTTTTGGAAAATGAGTACTATGATTTGCCGAAAGGTTCTTATTTTGAAATCGCTTTAAAAAAGAACCATCCGCCTTTGACAAAACCAACCGAATGGGTTGAGCCAACGAAAAATAAGGTAATCTATGAAGATACTGAATTTCGAGTTTTTGAAGAAAGACTTGATCCTGGCGACACTCGAGAATTGCACAGCCATGCTCAAAGAGTTGTGGTTCGGCTGAATCAAGTGCAATTAACCGACCCGAGAAATGCCCCAAGTGGAAAACCTGGAACTGGGATTCAAGTTGCAAATACAGTTAAATTTGCTGAACCGGTGGTGCATGTTACCAAAAATCTCAGTAAAATTTCATTGTTTAATATTGTTATAGAATATAAAATTGAGCACAATTAATAGGATGATAAATCCCGTTTGTAAAGTTTTTCTTGTGATGCTGCTATTGATGAGTTTCAAGGGTTTTGCTCAGGAGTTTAAGAAAGGTAAATTGCTTTACAGTAATTCCTTAGCCGATGNTGAAAAAGTAAACGATTGGATTTTAGAAGGGCCTGCAAAAATTGAATTCAAAAATAAGTGGATGCATATTTTTTCACCAAATGAAGAAGGCCATCACGTTTTTTGGTGCCCAGTTGATTTCCCGAGCAATTTCATAGCCGAATGGGAAGCACAAAATCAAGAAATTGACGCAGGTTTATGCATTGTTTTCTTTGCAGCCAAAGGGCTGAAAGGAGAAAGCATTTTCGACGCTGCTATGCCAAAAAGAACACTTGGTACTTTTACGGATTACACAAAAGGTGCTATGAATGATTACCATATTTCCTATTATGCAAATGGTCGTGACAATCCAAATCGAGAAACCGCCAATTTGAGAAAGAATAAAGGATTTAATTTAGTGCAAACGGGAGAAATGGGAATTCCAGTGCAATCAACGGCGATTCATAAAATGAGATTAATCAAACAAGAGGGAAAAATCCTTATGTATATTGATGATAGAAAAATAATTGATTGGACCGACGATGGAATCAAATATGGAAAAATACTAGAAGATGGAAAAATTGGATTTCGACAAATGCAATGGACCCATTTTACCTATAGTAATTTCAAGGTTTGGGAAAATAAATCGGTTACAGCAACAAATAAATAATTAAAGATTAAATAATTCATCATGAAAAATAAACCGCTACTGCTAATCGGCTTTGCAAGTTTAGTAATAATTACGGCCTCGTCTTTTCAATTTTCGAGTATTAATTTCGAAAAAAATAAGATTGTTAAAAAAGCAAAATATTTTGAAAAAGATTTCGCAACTGCCTTATCTGAAAAATTAGGTGATAAAAAACTTCTTGCAGCTTCTTTGACAAAAAACGGCATTGCAATTAAAAGTGAAAAAACTACAAATGCCGCAGCAAAACCTGACATTTTGTTATTTATTGCTGATGATATGACTGCTATTGATTGTGAACCATACGGAAATACAGATGTTCATACACCCAATTTAGCTCAATTGGCAAAAGAAGGTTTGACTTTTGATAATATGAATAATGCCACGGCGATGTGTGGTCCAACGCGTCAGAGTTTATATACAGGATTGTTTCCAGTGAAAAATGGTAGTTATCCAAATCATGCTCAGGTTTATGACAACATCGTTTCTGTTGTTCAGCATTTCAAAAAAATTGGATATCGCGTGGCTTTGATTGGAAAACAACATTATGCGCCAATGGCCAGTTTCCCTTTTGAATATTTAGGAGGAAGAAATAGCGATAACGGAAAAGGACAAGATGTAGAATTGGCAGATGCTGAAAAATGGATTAGAAAAGACANTTCAAAACCNTATTTATTAATTGTAGCTTCAAATCAGCCGCATGGACCTTGGAATAGAGGTGATACAAAACAATACGATGCAAGCAAAATTTCAGTCGCACCATACATGGTTGATACCAAAGAAACCAGAGAGAACTTGGTAAAATACTATGCTGAAATTACTTATATGGATAGTCTAGTGGGAAATTGTACTAAAATTGTTGAAAAACAGAAAAATAAAGACAATACCTTATTTCTTTTTGCGAGCGAACATGGAAGTTCTATGCCTTTTGGAAAATGGACTTGTTATAATATGGGATTAAAATCNGCATTTATAGCGCGTTGGCCGAAGGTNATCAAACCCGATACGCGAACTGATATTTTAGCGCAATATATTGATGTTGTTCCAACCCTTTTTGAGTCTGCCGGAGGAAATCCAGAAACGTTGCGAGGAAATAAAGAGGAAACTATGAAATTGGACGGAAAGAGTTTTTATGCTGCTTTGAACGGAAAACCAAAAGAAGTTCGCGACTATGTTTATGGAGTTCATACCACAAGAGGCATTAAAAATGGTTCTGATAATTATCCGGTTCGCTCCATTCAAGACCACAATTACAAATTGATTTGGAATTTACAGTTTAATGAACCTTTTTTAAGTTCGGGTTCGCAACCAAAAAATAAATTGTACAACAGTTGGTTGAAAGCAACAAATACAACGCCAAAACAAGCAGCACACGCCCAATTATATAGAAATAGACCGGAGTTCGAATTGTATAACATAAAAAAAGATGTTTATGAATTGGATAATTTAGCAGATGACAAAGACTTGACTGCTATAAAAATTAAATTGGTTTCTGAATTAAAAAAATGGATGTTAGACCAAGGAGATAAAGGTATTAAAACAGAAGCAGAAGCATTGCGACGATTAAAGGGCGACACTATAAATTGGAAAACCTCTGGAGATTAGTAAAAGGCATAATTATTAAAAAACTGCATATAAAACTTATAAATTTAAGATGGTTAAACCAATAAAATACATATCCTTACTATTTGTTCTTTCAATTATAAATTGTGTTTCGGCGCAAATTAAAACGGACAAAGTTAGCAATTATCCAAAAACGCTTGCTATCGATGGACAAGACTTGAAAAAAAATTACGATTTAATTGTTGCCAAAGATGCTGATAAAGTTAGAGCGCTAAAATCACTTTTGAAAAAAGCTGATAAAGTACTAGAAGAAGCAAAAGTTTATTCAGTAATGGATAAAAAACAATTGCCTCCGAGTGGCGACAAACACGATTATATGAGTACGGGTCCTTATTGGTGGCCAGATCCAACTAAGCCAGACGGATTGCCGTATATCAAAAAAGACGGACTTCGTAATCCAACATATTATGATATTACTGATTCTCAAGAATTAGATAAAGTGGAAGATGGTGCACTAACATTAGCTTTAGCGTACTATTTCACACATGAAAATAAATACGCCAATTTTGCATCTAAATTAATTAAGACTTGGTTTTTGGATGAGAAAACACGTCAAAATCCAAATCTAAATTATGGACAAGGAATTCCTGGAATAAATACAGGTCGTGGCACAGGAATTATTGAAACACGCGATGCCTATCGCGTTATTGACGCAGCTATTTTAATTCAAGAAACTCCAAATTGGATTAAAAAAGACTACGAAGCATTAAAAAATTGGTTTTCAGCTTATTTAACGTGGATGTTAGAAAGTCCAATTGGGAAAGACGAAGCTGATTCCAATAACAATCACGGTACTTTTTTTAGCGAACAAATTATTGCATTTTCACTTTTTTCAGAACGACCAGATGTAACTTTAAAAGAGATAGAAATTTTTAAAAACAGAATGGAAAGTCAATTAAAACCAGATGGAAGTCAACCTTTCGAATTGGCTCGGACTAAATCTTGGAGTTATGTTAATATGAATTTATTCGGTTATTTTTTAATTGCAAAATTAGCTGAAAATGTAGAGATTCAACTTTGGAATCAGCAAATTACCGAAGGTAAAAACATGAGAAATGCATTGGATTGGATTATTCCTTATTTGAAAGATGAAAAACAATGGGAATATGAGCAAATTCAAAAAATCAGCTATGGAGAAACGATTAGAATATTAAAATTGGCTGCCAAAAAATTTGCTAATCCTGAATATGAAGCCTTGGCAAAAAAAATCGATTTAAAAACTTATCAATCTGATATTATCGAATTAACATATTAACAAATTAGGAATATGAATAAATTATTTTTCACACTTGCATTTGTAGCATTTGCAACGATTTTCAGTGTTTCTGCCCAAAGTAAAAAAGAAAAAAAAGGCATTTCAAAACCGAATATAATTTACATTCTTGCCGATGATTTAGGTATTGGAGACGTCAGTTGCTATGGTTCAGACAAAAATAAAACCCCAATTATAGATAAATTGGCAAAAGGCGGAATGAGATTTACCCACGGTTATACTGCGCCTCTTTGTGGTCCTTCAAGAGCAATGATTTTGACCGGACGTTATGCTTTTAGAACAGGTGCTGTCAATCAAGATATGGTTGCGCAAATTAAACCAGAAAACGAAGTTTTGATACCGTCAGTTTTAAAGCCAGAGGGATACGCAACTTCAATGGTAGGGAAGTGGAGCCAGTTTGGGTTAACGCCTAAAGATTTTGGTTTTGATGATTATATCACCTTTCAAGGAAGTGGATGTTATTGGGCAACTGAAAAAAAGAAATCTGAAAACTACATTGAGAATGGGGTAAATAAAAAGTTGGACCCTTCCACTTACATGCCTGATTTAATGCACCAGCATTTGGTTGATTTTATTACAACAAACAAGGAAAAGCCCTTCTTTTTGTATTATTCTATGGTAAATGTTCATGCGTTAATTCAACGGACACCTGATAGTAAGGCGGGCAGCGATTTTTATGCCGACAATATCGCCTATATGGATAAGTTAGTTGGAAAACTATTAAGTACACTTGACGATTTAAAATTACGTGAAAATACCCTAATCGTTTTTATGGGAGATAATGGGACTGCTAGTCAGTATGCGGAAAGAGGTTCAATTTCTGGTAAAGGCCTTTCGGGTAAAAAAGGATCTATGTTAGAATGCGGAAGTTTAGTGCCAACAATTGCCAACTGGCCAGGAGTAATTGCAGCAGGAAAAGTAAATGATCAACTGATTGATTCAAGTGATATCTTGCCAACTTTTTCCGATTTGGCTGGCGCAAAATTACCGACAAAGAATGTAATAGATGGTCGCAGTTTTTTGCCTCAATTAATGGGAAAAAAAGGAAATCCGAGAGAATGGATTTTTATTGAATTAGGAAACAAATGGTATGTTCGTGAAGCCAATTGGAAACTAAATAGAGAAGGAGAACTTTTTGACATGAGCAATGCACCATTTGAAGAAAAATTAGTTGCAAATTATGCCGATAACAAAGACGCCAGTGCGGCACATTCTCGATTGCAAATAGCTTTAAACACACTAAGTCCAGAAAAAGGCATTTTAGATAATGCAGACGGAAGTGGGAGACATGGAAGTAATGTGAAAAAGAAAAAGGATAAAGTTGAAGAGTAATTTAAGTAAATACAGGCAGGCATTAGTTTATTAATTCTCAATTATACTTTAAATTTAGATTTAGATTTTTAGTAAATAACAAATAAAGTACTCGAAAGAGTACTTTATTTGTTTTAAAAGTTAAGTTTGCATTTAGAAATTGATTTTCTGATTTTATTTGTAATAATTCATTAGTTTTTAAACAATTGCGGATTTAACTGCTCACTTTAATATTGATTTTAGGTAATTATAGTATAGTTTTTAAAAAGTTTTTGTACAATTTTTATACCAATAACGGATTTCAACAATTTTAATTAACAATATTTTTACACTTTACAATTAATACGTTCGCATTAGTACAAAGAATTTTATCTTCGATTATAATTAACCAAAAACCAAATTAATTCCATCAAATTATGAAAAAACCATTAGTACTGTTTTTATTAATTTTCACCTCAATTATCTACAGCCAAACTGAACTAAAAAAAATATCAGGTCTTGTTGTTGATAACAAAGGCCTTCCGATTCCCGGTGTAACAGTTACATTTGAAGAAAACAATGTTGCAACAGATTTAGATGGAAAATACGCCATTGAAGTCAAAAATGCAAAATCAATTTTACGATTTTCTTACTTAGGATTTGCACCACAAATAGTTGTNGTGGGTAAAAACAAGGAAATTAANATAACGCTTTTAGAAGCTAAAAATGAACTTGATGAAGTAGTTGTTATTGGATATGGAACTCAAAAAAGATCGAATGTCACAGGGTCTATATCCAAATATAAAAATGAAAAATTAGATGAAATAGCAGTTTCAAGACTTGATCAGGCTTTGCAAGGAAAAATTGCTGGAGTTCAAGTTCAAAATATTTCATCTGAGGCAGGTGCCGATGCTCAAATTTCTGTTCGTGGAATTAGTTCAATTAATGCAGGAGCAAGTCCTTTGGTAGTTGTTGATGGCCAACCTATACCAGATGGATTAGCAACTTTGAATATGGCCGATGTTGCTTCAGTTGAAGTTTTGAAAGATGCCGCTTCTGCCGCAATTTATGGATCAAGAGGTGCAAGTGGGGTGATCTTGATTACAACTAAAAGTGGTAAAACAGATAAGGCTAAATTTTCTTTCAAGTATAGCACGGGTTTTAAAAATGCCTATAAAAAGTATGATTTAATGACAACTTCTGAATATACCGAAATGTTATATAGAGAAAGAGACATAAGAATTACTGATCCAGCGATTATTGCTGAAGGAGGAAATGCTTTAAATTTAATTTATCAAGGCGGAACTCCAAATAATTTGATTGCGGCTTATATTGTTGAAAATACAATGTTGGGTGGAAAGGGTTACGATTATCAAGCAGAAGTACTAAGAAATGGAGAATTTAAAAACATTCAATTTGGTGCATCTGGTGGTACTAAATCGATGAAATATTTTATCTCCGCAGGTTATCAAGGAGATCAAGGGATTATGCTAAAAAGTGACTTCCAAAAATTGAATCTTAGAACAAAATTTGATATTGAATTAACCAAAAGAGTAAAGTTAAATGTAAATCTGAATCCCTCTTACTCTGCAAAAGAGTCACCATCTGAAAATTTAACCAATTTTTGGAGGTATCCAACCTGGTTACCTTATAGACACAATGCATTAACAGCCGCATTTGTTAATCAAAATGCACAATGGGCAAATATCAAACCTGGAGATTATGCACATCCAAGACATTTTATAGGATTAACCTATAATCCAACATATCCAGATGGAAGTCCTTTACTAATGCCTGATGGTACTTCTGCTATTGTTACCAATGGCAATCCTTCAAATTCAGCGCAAAATAACCCAATGGCTTCTTTATTAAGTCATGATATTAATGCAAAATCCTATGGATTGCAAAGTGGTGCCACATTAAATGTGAATTTATTTCCCGGGTTAGATTTCAAAACTATGAATACGGTGTTTATGAGATATGACACAAAGTTGGATTGGACTGATAGAAATGCGGACGGTGACGGAATAGTTAATAAAGGAATTTACAATGATAATTCCTATATTGACCTATTAACCGAAAATACTTTAAATTATAAAAAAGATTTTGGAGAACACTCTTTTGATGTTTTGGCCGGTTACACTGCTCAAAGTACTAAGATTACTGCAACTCAAACTACTGGTTTAGATTACGCAAATAACGAATTTAACACATTAAACAATGCACTTTTTATAGATAAATCTGGAACTTTTGGATCTAGAAGTCAAATTGGTTTACTTTCTTATTTAGGAAGGGTAAACTATGCATTTAAGGGTAAGTATTTATTTTCTGTTAGTTATCGAACTGATGGTAGTTCTTATTTTGCAAATGGAAGAAAATGGGGTAGTTTCCCTGCAGCCTCTATTGGTTGGGCAGCTAACAAAGAACCATTCTTAAGTAGTGTTGACTGGCTTAACAAATTGAATTTTAGAACAAGTTATGGGGTTTCAGGAAACAATAGAATCTTAAATTATGGTTTTCAAAACTTATTATCTGCATCGAACTACTCTTTTGGACCTGGCACTGGAATCCAAACTGGTGGTCAAGTAGGAAATGCAACAATAAATGCAAATGAGAATATAACATGGGAAAGTACCTATCAAACTAATTATGGATTGGACTTATCTTTGTTGAATAACAGAATTAATCTAACTTTAGATATCTATAATTCGATCACCGATAAATTACTTTTACAACAAGCTACAATGGCTTTTTCGGGAGTACCACTTTCTTGGAATAATATTGGAAGTTTAAGAAATAGAGGTTTTGAAGTGGAATTGAACTCAACCAATTTAAAAAGTACTAACTTCAAATGGTCTACCTCTGCAAATATTGCTCACACTGAAAACAGAATTGTTGAGCTAGGAAACGAAGCATATCTTCTAAATTATGGGGAAAGAAACGAAATTTATAAAAGTGTTGTAGGTGGACCTTTAGTTCAATTTTTTGGATATAAGACCGATGGTATATGGATTTCAAATGACCAAATCGCTGCTTCTGGTTTAACATCTGAATTGCCTTCGGCTCTAAAACAAGGGGGACTTAAATTAGTTGACGTGAACGGTGACGGTGTTTTAGATACGAATGATAGAACTATTATTGGTAATCCATATCCTGATTTTACTTGGGGTATTACTAATAATTTTAGTTTTAATAATTTCGATTTAAGCTTTTCATGGCAAGGTGTACAGGGTGGTGAATTGATTAATGGCGATCCCAACTACACAGAGTCTAGATCAAGAAATACTAGTTACAATTCCAATCGTTGGATTAGTCCACAAAATCCAGGTGACGGAAAAACACCATATGAACAATTGGGTTTCAACTGGATGTTAACAGATTATGTGGTGGAAGATGCTTCTTATTTTGCTTTAAGAGAAGTAAATTTAGGATACAATTTACCCTCTAAATGGTCTAAAAAAATAGGATTAAGTTCTTTAAGATTATACACTTCAGCTCAAAATTTATATTTCCATTCAGCAAAGGGATATAGAGGTATAAATCCTGAAGGAAGATCTACATCTGGACCATATGGGTCCGCTTTAATTGCAGGATATCAAAGAGGATCATTTCCAATTCCAAGGACTTTTGTTTTTGGTATTGATATTAATTTCTAATTTAAAAAGTACTTACAATGAAAAATTCAATAAAATATTTAAGCGTATTATTTTTAGTGGCAGCTTATAGTTGTTCCGATGTTATCGATTTGAATTCTGAATCGAATATTATTGCAGAAAATTATTTTACAAATTATACTGAATTACAATCAGGATTAACCGCTTGCTACAAAGGCATGCAAGATCCTTTAACTGAAGAATGGTCATTGACTGAGCTTCGTAGTGATAATAGTGTTATGGATGGCGGAACTAGTACTTCAACTCCCAATATTGATTTGGCTTTTTTAGATCAGTTTTATCCACCTACAACTCATCAAGGTTTGTATAAGTATTGGTTAAAATCTTATAACAATATTAAAAATACAAATACAGTATTGAATGCCGCTGGTGCCAATTATAATGCAATAACTG
>JGI25914J50564_10000416_pt1 | contig 14238 bp, 19 predicted proteins | sample LauGreSuBDMM15SN_2_FD_50564 | JGI IMG/M metagenome (IMG submission 50564) | reverse complement strand
GAGTCAAATCAAAATCCCATTTAACATTTTGCACGCCAAAATTGGCGACATTTGCGCGGACATTTTCGGCGTGTTTTTCCGCAATATTAAGCAAATAAACCGCATCATAATGCTTTGCCGAATTAATGGCAATAAACCCGCCGTGAGACTGACTGAAAAAAAGGCACCGGCGAGCTAGTGGCGACAGATCTTTTAATAATGCAATAATTCGCTCATATAATCCCAAATTTTCTCTTATGCGTAAATTATTGTATTCATTGTGAATAATTGTGTTAAATTCATTAGAATTTACGTGAAATGTTTTTTTGTTTAGTTCAACGCTAATATTCATTATTCTACTTTAAAAATAAATATGTTTTTATGTTTATTTTTAAACTATTTGTATTTTATCAACCTTTACTAAAGGTTGAGCCAAATATACTTTCTTAAAGGTTGAATTAGTATTCTGGCGTATGTTTCTTAAATAAGCACCCCTGCGATGTCATCCCTTTAACTTCACCTGTTACAATAGTAGGATTCTGGTTTGCGCAAGTAGACATCCAAATTTTTATTATACAGAAATTTTTTTTTGGTGAAATGGTAATTCCGGTTACATTGGAAACAAATGATGATTGTGAGCTAATTGATTCACCAACAAGAACATAACTAAGCTCCTTCCAAACTTCATAAACTGACTTGTTTGAAATCTTATAAGAGAAACAACCTCCCGCTCGGTTTTTGGGGTCCTCCCAAATTGGCTTAATACCATCTCTCATAAGGAACATCATACAGTTCTTAACCAAAACATCAGGCAATGTTTCAGTAAGGGCAATTGCATCTTCTACTGTTCCCATGGTATAAATCTTTTTGTAACTGCTAATGCTCCAATCTGTATCATGTGGCAAATGGGCCCACATTGTCCACTTATTTGCCAGTGCATGATATTCGCTACTATTTGTATCTGTTTCCATTGTAGTTTGCGGAGTTACCATTTATATATTATCTATCAATTTTTTTTTATATTGTTTTAATATTTTATTATTGCTTAATTTATTATTCGGCATTTCGTGTGATTCTTTATTCAACGTAACTATCCAATTATTTTCCCCCGCTAATTATTTTCCCGCTAATTATTTTCCCGCTAATTATTTTCCCCCGCTCTACTTATAACATCCAATACAGTCATATTAGACGTGTCAATATAAATAAATGGTTTTACAGTGTAATCATCTTCGCACAATATAATTTCATCCTTTTCCGTGAATGTTTTAACATTTACATTGTGATCAATAATACCCAATTCATATATTCCAGTTATTTCATCGCAGCTTACCCTATGCTGGATTTTCAATAAATGTGCAATTAATAGAATATTTATCTTATTCCCAATAACATAATAATTTTCTACATCATTGGATAGTTTAATTGGATACTTTGTCCCCTTAATGGTTACATTTAACGACATAAATGAAAATTTACACAGTTTGTAATCAAATTTCAATGGGAATTTTGGTATTCCAAAAAATAAAACTCTATTTATTTTTGGTGCTTGTTCAGTAACATTATCATAATCAGAAAACATGATAAAATCATACAATAATAGTTGATGCACTGAAACATATTTTCTATTTGTTGAAACCATCACCTCATTGAATTTAATAATATCAATCTCGCTTTTCTTGTTAATTCTATCAATAAATGATTTAATCGGTTTTAGATGCGGGCTATTATACATTTTTTTAACATGCAATTCACAGTGGCTGTAAAATAAAATTGCATAGAATGACCCATTTAATAACGCAGTATGATATTCGTTTGGAAAAAAATATGTCATAAAAACATGAGCACTAAGACCGGTAATAAGAACATTAAATATGGACATTATTAATAGATAAATAGTATATAAATTTTTAAACTGTTTTAATTTATATACTTTGAATGATAAAAATTTCAAGCATTTGTAAAGCTCTCATATGCTGGAGACGTGGAATAATTTGGTATTAAATCTTTTTTTATAATGGGGGATGCTTGCGGTGGTTTTGTTGTTTGAACGCTTGATGCGCCAATTGTCGCATTTAAACCAAAAATATATAACAACATTGCTACAACAAAGGTCATTAATATAAATGGGATAAAAACAATTATCCATGAAATAACACCTAAACCACCGTCACACAACCCGTTCAATAACAATGTAACTAAAATTGATACAACAAATTTCATAAACGCGGTATTATAAAGACCTTTAAAAGTATCAATTAAAATTTGAGCAAGAGAAAAAACTACATAAATTAATGCTGGAGGACACAATTTGAACATTACTTATATTATACTAATAAAAAAAAGGCTCTCCATCCTTTAAATCTCCAACTTGCTTTCCTGGATCTCCATCTTTATCAACTTCATAAATTGGACCATTCTCCTCGTTTGTTGCAAAATAAGTAATATCTTCAATTTCAATTTCAAAAACCTCTTCCTCTTCATCAGCCTCTTCTTCCTCTTCTTCCTCAACTTCATTTTCAGTATCCATTTCTTCTTCCTCTTCTTCTTCCTCTTCTTCTTCCTCTTCCTCTTCCTCTTCCTCTTCCTCTTCCTCTTCCTCTTCCTCTTCCTCTTCCTCAACCAACTTTACATTTTTTTTCATATCATTATTTAAGCATTTTTTATTAAACATCACATCATCTATTTTATTATATGCGATTTCTTCTTCAGTATATTCTTCCTCTTGTTCCTTCTTTTCTTCTAATTCCTCTTCTTCTTCTAATTCCTCTTCATCTTCTAATTCCTCCTCCTCATCTTCCTCCTCATCATCTTCCTCCTCATCATCCTCATCATCTTCTTCCTCATCATCCTCTTCAAGAGTTTGTTTTATGACTCGCAAACGCTCATTTTTAGAAGTTACTTCATTTTGCAACAATATTTGTTCAATTGTGCAATCATTGTCAGTGTTTGTTGATTCAGAAACCTCTTCAATATTTAATGAAATATTCTCTTTAGAAATCTGAATCTTGGCATTATTTTTTTGCAATGTTTCCAACTCCTTTTTATAATATTCCATTTCCGCCTTACACTTTTCAAGTTCTCTAGTTAAATGCAAATGAGTGTAATCATACATTAAATTATTAATTCCCTTTTTAACTACAATACTTACATCATTTAAAATTGGTTGAATATCTATTATTGTTGGTAGCTGCGACATTAGTTGATAGTTATATTAGTAAATTTCGTTTAATATGATTTAAAAAATAATTTATCAATATGTATAAACCATGGACAATATTACAATCATATGTGAATCTGAAGCATCGGAGAAGATCCAGATGATTATGCGACAAACTAATTATGATCACATCACTGCTAGAGAGAAATTGATACAACATAATGGCGACCCAATTAAAGTAATTAAATTATTTATGGGAATAAAAGACAAGCCAAAACCCCCGCCAAAATCTTTAAACCAAGAAATATACAGACAACTTAGACATAAATTAGACGATTCTATTCGCCCGTATAATACTGAACAAGAAACAAAATTAAAGTCTGAAATAAAAAATAACAACAAATAAAAAATTAGAAAAAAAGAATAAATAAATAAAATTATAGTTTTTATTTATTTATTTATGTGGAAGCCATACCAAACCGCTCATTCACAATATTATTTTTAGTTTGTTGCTTTTTCTGCAATCGCTTTTTCAATTGGTAATTATTTGATGGAATAATTTTATTATTAATGATGAAATCGTCATTGTCTTCATGAAATTCGGGTAATATTCTTGTCAATGGTTTATCTACAATTAAAAATAACCGTTCTGATTTCAACAAAGAACGATACTCCTGAATAGTTAAATTTCCATAATAGCGTTCCAGCATATAATGTGGGTTTGGTGCAGGTTTAATATTCTTTGAATATTGGTATATTTTTGAATAAATATGATTAATTAAATAATAACGCTCAAATTTTGTTGAACTATCAATATTTTCCTCCATCAAATGGGCTGTTGCACATTCAGGACTACAGAAACATCCATAAACGTGATACGAATCTTTAATAAAATGTTTTGGAATGTAAATAGGTGGATTATCAAAATCATATGAGCACCAAAAACACGCCGATTTTTTATCCGAAATATTATTTACATGCAAATTGTGCTCAAGTGTTTTAAGCTTTCTCCATATTTCTTTTGTTTCACAATTTTCATCATCGTGAATATCATTGTAGTTAATATTTTTAATACTGGTTGATCCAATATTTTCCATATTTGGCGTTATTATAGCGTTATCTTCGTCAGGTTTATTTACGATTTCATAAAAACATTCATTCTTTGGTCCAGAAAATGTAAAAGATTCAATATTAGCAGAAGTAAAATTTGAATTATAATCTCCTGTTAATTGCAGGTCTTTTACAGAACACTTTAAATGTAAAATAATATTTGGTTTAGTTTCTTTTTGTTCTACAACTGGTAAATTTTGTTGTATTATTTTTCCTCCCTTGGGTTTTCTACCGCGTTTTTTCCCACCTGGTTTAACAACAACATTTTCATCATCATTTGATGGTTGCAATAACTCAGATATATTATCGTCTTCTGTAGAATCATCTTTACATTCATTGCATATTTGTAATTCAATATTATTAACGGGAGTCCCAGAAAAAATGATAAGATTCTCAGAATCTTTTTCTATTTCCTTCTCCTTTTCTTTTTCTTTTTCCTTTTCTTTTTCCTTTTCTTGACTAGCAAGAATTTCCTTCTTTGATCTTCGTCCGCGTTTTGGTTTTATAGCCTCATCCGAAACTTTACTCATTTTATACTATAAGTAACCTATTGGTTTTAATTTAAATCGTTTTAATAAACATTTAAAAGACCTAACAATTCTTTTCATAGCAATTACGACAGACTGGGATATAATTATCCGAACCAACTAGGGTCTGTTGTTTTTCTTTTGTTAAACGAAGGGAGAATACGCCAAACGTGCCGTTTTTACAAAGAGAACACAACGATGTTAGTTTTGTTACCTTGTCGCACATTGGAATCAAATCTAATATTTGTCCAAAGCGTTTTCTCTCAAAGTCTCCATCCAACCCAGCAATATATATCTTTTTATTTTGTTTCAGCATATCAACGACGCAATCATGCAGATCATCAAAGAATTGCCCTTCATTGATCAAAACAACTTGCGCATCTCTCAGTTTAATGTGATTTGCCGAATTATCATTAAATGTATCTACGTCTTGATTGTCCCAGACACTTCTTATACTGGCAGTTTGAATGCAGGGAATCATAATTTTATCATGAGTGGAAAGCAATGAATCGTGGTATCTTGTATCTACACAATGATTTATTACAGCAACCGGAATATTGCAAAATGAACATTGTTTATATATTTCCAACAGCTTTGATGTTTTGCCTGAAAACATTGGACCCAATATAAATTCCAAATAACCTGTTGCGTTGGACATATCTCGTTGATTGTTCATTAATATATTTGGGATAATTTAAATTTCAATTTTTTGTTTATTTTTTAAATTATATATTAAAAACTAGAATACAAGTTAAATAAATGAGTAGCATTCCTTGGGTTGAATTTTATAGACCATCAAAATTTGACGATGTAGTATTAGATCCGCTAAACAAGGTAATAATGAAAAATATTATAGAGACATCATATTTCCCACATTTATTGCTTTATGGGCCGCCGGGAACCGGTAAAACGTCTAGTGTGATGATTTTAATCAATGAATATCATAAAAAGCACAATCAACGAACAAGCGAGCTAACAATTACACTAAATGCATCTAACGACAGAGGTGTGGATATTATTCGCAATCAAATAAGTCAATTTGTCAATTCAAAAACTCTTTTTGGTAAGGGTATGAAATTTGTTATATTAGATGAGGTGGATTACATGACCAAAAATGCTCAGCAAGCATTACATTATTTAATTCAAAGTTATTCTAGCACAGTAAGATTCTGTTTAATATGCAATTATATAAGTCGTATTGATGAAGGATTGCAAAACGAATTTTTAAGATTGCGGTTCAACCAGCTACCAAAAAATGACATTATTACCTTTTTACAGAATATTTCCGAAAAGGAGGCGTTAAATATGTCGGTTCAATCTTTAAATTTAATTCAAAACTTATACGGTTCTGATATGCGCAGTATGATTAACTTTATGCAATCAAATCAGAATATTATTGACAGCAATTTGAATATTATTGATGTAAATGTTTGGCAAACATTATTTAATAAGTTTGTTAATAAAGAAACGCTTGTTGAATTAGACGCATATATTCAAGAAATCAGCATTGGTTATAACATTGATAAAAAAAATATAATAAAAGATTTTTTAAATTATATTATTCGTAATAAACAACATGTTATAACACAAGACAGTTTGACCTTTATGGAAAATATAATGCACTATCAAGACTGTAAAAATTCGCACTATATTTTTTATTCTCTGGGGCGCTTATCATCTTTTGTTTCTAAAGATTCATAGAGGCTCATCCTTTTATGCAACTTTAACATAAACTCATTTGGGGGGGAAAATTTTGACGGGTCAAAACAATTTTGTTTCAAGCTATATGTTACGGCGTTACTAGCACCCCTCTTTGGTGAAGATAAGTTTTTTGGAATTTGGATGAGATTACTCCTTTCATGGATGACGTGCACTTTACAACCGAGCATTTATATTCTATATTGATAGAAAATAAATTGAAATAAATTAACTTAAAGAATATAAAGATATCCTATTATAACTATTATGGCTACAACCATGGCGATGACTATTGACGATGAATGGAAAAATTTTATATCGCCTGATTATGATGAAACCCAATCAGACGATATTGACAATGAAATAATATCTAATTTAGATTTGGATCTTTCAGTGGCTCCTAAAGCTACTGACATATATATTTCAACCAAATCAAAGATTGCTTATTTGAATAGGGCAATTAATTTAAAGGATGTTTTCTGGAGTGTTCCTGTTATTCCATATGCGAAACCCGCAAATGGTGTAATTAAAAAGCAGATGAAATTCAATTCTTTACTGCAAGAAGAGTTGGATATTATTAGAGAAAATCTAAAGAAGGAAACGTATTTTGAAGAGCAAATTATCACAAGCATTAACAACCCCAATGGTCGTATCAAGTTCAAGGATATTAGAAAGGTCAGTATTGGAATCTCTAAGAAGGATATTATGAGCTATCGTTGCAAGAAGAAGAGCGCATTCTACAATTGTTTTGTTATGATAATGCGTATAAAAATTAAGGAAACGTTTAAAGAATTTCATATTAAGGTGTTCAATACAGGAAAAATGGAGATACCTGGAATTCAAAACGATGAAATATTTGAGGAAGTTTTGAAGAATATTATTATTAATTTGCAGCCGTATGTGACAGAAAAACTTGAATACCTGCAAACCAGTGACACGGTTCTTATCAATTCCAATTTCAACTGTGGATTTTACATCAATCGCGAGGTGTTGTTTGATATTCTAAAATTCAAATACAACATCCAGTGCATTTATGACCCGTGCTCCTATCCGGGAATTCAATGCAAATTCTACTTTAATCCACAACTAGCTGTTCAAACTGGGAGTCAAATTTCACAAGAAGATAAAGATAATAAGAAGTATAATAAGATTGTTGAAGTGTCATTTATGATTTTCAGAACGGGAAGCATTTTAATTGTTGGGATGTGCGATGAAGATGTGTTGTATTCAATTTACGAATATTTGAAAACGATGCTGAACACGGAGTTTCACAAAATTAATCAAAAACTGATAACGGCTGAAAATAGAATTGTTAAAGATAAGAAAAAGAAAATTCGTCGCAAAACAATTCTGATCGCGATTCAACCTGTGTAATATTGCATAAATATTTGATTGTATATTTTGTATATTTTTCTTTTTTTATCTTTTTATCTTTTTATCTTTTTATCATTATTTTATTTGTTTGAAATTTTTTGGATATAAAGTGCAGCTGACCCTCCTACCAATGATTCAATTATAGTAATAAACCAATAATAAATATCACTTATTGTCCATTGATAGCCAATATCAAAATCGCCATATATCGCTTTACTTGCGAGAGACCCAATAATAACGGCCATTAATAGATGCGGTATATTGGATAATTTATTTGGCAACAGAGCACCAATGAAACCTCCTATAATTGTTGCTATCACCTGCGCATAATTATGTTTATTTTGAGACAACATATACATTATTAAAATACTTTATTTTCGTTTATTGCATTACGCAAATATCCATTTAATGAATTTTTCAGACGATTCATTTAATTTTGCGTCNCACGTAACATCAATAAATTTTTCCGTTATTTTTAATTCAGTAATTTTATTTAATGATTCGGGTTTTATTTTTGAATACTTTTGCATAAACATGTCTATGATTTCATAATATTTGCTTGTGCTAATTTTTTTATTCATTGACCTTATGAAATTTTCTATTATATTATATTCTTGAATTGTAAATTTATATTTTAATAACTTATTGCACGCGCTTTCAATATGTTTGATTAGATTAGCAATAAATACACTCTTCTCCAAAAAATTCATTTCTTGCAAAGTAAAATATATAATGTTTTTGAAAATGCATATATTCACATTAAGTATCTCCAATTTTTCCAGTGTCTCTTTTGATATTTCACGTTGATTTTTACGAACCTCGTTAGTTATTTCAAATATAGTTTTTTTATATACAAACATTGACGCATCTCGCGAACTTAGATTCAAAAAAGTGTGCTGATCATCAGAAATTTGACCTATAAACTCCACGTAAAAATAAAATGATTTTTGCCCATGATAATACGCCATATCTACATTTCTTGAGTAATGCAATAATATCGTAAATACGTGCGTTATTGTTTCTATTCCCCGCTCAATAATAAATTTATTATATTCCATATTTTTCCCGCTAATATTTTCTACAATAAAACTTAAATATTCTATTAATAATAAATTATATTTATGCACGATATCACCTATTGTATTATTCAACTCACCCCTATAATTATTTGCGTCTGTCAAAGAATAATGGTTATTGATTAATAACTGTGTATTCATTATATATTTATAATTATATTAAATTTAAATGCTTTTATTCTTATAAGTATTTAAAGACTTTTAAAATTTCTATAATATAATATGTCTGTGGAGCAACCAAAAACTGAAGCATCTAATTATAGATTACCTAGCGACATCACTTTAAAACATGCCGCAAAATTGGGCATTGTGGAAGATAAGCCAATAATGTTAGATTATTGGTCTGCATCTCTTGATAAGAAGGCGCTTATCGGTGTTAAGGAAACGGGTGAAAAGTTATTGGTGAAGAGTGAAGATGAATACACTTCACCTGTTGCCAAATTTTACAAGAGTGGAACCGAATTTATCATTATTACTGAAAACTCCATTTATTTGGTGTCGTCTGATATTCCTACTAGAAAGATTTCTTAAATCTGCTTTAACACGCTCTTTGGGCTTAAAAAAATGAAATAAAATACTTAGGTTTTAAGTATTTTATTATAAGATGAAAGAATTAGAGTCAGAATTTTGGTATCATTCCATCAAAGGACCTTGTTAAATTCTTTAATTAATTCTTGTTTTGATATTGATTTTGGGCCAACTGTATTGTTAAAATCGTATTTTATTGTGGAAAGTTTTTTTATATTATCATCCACGCATGTATTATTTGTGAATTTTATAAAATAGTGAGCTTGAAGACCTTTGTCTTCTGTATTTTTATCTATTGAGCCCGCCTTACCACCAACGCGTATAAATGAAATGTCTGGCATTTCATCCTTTTTAACAAACTTAAAATGCAACGGTTCTAATTTTTCTATAATATCTCTGGCGTGCATCTTTTTTTCCCATATTTGAAATATGCACGGAACATTATATTCCACGCCATCAACTAAAAACGACTTATCGGGCAGATCAGTTTCAAAAATTAGATGAAAATTTAATGGAAATGTTTTTTTTAAACTATCCTTTTTAAAGCTTTTGGGCAATATAAATGATATACTATTGCAAAACTCACACGATTTCTTAATGAATTTAATTGCCAATGATGACTGACGACCAAATGGTGGGTTGCCTATAATGTGTATATTTTCAAATTTACTCTTAAAATCAGCATGGTTGAATAACAAATAATCTTGTTTCACGATTTCTTCATTTTCCGGTTCTAAATCATAAAATGCAAAATTGCTAGTTAATGATTTAATAGCTGAAATAAAAGAACCATTTCCTGCNCTTGGCTCTATTATCACGTCATTCGCATTTATTTGTATATATTTTTTNACAANGCTCATGCATAGTTCAACAGCAGNGTNTTTTGTATAATATTTATCAATAGTGTTACGATTTATTCCTTTNGCTTGCTTCGCTTGTTTAATTTCCATACTTGTATTCTGTTCTTCGTTTGCATTTTTATTAATTAAATCAATTTTATTATTTAATTTAACCATTTTAGTTGTTATATTATACACGCTTAAATTTCTAATCCGTTTAACTAAAATAAAAATAAATCTTTGTGGGTTTTATATAAAGTAACGGCCTAGACTATGAACTCCTATATCTGTTACTTTTATCTTTTCATTGAGAGCGGTAAGCAAATGGAAAAAACTTACTGCATAACCTACAAGAATTATTAAAAAAGCATAAATATCGCTGTTGGTAATTTTCTTCTTTAAGTAAAATCTGTTAATAATTAAAAGGTATGTAAACTGCAATACAATAAGCAAAAATGTGTCCTGCGTTGGTGACACCAATTCATATTTATTGCCAAGATCTATCGCAAACGTCATAAATATCCAATTTATCCAAGCGAATGGTATTGCCATAGAAAATGCCTGCCAATAAGTTAAATTTGTAAATGGTAATGTGACGTATTGCCCCCACATACTGAATGCCTGTCCTGTGGCAAATAATATATAATATGCGACATATATTGCGATTTTAGAATCAAAGAACATGTTAAAATATACGAATATAATTTATTTATTTTGCATTTAATTTTTTAATTATATTGTTGAAATATAAATGGTATCCGTATTAAAAGTATTGTTATGGTTGTTTCTTAATATTATGGTTTCAGTAACTGTGATGTTGGCCATGTTTTTGCAAACTACATTAAAAGGTGCTGATGCAACTATTTATAATAAATTATTGACGACTGAATTTTGGGCTACGTCTGAATGGTTGTTCGTAGTTCCAATGCAGCGTCTTGGATATACATTTTTGAATCCCGCGCAATTGGCTTTATCATCATACGTTTTTCAATTTTTAGGCCAATTATTTAGCAATCAGTTTTGGTTGAAAATTTCTACAACAATTGATGACTATGTGGGCATGGTATTAATATTAGCCGGAATGGCTGTCTCTAAATTTGCATTGCTTGGATAAACTTATTGGAAATAATATTATAATATATTCATGTAGTATATAAAGATGCCTAACGGAAGTTTTTGGGTTGGTAGCGGCGGTTTCAATTATAAAAAGAGTGGTGGTGCCGGTGGAAGACGCAACTTTGCACTCGGTTTAATTACAAATCAACCGTCTGATGTAGATAACACATATGTTCCTGGCGCTGGAGTCGGGGCTTCTAGCATCGCAACTAGACGCGCTAAATTGAATCATGCAACCAGCTGCACTGCGCAATATCCTTGCAATAAATCTTTTGCGCGTCTTGGACTACAATCTAGTGGTGGATCCAATGTTTATGCGTTAAATTGGTATTTGAAATAATTTAAACGCAATGCAACGTAACTTAATAGAATATCGTGATTGAGTTAGTAGGATTAATTTTATTAGCGTTGATTGGATGTTGTATAATTATAGGTATTTGTGTTTTATTAGTTATTAGTTATTATAGTTGTCGCTATTTATGGCAAAAGTGTAATAAAAAAGACGGGTTATTGGCGAATGAAAATGCATTATAAATTATATATTGGTAATTTATAATGAAGACAAATCTTAAATGAAGAACAATTTTTATATCTAGCGGATGTGAGCAATTAAAACGTTAGTGAAGGATTCTCAAAATAATAACATCTTTGTTAAATTTTATAATGTTCGGTTATATTATAAATGTCAATTTTTACAGGAGTAAAAATGAATCCGCCAAACCCACTTAATGATAGGTTTGCTATCGCGCATGCGGGCATAGTGAGCAGACAGCGTAGTGTTGGAAAAACGCACCAAGCCGTGGGCTTAGGGAGTCATCATGTTAGTAAAAGACAGGGAAAAGGACATCATGATGCGAAGAAAAACACGCACAAACCAGCAGCAGCACCAACCCCAACAGTAACACCTCCAACAGTAACACCTCCAACAGTAACACCTCCAACAATACCAACAGGTCTTAAAGTATTTTCTTCCAACATTGATGTAGGTGTAGGTAGTGTTTCTTTCAATATTGTTATTTCCGGGGAGTATGCGTATGTTATAGTTACAGATTCTAACTATCTTTCTTCGGTTTCTATTATAAACACTACATCTTCGGCTATAGTAAAATCAGTTGCTCTTGGTGTTTCCAGCGGGTTGCCAGCTTCTATTGCCATTTCTGGAAATTATGCTTATATTACAAATTTTGATGACCACACTTTGTCTGTGTTAGATATTTCAATTCCTTCAACTGCATCTGTGGTAAAAACGGTTCCTGTTGGTTCTGGTCCAGCTTCTATTGCTAGTTCTGGAAATTATGCTTATATTGTAAATTATAATGACAATACTGTGTCTGTGTTAGATATTTCAATTCCTTCAACTGCATCTGTGGTAAAAACGGTTCCTGTTGGTCCTGTTCCAACTTATATTACTATTTCTGGAAATTACGCTTATGTTGCAAATTCTTTTAACAGCAGTTCCTTGTCTGTGTTAGATATTTCAAATCCTTCAAACGCAACTCTAGCAAAAACAGTTACTTTTGGGGGTGCTGATCCACAATATATCGCTATTTCTGGAAATTATGCTTATGTTTCAACGGGTAACGTCGTGTCTGTGTTAGATATTTCAATTCCTTCAAATGCGAATGTAGTAAAAACGGTTTCTGTTGGTTTTGCTTCAACTTATATTGCTATTTCCGGAAATTATGCTTATGTTGCAAATTCTACCGGCAATTCCGTGTCTGTGTTAGATATTTCAAATCCTTCAAACGCAACTCTAGCAAAAACCGTTACTGTTGGGGATGCTAGTCCACAGTATATTACTATTTCTGGAAATTATGCTTATGTTGCAAGTGAAAATCCTAATGTTGCAACCGGCGGCACTGTGTCCGTATTAGATATTTCAACTCCTTCAAACACAACTCTAGTAAATACAGTTACTGTTGGAGGTAATCCACAATTCATTGCTAGCAACAGTAGTTGTGTTTATGTTACAAATTCTGAAACGAATAATGTCACGGTTCTTAAATAAAAGCATTAAATTCAGATTTAGAGCATTATAAATAAACCTGAAAAGTATTTAATTACACGGTAAAAATATAAATAGTAAAAACGTGTGTCATTATTAATACTAATTGTTGAATTATCATTGTTAATTTACCATAAAAATCAATTGGATATATATCTGTTAATCCTACACCCGATTGAATAGTTACACTTAAAAAAATATAATCTAATACGGTGTAATTTTCTTTGACTTCAGTTTTAAAATCGGCCCTAAAAAAATAATATAAAAAAGCAAAGATAAAAATACATAATATATGAAATACAAATGTTCTTATTGCTATCTTCATAATATATATTAATAAATTATTTATTATGAATAAATAATATATTGGTAATTTATAATGAAGAAAACTCTTAAAAAACGAATAACTGCGAGAAAATGTAGAAAATCTAGAAAATCTAGAAAAATAAGAAAAACGAGGAGATATAAAAGGGGTGGAACTCAAGTAAAATGCTGCATGTGTGAAAAAACTATTGCAATTAATGGGTCATTACAACCAAGAGTGTGTCTTGAGAAACACGGTTCTGCCTCTCACAGAATTTGTCAAGACTGTTGGTGGAATGCTGAATATGGTTTTGCGAGAGAAGGAGTATCACATGAATGTCCTGGCTGCAAAAAGGGAATGCCTTTAACATTAGTAAAACCATCTACTAAAATTAATACGATTATTGATTTGACGGATGATGCTTAATTGGAGTTATAATTTCCGTTAAATGTTGACGGCCGTTGTCCAGCAGGGTATCGCGATGCTGGGAACGAGGTGTAAGCTTGCCTGGGATTTGATGTA
>JGI25914J50564_10000412_pt1 | contig 14287 bp, 14 predicted proteins | sample LauGreSuBDMM15SN_2_FD_50564 | JGI IMG/M metagenome (IMG submission 50564) | reverse complement strand
GTAAATTTAAAATTTAATTCGTATCCACTTCATTACTAGGACCCAAAGAGAATAAGGTTTGAAGAATAAGAAAATGTGCCGTGGACTGTGGACAGTCAGCTGTCGACGATTTAAATTTTACTTGTATTTAGCTGGCTGTCCTGGCGCTACAGCTGATTTTTGGATAAACTGACGGATATCCTCATTTGAGGTTGCCAGGTCCTCGGCTCTCAGGTACATCATGTGACCGGAACGATATCCCTTAAAATCAATTCTGTTTTTCAGCTTGCCATTAGGGTCGATGTGCCAGGTGCTGTACTTCGCATTGAAGTAGTCTGTGCCGCCATCAAAATAGCCTGACTGAACCATCAAGTGTAGGTACGGATTTTGCCGCATCGCGGTACCCAAATCGTTGGCCGTGTTTTCGTTGCTACGATCCCAAGGATTGACAGGGCCAAAAAGATTGTAAGTAAGGTCGGTGTTGTACTTCAGGACGTTTTTCGCATACAGGTTAAAGGCTGGTGCAAAAGCATGATTCCAACTCGTCAGAGCAGGATCAAAATCGTAACGATCGCCAGCTTCCATCCGATCAAATCCCTTGTAACGGCTATCCAATCGACCAATGGTCATGCCGTCTCGCTCTCGAAGCAACTCTTTCCAGAAAAAGCCGGTAGGCACCATCAAGTTGTATTGCAAGATAGATTCTTTACTCAGGCCAGAGTAGTAGGCCATTTTGGTTGCAATCGCCTCACGCTCCGCGGCAGGTAGCAATCCTCCTTTGGCCATAGCGGGAAGAATTTCATTAACAGCCATAGGCTCCACGATAGCTAAAATCTCATCCAAATCCTTAGCCTGCAACTCAGCAGGTAATGCTTTGTGGTACCAGGCAGTGGCTGCATAATACGGCCAGTAATTGGCCATTTTAACAGGTCCATCGCGCAAAATTCCCATGTCCGTAGGAGATACCAAGATCACCCCATTGAAATACATCCAGTGGGAGTTTTGCAATTGTGCAACCAAACCAGCTACGCGGGTGGTACCGTAACTTTCGCCAATCAAATACTTGGGGGAAGCCCAACGATTTTGACGAGTCACAAAAGTGTTGACCCAATCAGCCAAATACTTGATGTCTGAGTTGATCCCGAAAAAGGTGCTTCGAGGCGTATCTTCCTTTACAATTCGGGAATAGCCTGTATTTACAGGATCTATGTAGACGATGTCAGCAACATCCAAAATGGAATGTGGGTTTGATTTGGTACCATAAGGCTGAACAGGGTAACCCTCATCATCAATATTTAATACCACCGGTCCTGTGTAGGCCAAATGCATCCAGATGGAAGCGGATCCAGGTCCTCCATTGAAGCTAACCACCAAGGGTCTTTTTGTCCGATCTACCACATCTGTACGCTCATAGTAGGTGTAAAAAAGAGAGGCCATCGGCTCGCCCTTTTCGTCCCAAACAGGTTGTGTACCTGCAGTGGCTTTATAAGGTACTCGCTTGCCTTTAATCATGACTTCAGCAGTAGATTCCACCTTGGATTCCACTTCAATTTTACGCGTTGTCTGCGCTACCACTAGGGTAACCATACAGAGTAGCACAAGGCTTAAGGATAGTTTTCTCATGGGTTTAACTTGTTTTATTAGGTAAAGTAAGTACGTTTTTATTTAAATATCTCGAAGTGAAAATTACAGAAGCGGTAGTCCAACACTTTTTTGGAAGAATCCAGTAAATTCAAATGCCATTAATGGTAGATCAGCAACTCAAGGTACCTACTAAAACCTGTACTGCCTTCCCTCGAATTAGCACACGATCGCCCTTAATCTCTAATAAGAGTTCCCCTCCCCGAGTACTAGCTTGATAGGCCTTGAACTTTGTTTTACCTGTTTTCTGGTTCCAATAATCCACCAAAGCACAATGGGCAAAGCCCGTTACTGGGTCCTCAGGTACACCAACATTAGGACCAAAATACCTACTTACCATGTCGTAGCCATTCTCTCCTGCGGCGGTAACGATAAATCCTTCTTCGCTTGTCTCCGCAATTCGTGCAAAGTTGGGCTGAAAAGAACGCACGGCTTCCTCATCGGCCAACTCAAAAATCCAATTCCGCCGAAGTTGAGCTGCCTGAATGAGTTTACTCCCAAAAAGTTCGCCCTCATAAGCAGGATGCTGAGCTACCTGAGTTGGAATTAAAGGAAAATCCATACAGATCAAGTTCTCTTGCTTGGTCACACGAAGTTCTCCACTTAAGGTTTGAAAGCGTATACCAGCACCTTCTTCTACCCAGCCTGCAGCATACATCCAAAAAGCGGATGCTAGAGTCGCATGTCCACACAAATCAATTTCAAGCGTTGGCGTAAACCAGCGAAGGGAAAAACTGCCCTCCTCCTTAGTTTTCTCTACAAAGGCCGTTTCACTCAAGTTCATCTCCATGGCGATGGCTTGCATCTCTTGTTTGGATAAGGGGCTATCCAAAAGACAAACCGCCGCGGGATTACCTGAAAATGGCTTATCTGCAAAGGAATCTACAACTACAATCGCTAAGTTTCTCATAAATAGTGTTGTTGAAGTACCTGAAAGTGATGCATAAAATGACCGGGAATAATCCAGAGCAAGGCTCTAGTGGTCATCTGATTTCCATTTGCATTGCCAATTTCAAGAAAGGATGCTGCAGGTAAGGTTCGGACCATGCTCAAGATTGCCTGCCGCTGCATTTCAAAATCTGCAAGTAAATCATCCAACGAAGCAGCATTAAACTGCCCCTGACTGACATAGGGATCTTGGTCAAATCCTGGCAGCATTTTTTTTTCTCCTCGAGCAATGCAAAGCGCCCGGAAAGTCATGATGCGCTCCGTATCAATCAGGTGGCCCAGAACTTCCTTTGNAGTCCATTTACCTGGAGCATAGGNAATAGTATCCCAGCCATCAGGTTTGGAACCATAAAAAGCCTTCAATTCCTGGATTTGAGATAAAACTAGCTCTGAGAAATTTGGACTCCCAAGTTTTGAAATATAGGTTTCGTAATAGGTCGGAAATTCGCCTTTGCTAGGCAGGGAAAATGTGTTCATGTAAAATAGAATGAAAGGTTTTAAAATTCTGAACTAAATTTAGGATGAACTTAAGATAGGAACCCCACCATGCGTCACATTTTATTCGCTTTCGCTATTATCCTTTTCGCCGGCCAAGCTTTTGGTCAGCAGGTCGTCATCCGCAATCCGGAAATTCAACAGCTCGTACAGCAGGTGAATGCGGATAGTTTGAAGAAATATACCGAGAAACTGGCTTCCTTCCATAGCAGACATACCCTAAACCGGGATGCTAAAAACGGGATGCTTGCCGCTCAAAATTATGTGAAAACAAAATTTTTAGAGTTCGCTACCAAATCAAAAGGAAGGATGACNGCAAACATCGAGGAATTTGTAGTGCCGGGTGATGGGAGAAGAATTGTGGCCGACGCCACTGTTGGGAATGTCATCGCCAAACTGCCTGGTACAAATCCAAATGATCCCCGAATTATTGTGGTCTCAGGACATTTGGACTCTAGAAACAAGGATGTAATGGATGCTTCCGCTGCTGCTCCTGGAGCCAATGATGATGGCAGCGGCGTAGCCCTGGTCCTAGAACTCGCCCGAATACTCGCAGGCACTGAGTTTCCAGCAACCCTCCTATTTGTAGCCTTTACTGGAGAGGAACAAGGCCTAAAGGGNGCNACCTACTTGGCAGACAAGGCAAAAGCGGATTCTTGGAAAATTGAGGCAGTGCTAAATAATGATATTGTGGGGAACAGCAACTCCTCCGAAACCAACATTAGTAACAATACCGTCATGCGGGTATTCTCAGAAACCATTCCCTTGGCAGAAGATGAGCGAGGAGCAAGTATCCGCCGCTCTATCAATTCGGACAACGACAGTCCTTCCCGACAACTGGCTCGCTACATTAAGGAACTTGGAGAGCGCTATGTAGATCAGATGGAAGTAAAGTTAATTTATAGAAACGATCGATTTCTTCGAGGCGGNGACCAAACCCCATTTATGAAAAATGGGTTTACAGCAGTTCGAATGTCCGAAATGAATGAGAACTTCCTGTACCAACACGAAAACGTACGGGTAGAAAATGGAATTCAATACGGAGATTTACCCGAGTTCATGGATTTTGAATACCTACGAAAAGTGGCNGCTNTCAATCTTGCTGCTGCTGCTTCTCTCGGTCAGTCCGCAGGAATGCCTCAGGAAGTAAAAATTGATGTGCGCGGGTTGAGTAACTCATCGACCTTNAGTTGGAAAGCCCCTATCCATGGCAAAGCAAAAGGATACTACGTACTCATGCGTGAGACCTCTTCGTCCATGTGGGAGAAAAAGTTTTACACTGAAGACACCCAACTCAAGCTCCCTTACAGCAAGGATAACTACTTCTTTGCTGTACAGTCTGTTTCAGCGCATGGAACTGAAAGTTTGCCCGTAATTCCTTCTCCTTTAACACGCTAGACTCCTACAGTTCATNTTTTTTTGCCGATGCAAAGAGGTTAAACTAGCCGACCTGAGTTCCACTCCCTACAGCGAAATCTGAGCTTGTGTAGCCTATTACTATATTTGAGTCAGTATTTATTTATTCAAAAAAAAACATATTTTATTTATATTTTTTTATATTTATTTTATTTATTCAATTTTTTATATTTATTTAAAACAATTATTTTTTTCAATCANGTTTATTGATTCCCCTAACCCCNATTTTTAATGAATACGCAGGCCCAATTTTTTCAAAAGTTAAAACCAAGTATTCCCGGCTTTTCTTCTTTGGCAGCAGAAGTAGCCGCTACACTGCAGGTCAGTTTGGACAGTGCCTACCGGAGAATTCGTGGAGAAAAGCTTCTTGATTTCAATGAAATCAGTATGCTCTGCAGGAGTTTTAATACCTCTTTAGATGAGTTTTTATGTTTGAACACAAGCTCTATCCTATTTCAAGGAAGCGCGATGCCTGTTCTGGAGGACACCATGAGGCAATGGATGGAAGAATTGGATGCACAGCTACAGTACATCAATGGGCACTCCGAGCGGCACTTGTATTTCCTAATTAAGGACCTTCCGCCATTTCATCACTTCTACCACCCGGTATTGACAAACTTCAAGTTCTATTTTTGGACAAAATCCATCTTACCACAGGGTACATTTCTTGCTGAAAAATTCAGTTTAGACACCAACTACCTACTGCCCTACGAGGACCTAGTCAAAAAAATAGTACGGGCCTATGCAAAGATACCTAGCACGGAGATATGGAACGAAGACACCTTAAACACCACGCTTAGGCAAATTGAAGCCTACCACGACATGGGAGTAATAGTAGACCTGGAAACTACCCGGCAAATCTATTTCAGTATTTTGGAGGTCATTGATCATCTGGAAAAAATGGCAAGGCAAGGTCAAAAATCGCTTTTAGGACATGCACCAAGTTTAGAGCATGCTGAATACCGGCTATATCTCAACGATATCGTATCGGGTGACAATACGCTACTCGCAGATTTTGGGGGAAGCAAAATCACCTATCTCAACCATAGCATCCTCTATTTTCTAGGCTGCAAGGACAATGCATTCAATGAAGGGGTGTATCGAAATATGCAAAACCTCATTAAAAAATCGAGTTTACTCAGCGGCTCAGGNGAAAAAGAGCGAACCCAGGTATTTAATAAACTTAGAAAAAAAGTACAAGCCAAAATATTTGCCTTAGGTACCTAAAGTAAAAATCAGGATGGTCTATTCGTGTGAATAGCACAAATCTTGTATCTTAACCCCATGAATTCATTGCGACAACTAGTCTGGGCCCTCTTTCTTCTAGNAGCCTATGCCTGCAGCACAAAAGCCAATAACAACATNAACCAAAAAGAGAAAATTTCAAGTTTTCTCACCAAAAAAGCCNTTTCAGAGCAGGCANATATGGTTTGGATACCTGGTGGCGAATTTTCAATGGGAAGTGATGACCCGGAGGCATATGCAGCGGAAAAGCCTTCCGTTAAACTAGCAGTGAAGGGATTTTGGATGGATCCCACTGAAGTAACCAATGCGCAGTTCCAACTATTTGTAGAGGCGACGGGATACCTTACTGTAGCAGAGAGACCCATAGACTGGGAAGAATTAAAGAAGCAACTTCCCCCCAACACCCCAAAGCTTCCTGAAGAAGACCTGGCTCCTGGATCCATGGTTTATATTCAGCCCAGCAAGCCCGTTTCACTACAAAATATAGCCGCATGGTGGATATGGGTACCAGGNGCAAGTTGGAAACATCCCGAAGGACCAGAAAGTAATCTAAAAGGCCTAGAAAATCATCCAGTNGTTCATGTGGCTTATGAAGATGCGCTAGCTTATGCCAACTGGATTGGCAAGCGATTNCCTACCGAAGCCGAATGGGAATTTGCCGCTCGAGGGGGCCTTAGTGAGCAGAAATTTTCATGGGGAGATGAATTTACCCCTGAAGGCAACTATCTCGCGAATACCTATCAAGGAAAGTTTCCAATTCAAAATGAGGGGATGGATGGGTTTATCTCCACAGCCCCCGTCAAATCATTTCCTGCGAATGGCTATGGGGCACACGACATGATCGGGAATGTATGGGAAATCACCTCTGATTGGTTCGATGCACTCAAGCACGCCCGGGTGGCTGGAAAAGTAGCCAAACTGGATGTAGGAATGAATCCATGCTACAATCCCAGTAACCCCTATGCTGTAGAACGGGTAATTAAGGGTGGCTCATTTTTATGTGCATCCAATTACTGTNTGAATTACCGACCCGCAGCTAGACAAGGGCAGGCAATTGACTCTGGAACTTCTAATGTAGGTTTTCGCTTGGTTGCAGATGGGATCTAATTTTCCGTTCCTACCCGAAAAAAATTCCTACAACTAATAATTTATGAGTGCTTTTTAACGAATCCCTTTTTCTGGATATTTGGGTACTACGGTCCTACCAAAGGATTTAAGTTCCTCAACCTGACCTTCCATATCACCATTGGGGTACAGACAAGGTCCAATACCTGCNTCCTTCTTTTTGTAATCCAAGTAGCCAATCACAATCGGTACATTTGCTCCAAGTGCGGTATGGTAAAAACCTGATTTCCATTTGTTTACTGCACTTCTAGTTCCTTCGGGAGTCACCATCACCACCAGCTCATCTCGCTCGTTTAGCATTTGGATCATGGCTTCTGTATAGGTTTGTTTCTTTCCTCCAGGAATCCGCTGGCGGTCGATTGGTATCGCACCCAAGCTGGACAANAGCCAGCCCAAGGGGCCAACCATCACTTCCTTCTTTATCGTAAATCGAACGGGGATATCCATCAAAAAAAAGGCAGCTCTGGCATACATAATATCCCAGTTGGAGGTGTGTGGAATCGCAATTAAAACTGCCTTTTTCACACCTTTAGGCCAATTTGGNTTCAAGCGCCATCCGGCCAACCAAAATATAAATCGGGAAAGTAACTTCATCATAACTCGCTAGGTAGGGGTTGTAACTGGTTGGAAATTTCGAGTAAACTAGGGTTGGCTTCAATCACTTTCATGGCTTGGTTGTACCCCGCTTGAAAGAATTCCGGAGCCTTCTTCAAGTCAAAGACTCCATACTTTCCTAAGCCTGGAGCTTCAATAAAATAAGTGCAGGCCCCTTTTCGACTATAAACATTGAAATTCAAATTCATCATGACCGCCCGTTCAAGTAGATTTTTTACGTTTCGAACCTTTCCCAATTCTGGTAGATGGTTGCAATTTACTCCAATCAAAATGTCACAAGTGTCCTGCAGCGGTTCCACGGGCAAGTTATTAAGTACTCCCCCATCTACAAGGTACCTTGACTCGTAAAAAATAGGTTCAAACATTCCTGGAATGCAGGATGAAGCCAATATGGGTTCGATCAACTTACCTGAATTGAAAAAAACTACCTCTCCCTTTCCTATGTCTGTAGCCGCAACATGCAGGGTTGTTTTCAGTGCTGCAAAATCATTGTGTGGAAGGTAGGTTTTCAGCAGCTCGGCCAAACTATCCAAATTAAATAACCCCTTCCAGGAGATTGCTGGTCGAAGCAACTTAAAATAGTTGGTTTCAATTATAATCTTCAACACCTCATCTGGCCTATATCCTTGGCAATACATGGCACCCACTATGGCTCCAGCAGAACTACCACTGACTTGATCTGGAAATATCCCCACTTCATTAAATGCCTTTAGGACCCCCAAATGCGAGATCCCTCTGACTCCTCCACCGGAGAAGGCAATTCCAATGCTTGGCTTAGAGTTCATCGAGTCGGAAAGTTTGATCTACACGAACCCCTTTTTCGGTCATTTTCACAGTGCAACATTCGTTTACCGAGTCGTGCTCAAGAAAAAGTACATATTGCTCTCGTGCAGCCTCTTCAAGAAATAGTTGTTTCTCCTGAATTGTAAGCAGAGGACGGGTATCATAGCCCATCACATAGGCGAGAGGCAAATGCCCTACAGATGGGAGTAAATCAGCCATAAAAACCAGTGTACGACCTTTATACTGAATTTTAGGGAGCATTTGCTTATCAGTATGCCCATCCATTGTGAGGAAATCAAATCCAGGAAAGAAGGATTTTTTTGCTAGTTCTAAGAACTTAATTGCTCCATGCTCCTGCAAGGGAAGGATATTTTCCTCCAAAAAAGATGCTTTTTCTCTTGGATTTGGAACGGTTGCCCAGTTCCAATGGTCTTATTAGACCAATAGGTCGCCCGAGGAAAAGTAAGTTCGTATTGCCCATGGGAACCATATTTCACACTTCCTCCACAGTGGTCAAAATGCAAGTGAGTCAAAAAAACATCGGTGATGTCAGTTGGGTGTNCCCCAAGTTGCTGTAAACTTTTCGCTAAGCTCGCTTCACCATGCAAGTAGTAATGTGAAAAGAAACGGGCATCTTGCTTGTCCCCTATGCCGTTGTCAATGAGAACNAGCCTATCCCCATCTGAGACGAGTAAGCAGCGCATCGCCCAGTTACAGAGGTTATTTTCATCTGATGGATTGGTTCGAGACCAAATCGATTTTGGAACTACCCCAAACATGGCTCCTCCGTCCAATTTAAAAAAGCCTGTATCTACGGTGAAGAGCTCCATGAAAAATGATTAAAGCAAAGTTTAAAACTCAATTAAACTAATTTGTACACCATAGGATAACAAGAATTGGGAATTAGGAGAGTACAAAGACTTATTCCACAACCACACCCATCGCGCAGAACTTATCTATTCGCTTAGAGATACGTTGCTCCGCCTCGATTTTGTCCAGCTCCTTTAAGGCCTTGCTAATTACCTGCTTGAGGGTTTTGGCCATTCCTTTGAGGTCTTTATGCGCTCCACCTAGAGGCTCAGGAATGATGTCATCCACCAGCCCATTAGACTTCATATCCGTAGCGGTCAGTTTGAGTGCCTCAGCTGCTTGCTCCTTGTAATCCCAGGATCTCCACAAAATGGAAGAGCAGGATTCGGGAGAAATAACTGAATACCAGGTATTTTCCAACATGTAGACTTTATCTCCGATGGCAATGCCTAAAGCACCACCAGATGCTCCTTCCCCAATGATAATGCAGATCACCGGTACTTTGAGCATAAACATTTCTTTGATATTTCGTGCGATGGCTTCACCNTGGCCTCTTTCCTCTGCTTCCAAACCAGGAAATGCACCTGGAGTATCTATGAGTGTTACNATCGGCTTGTTGAATTTTTCAGCCATCTTCATTAGGCGAAGTGCTTTTCTATATCCTTCTGGATTGGCCATCCCAAAATTACGCTCTTGACGCTGCTTGGTATTTCTACCTTTTTGCTGGCCAATAAAAAGGACCGTTCTGCCATCAATATCTCCTAACCCACCAATCATCGCCTTGTCATCCTTCACAGTACGATCCCCATGCAATTCAATAAAATCATTGGTGATTTCATAGATATAATCTAAGGCATAAGGCCTGTCTGCATGTCTGGAAAGCTGTACCCGTTGCCAACGAGTGAGGTTTGCGAAGGTTTCCTTCTTTAAGGCCAAAATTTTACCNTCTAAAGATTGAATGTCCTTGCTTAGGTCGATATTTCTCCCCTTTGCCAACTCCTTCATCTCCTGCAATTTTTGCTCTAAATCAGCAATAGGTTTTTCAAATTCTAAGACCATTTTAGTAAATTTTTGAAGAACAAATATAAGGATAAGTCTTAATCTCCGATGTAAATTTTGAGTGAACAGGCAGGATAACAGCGGACTTAAAATCCAGTTTTCAAGAACAAACCTTTAAAATAAAGGAAAGAACAACCTCAGTCTTTGCCTCCAAACAGGTTCAAAATGCCCGGAAAACAAAAATATCCCTAATTTCTTAGGGATATTAAGCGGAATGGACGGGACTCGAACCCGCGACCTCCTGCGTGACAGGCAGGCATTCTAACCAGCTGAACTACCACTCCAAGGTTAGAAAANGTAAGGAATCATAGAATTNCTTACCCAAATAGAAATACATAACTGTCTAGCAAAAAGAAAGTTATACATAATGCGGAATGGACGGGACTCGAACCCGCGACCTCCTGCGTGACAGGCAGGCATTCTAACCAGCTGAACTACCACTCCGTTTTCCTTCACTTTTGAAGTGGTGCAAAGGTAGAAAATCGGAACTTAACCGCAATAAATCAACTTTATTTTTTTAATAAAGAGCAAGTATCTCCTTCGCTGTCAAACAAATAAATATGGTTTTGGCAGCATCAAACGGCACGCTGGTCCACCAGGACCTGAACATTGGGATGCAACCAAAGGAAGGAAGCTGGAAATTGCCCNGATACTTTAGGATCTTTCAAGCGCTCAAAAGCATCTTTTTTCCCAGATCCAGCAATAAATAAGAGAATGAGTTTGGATTGCATGATTCCGCGAAGGCCTATCGTCATTCCAAAACTGGGCGGTTGCTGCAAGGTTTTCAACATCCCATTGGCTAAAGTAGATTCTGCCAATTCNCACACATGAAACGGAAGCTGATGCTCCTCCCCTGGTTCATTGAGCGCAATATGGCCATTGACACCTATTCCCAAAATGCAGATATCCAATGGCCCCTCTCGCTCCATCACCTGCTCCATGTTTAAGCAGGCCCCCTCAGGATCCGAAGTAGTAGGTTCAATGGTCCAGTAGCGATCTGAACTAATCCCCATCGGCTTCACAAACTTCTGCTGCACATCCAATTCAGAAGTGAACGGTGATCCTGCCTCCAGTCCTCCCCACTCATCTAGTTTGATGACACGGAGCTGAGCTCCAAATTCAGCATGCTCGCCCTTGTATGCTGCCAGTTGCGCATAGNTTCCTGAAGGCGATCCTCCACTGGCTACGCAAAAGAACAGGTTGGGCTTGTTCTCAATCTCTTTCTTGATTAATTCAAAGCCCTTATTACTCATTGACTCAAAGTCAGAAAAAAAATGGAAGTTCATACTTGCAGTCGTTTGCTTGAATATTAAAATCAGTGGATTAAATGTATTAAATCCTGCACTTCAAACACAAAAATGTCAGGGGAAAACTATCTCTTATCAATTAATTACATTCAAATCCAAAACCCTTCTTATATTAGTTTGAATTCTACTAGTTTAAATTTTACTTATGAAAAGACCACACCTACTCCTCTTCCTAGCGCTGCTCGGACTTGGGAATCCGCTTCTCGCACAGAAAAAAGCCTCTTTAAAACCGAATCCACTAAAACAAGCTGTTCAGGCAACCGTCGATGCACAATTTGCAGACATGACCGAACTGAGTGATAAAATTTGGGCCTTTGAAGAGATTGCATTTCAAGAAAGTCAATCTTCTGCCGCCTTATCTGCCTACGCGGAGAAACTTGGATTTAAAGTGACGAGAGGTGTGGGTGAAATCCCAACTGCCTTTGTAGCGGAATATGGATCTGGAGCTCCCATCATCGGTATCATGGGGGAATTTGATGGCCTTCCAGGATTATCTCAAAACAAAGTTCCTTTCAAAAGCCCTTTGCATGCAGGCGCTCCCGGACACGGATGTGGACACAACCTTTTTGGCGTAGCCTCCTTGGGCGCGGCTTCGGCCATTAAGAACTTGATCGCCTCAGGAGAGCTCAAAGGAACCATTCGTTTTTACGGCACTCCTGCAGAAGAAAAATACTTCGGCAAGCTTTGGATGATTCGAGCTGGCTTAATGGATGATTTAGACATCATGATGGACTGGCACCCTGCCGATGAAACCAAAACTGAAGTTCAAAAAGGTTTGGCCTTGGTTGACTTTTTGGTGGAATTTAACGGCCAAACTGCCCACGCTTCCGGTGATCCTTGGAATGGCCGCTCCGCATCAGATGCACTAGAACTTTACACCAATGGAATCAACTATTACAGAGAACATGTCAAGCCTACCGTACGAATTCATTACCATATCCAAGACGCGGGAAAGGTAGTAAATGTAGTGCCAGATTACAGCCGATTGTGGGTTCGGGTACGTGATACGAGCAGAGATGGCCTACTTCCTGTTTGGAAGCATGTAGAAAAGATGGCTTCTGGCGCGGCAATCATGGCCAATGTAGATCATAAAGTCACCTTGGTTTCAGGGGTACATGAAATTTTTGTGAACCGTACTGGTTCGGCCGTTATGCAAAAAAATATTGAAGCATTGGGTGCGATATCCTACACGGAAGAGGAACAAGCGTTTGCCAAAAAAATCCAGGAAGCCAATGGCAAACCATTAGTAGGTGTGATTTCTGAAATCAAACCCATGGAAGAAACGCAGGAACATAGCATGGGTGGAAGTACCGATGTGGGCGATGTAAGCTGGGTAGTGCCTACCATCCGTATGGGTGCTACTGTAGCTCCTACTGGAACTCCATGGCACTCTTGGGCAGTTGTCGCCTCTGTCGGCATGTCTATCGGTCATAAAGGCATGGGCTATGCCTCTAAGGCCCTTGCAATGACGATGGTGGACCTCTACCAAAACGAAGTGTTACGAAACGAAATCAAAACTGAATTCAAGCAAAAGAAAGGAGACTATGTTTACAAAGGAATTGTTCCTGATGGTCCTCCCCCCTTGAAATCTGGCTATTAATTTTTACCGCCCTCTCCTTCGATTAAAGAACGAGAGGGCATTTTTTTTTATTTTATGAAAAATAAAACAGCTTAAATAACTTTTTTTTTAAACTAAATAACTGGTTTGCAGTTTTGTTGAAATAAACTAAAAACCTTATACACCAATGAACAAATTCAAACTCGTATCCCTAGCCGTTTTAGGTTTTGCTGCAACCAGCCTTGTAAGCTGCAACGCACCAAAAGAAGGTGGTGAAGAAACTACTGACTCTACTGTTGTTGAGGCTGTCGTAGAAGTTCCTAACACTGTTGTTGACATCGCTGTTGGATCTCAAGATCACACTACCCTTGTTGCTGCTGTTACAGCTGCTGGCTTGGTAGAAACATTGCAAGGCGCAGGCCCATTNACAATTTTTGCTCCAACCAATGCTGCTTTCGCTGCTTTGCCTGCTGGAACTGTAGAAGGCCTTTTGAAGCCAGAAAGCAAGGATAAATTGACTGCTGTCCTAACTTACCATGTAGTTTCAGGTAATGTAATGTCAGCCCAATTGAAAGATGGTCAGAAAGTAAAGACTTTGAATGGTCAAGAATTGACTGTAGCTATCAAGGANGGTGTAGTAACCATCAATGGAATTAAAGTAATCGCTGCTGATCTTGCAGGTAGCAATGGCGTCATCCACGTGGTGGAAGGTGTGATTTTGCCTAAGTAAGTTTCTGCATTNACCCACATTAAAAGTCGGCTTTTATAGCCGACTTTTTTTTTGTGCTTTCATCAAGCCTATTTGAATTTTAATTAGTTTTCAATTCCAGCTTGATTCAAATCCCATTACCTGATTCCAATCCTTTTTAAAAGCTAAACTCTATTCTATGAAAAAAAGTATTTCAGTCGTATTCCTAGCCCTGGTTTTTCAAGTAACTGCCCAAGCACAAACCAGTTCCTCGAAACAGGAGGCACTCGAAATCCATCAACTCATCCAAGAATCTTTTGATTCCCTATTTTCTGGCTATCAGGCAAACCTCGTTGATCGGTACTATACTCCTGATTTTATCTTGCTTGAGCAGGGGGAAGTTTGGGATATGGATTTTATCAAATCCTACCTAAGTGAGCGGAGCCTAAAGAACAATCCCGTGATCCGTAATAACCGTTTTGAATTCATAAAAACCGAAATCTTCGGTAATCGAGCCTGGGTGGCCTATCACAATTATGCCACCTTCACCAAAGAAGGGGAAGCTCCTCGGGAAGTATATTGGCTCGAGAGTGCATCAGCACTAAAAACAGCACAAGG
>JGI25914J50564_10000410_pt1 | contig 14302 bp, 12 predicted proteins | sample LauGreSuBDMM15SN_2_FD_50564 | JGI IMG/M metagenome (IMG submission 50564) | reverse complement strand
TAAGAATCTCCAGCTTGAACAATTTGCTTCGCAAGTTCTCCTGCAGCTGCTGCACTAAGAGTGATGTTGATAAAGCCAGGGCCAGCAACATCAACCTTTGAGATGCCAGAAACACTTTCCAGTTCCTTTGCTAGAAGGGCTGCAAATTCTCTCGGGTTTGAACCCAATTTCACACCCCACTGCATAGCAACGTTAGTTGCCCAATCCCCATGATCTCTGTTCTTTGGTCTTTCAACTACGACTTCAGCAGGCAGGTCAATAACAGCCAACTTGCCCTGGGTCTGCAAAGAGCCCAAGATGGCAAGAATGTGACTGGATAGATCTGCAGGGGTCACGCAATGCACCTTTACTTTGGGGAATGAATTAATTGGGTTTCAAGGCCACAACGCCTTCACCGGTAATCCCCTAAGTCTACCAAAGTGCCTAGCGAGGCCATAAGTGGCTCTGCCTCTTTAGATAGGCGGCTGGTAGTCTGGGCTTATCGCCTAGCCCCCATAGCTCAGGGGATAGAGCACCGCCCTCCGGAGGCGGGAGCGCAGGTTCGATTCCTGCTGGGGGCACATGAATATAAACGACATATTGCATTTTGACCTTGAAGGTATCTTGAAAGACCTTGGCCCTCTGGCCATGGTGATCGTATGCCTCATCATCATCGCTGAAACAGGGCTATTGGTAGGTTTCTTTCTCCCTGGAGACTCACTGCTGTTCACAGTTGGGCTGATGATTGGTACTGGACTGATAGATGTACCTATTTGGTTAGCCTGCATACTGATTTCGGCATCAGCCATAGTTGGAGATCAACTTGGCTACTTCATTGGCAGAAAAGCAGGTCCTGCCGTCTTCAAGCGACCTAATTCAAGGTTCTTTAGCCAGAAGAATGCTGATCGAGCTCAACGGTTCTTTGTGAAGCACGGAGCTAAGGCAGTTATCTTCGCTCACTACGTTCCAATTCTTAGAACATTTGTGCCAGTGGCAGCTGGTGTAGGAAAGATGCAGTATTCCTATTACCTGAGAAACAACTTGATTGGAGCGATTAGCTGGGGAATCATCGTTCCACTAATTGGTTTCTTCCTAGGACAAATTCCATTCGTTAGAGAAAACGTTGTTTTGGTGACTGTAACTTTGGTGGCTATTTCTTTGATTCCCGTAGTTCTTGAAGTAATCAAAGCTCGTAGAAAAAACTCACGATCTAAAGAAACTAATTAGCCCACTCAGAGCTTGCGCTCTGTGGCTAAGCGCATTCTTTACTTCTGGTTCAAGTTCAGCAGCAGTTTGCTCGAAACCTTCTGGAATAAATACTGGATCGTAACCGTGACCGTTAGTGCCACGTTCTTCAGGGGAAATGCTTCCTGGCCAAACACCGGTAAATGTAGTTTCTCCTTCATCAGTCACCAAAGCAATCGTGCAGACAAATGATGCTGCTCTGTGTTCAGGATGAATGTCTTTGAGTTGAGCCAGTAGCAATCTTCTATTTGCAACATTGTCTTTAGTACCTGACCAAATTGCGGTGAAGATGCCAGGAGAACCGCCAAGTATTTCAACGGCTAAACCTGAATCATCTGCAATTGCAGGTAACCCGGTGTGCTTGTGAGCTGCTCTTGCTTTGATTAGAGCGTTCTCTAGAAAACTGATTCCATCTTCAACAGGTTCAGGTCCGTCATAACCAACAAGGTCTAACCCAACAGGTTCTAAAATGGCTTTGAGTTCTTGAACCTTGCCTTGGTTATGGGTTGCTAAAACTAGCTGCATGCTTAGTTCTGACCCAGACTTGATTGCTGGATTGAAGTGAGTTCCTTTGTGCCAAGCAAAGCCAAATCTAAAAGAGCATTTAGTTCGTCTCTATCGAAAGCAACACCTTCGGCAGTTCCTTGAACTTCAACAAACTTACCTGTTCCTGTAACAACAACGTTCATGTCCGTTTCAGCTCTGACGTCTTCGGTGTAGGCAAGATCTAACATTGGAACACCATCGACGATACCAACCGAGATAGCTGAAATAGACTCGACAATTACCTTGTTCTTTGCGGGGATGTGCCCATGTTCAATTCCATAGTTCACAGCATCTACTAGAGCAACATATGCTCCAGTGATGGCAGCAGTTCTTGTTCCTCCATCAGCTTGCAGAACATCACAGTCGATAACAATGGTGTTCTCCCCTAGTGCCTTGAAGTCAACTGCTGCTCTTAGAGCTCGTCCAATCAGACGTGAGATCTCGTGGGTGCGACCACCAATTTTTCCTCTAACAGATTCACGATCATTTCTGTCATGGGTTGCACGAGGAAGCATTGCATACTCAGCTGTTACCCAACCTTCACCCTTACCAACTTTCCAACGAGGAACTCCTGGAGTAAAAGATGCGGTGCAGAGAACTTTGGTTGAGCCAAATGAAATGAGTGCTGAGCCTTCAGCGTGCTCACTCCAGTTACGCTCAATAGTTACTCTGCGTAATTGATTTGCGCTACGGCCATCTACTCTGCTCATCTGTTTTCCTTGCTGTTATTGAATCTGTTCGACGTTTTGAACTTCTGGACCTAAGAACCTTCTGGCAAGCACGGCAAAACTCTTTGCATCTCCAGTTGCCTGGAATCTAAGTTCTGGTTTAGTGGTTGCNGTTCTCAGAAGATTGTGGGCAACCAATGTCCTGTAAACATCTTTTGCGGTTTCCTCAGCACTAGAAACGAGTGTGACATTCTCACCCATTACATAGGACAAAGCACCAGTGAGAAGTGGATAGTGTGTGCAGCCCAGTACCAGGGTGTCCACATCCGCATTCTTTATCTCCTGTAAGTAGGTTTCAGCTAATGCAATGACATCAGGACCAGAGGTGATTCCTCGTTCTACGTAGTCAACAAATTCTGGGCATGCAGCACTTATTAGTTCAAAATCAACTGCAGCTGCAAATGCATCGTCGTAGGCCCTAGAGGTGATGGTGGCTGTTGTGCCAATTACACCAACTTTTCCATTACGAGTAGAAGCAACTGCTCTTCTAACGGCAGGTTGAATAACTTCAACAACAGGAATTCCACGGCCTACGGTATATCTCTCTCTAGCATCACGAAGCACAGCAGCAGATGCAGTGTTGCAAGCAATAACTAGAAGCTTTACTCCCTCATCGACTAAACGATCCATTACTTCAAGGGCAAGGGTTCTTACCTCTTGGATGGTTTTNGTGCCATAAGGAGTGTTTAGGGTGTCACCTAGATAAATAACNGACTCATTAGGTAGCTGATCNATGATTGCTCGGGCTACGGTTAGTCCACCGACNCCAGAGTCAAAGATACCTATAGGNGCATTGTTCACGGGTTTAGTCTATTGGCGAAAGATTATTCGTCGCCTGAGCCCTTACCGTCTTCGTTTTTCTTCATTTCTTCATAAATCTCTTTGCACTCAGGGCAAACAGGGAATTTCTCTGGGTCACGACTAGGAATCCAAACTTTTCCGCATAGAGCAACTACAGGGTTACCCATAACAGCAGACTCAACTACCTTGTCTTTTCTTACGTAGTGAGAGTATCTCTCGTGATCTCCTGGCTCAATGTTTTGAGTCTGAGGATTAATTGAAACCGATGGTTTGTTGATAGTTTGCTGTTCCATCTTTACCTTTACTGCTTAGAAGCTAAGCGAACCGCATCAGCAACTCTTTGAGTCACATCAGCGTGGAAAACACTAGGAACAATATACGATGCGTTCAACTCATCTGCTTCAACACAAGTAGCTAGAGCATCAGCTGCTGCTAACAGCATCTTTTCTGTGATGATGTTTGCTCCTGCATCAAGTAATCCTCTAAAGAAACCAGGGAATGCTAGAACGTTATTGATCTGATTAGCGAAATCGCTTCTACCTGTTGCAACAACCGCNGCGTACTTGGCTGCCTGAGCCGGATCAATCTCAGGATTTGGATTAGCTAGAGCAAAGACAATCGAGTCTTTTGCCATCTTCTGGATGTCTTCAGCAGTAAGTAGGTTTCCTGCAGAGACTCCAATAAAGACATCTGCTCCAACAATTGCTTCTTGCAGAGTTCCCTGTTGTTGTTCGAGGTTGGTGTTTTCAGAAATCCAAGCCAAAGTAGTGCCTGCCTGAATATCTTTTCTGCCTTTATGAATAATTCCCTTTTGGTCAGCAACTGTTGCGTGCTTCAACCCGGCCGCAAACAGCAACTTAAGAACAGCAGTTCCTGCCGCACCTGCACCNCTCATCACNAGACGAACATCACCGATNTCTTTNCCGACAACTTTTAGAGCATTTCGCAAAGCCGCTAGACAAACAATCGCGGTTCCATGCTGATCATCGTGGAAGACAGGAATGTCTAGCTCTGCGCGAAGACGTTCTTCAATTTCAAAACATCTAGGAGCAGAAATGTCTTCTAGGTTGATTCCAGCAAATACAGGAGCAATAGCCTTAACTGTTCTAACAATTTCCTCAAGGTCTTGAGTGTCTAAACAAATTGGGAAGGCATCGATGTTTGCAAATCGCTTGAATAGAGCTGCTTTACCTTCCATAACTGGAAGGGCTGCAAGTGGGCCAATGTTTCCGAGACCTAGAACAGCAGAACCATCACTGACAACTGCGATGGTGTTTCTCTTGATGGTAAGTCTTCTGGCATCCGATGGGTCTTTCACAATTGCTTCACATATGCGAGCTACCCCTGGGGTATAGATAAGTGAAAGATCGTCTCGGTTACGAATTGGAAGCTTCGACTCAATGGTCAGCTTGCCGCCTAAGTGGGCTAGGAAGGTTCGGTCAGAAACTTTTCCAACCACTACGCCTTCGACTAGCTTTAGTTTCTCTACAATTTGTTCAGCATGCTCGGAGTTAGTGCAGGCACAGGTGAGGTCAATTCGAACTCGTTCAGCATCAGAGTGGTTCACATCCACAGCAGTGACCGAACCACCTGCTCGCTCGATGATCGAAGTGAGTTCACTAACCGCAGTGTTTTTGGCAGGTGCTTCTAAGCGGATAGTAATTGAGTACTGAACAGATGGCATCGTTGACATACCTTTAGTCTGCCAGAACTAACTGCAGATGACTAACTCTTACTTGATAGTTGAAGCGTCGCCTAGTGTCACTTCTATAGTGATTTCACTACCTTCGCGGATAGCTTTCAAGCTAACTTTGGCAAAAGCTTGGTTTGATCTAATTGCCGCAGTGAGGGTCTTTGCCGTGTCTATTTTCTTTCCATCACACTCAACAATTACATCCCCGACCTGTAGACCAGCCTTTTCGGCTGCTCCACCGGCAGAAAGCTTCTCAATTTGAGCACCGACACTGAAAGAACCTGCGGACTCAGAGAACTTAGCATCACTGACGATTGCACCTAGCAAACCGTGGCTTACTTTTCCAGTTTCGATAATTGCTTCTGAAACACGCTTGGCAACATTTGATGGAATAGCGAAACCAACACCGATGTTGCCAACTTCGCTAGAAGTTTGAGCAGAGCTTGCAATCGCTACGTTAATTCCAATTAGCTGACCTTTGTCATTAACTAGAGCACCACCAGAGTTACCTGGGTTGATAGCAGCGTCAGTCTGAATAACATCAAGATTTACTGGAGGAACGTTTCCTTGGTTTTGCCATAGCTGAAGACTTGAACCACCATCGTCAGGAGCAGAAGCAGATTCAACTGAAATGGTTCTGTTTAGTGCTGAGATAACTCCTGAAGTTACGGTGGCGTCATAACCTAGTGGAGCTCCGATTGCCACTGCGAAGTCTCCAACATTCACGTTAGAGCTATCAGCAAATTCAATAGGGCTAAAACCTGCTCCTATGGCCTTGATTACAGCTAAGTCATTGGTTGGATCTGTGCCAACAATGGTGGCTCTGAATATCTTGCCTGCAGAAGTTTTGATTTCAATCTTTACCCCATCAGTTTGTCCATTCATAGTGACAACGTGAGCGTTGGTAAGAATGTATCCATCAGTAGTTAGAACAACTCCGGATCCAGTTCCTGCAGAGGTCTTTGATGATGCAGAAATAGTTACTACCGAAGGTAGCCCTTTAGCAGCTGCTGCTGAAACCCAGTTGACACTGCTTGGGTTATTGATAACAACATTTTGAGTTGAAGAGATAAATGGCAAAGAGCCTGTAGCTCCATAAGCTCCCAGGTATGCGCCAACAATAGAAGCGATGCTTGCTAGCAGAACTACAACCAAGGTGGTTGGTGCTTTTCGATTTACTGGAGCGGTAGTGCCAACATTTTGAACTGGCAGTTTCACCGAATCTCCTAAGAACTGAGTATTAAAGTGACGCTTGTCATCAGTCATTCCAGACTCCTCTATCTATGCCCTCGGTCTCCTACTTTATGCAGGGAACTAGATAATTGTATGAACAACGCCTGATAAAGAACTGAAAGTTAGCACCTCCAAGCTTTTGAGCCCAAGAGACAAGGCTGGTTAACAAGACGAGGGGGATCTTTAGGGTTCTCAGGCGCAGCTGCCGAATCTACTTGAAAGCTCAAAGGGCTGGCAAGCAATCCAATGTTTGGTTTCACTTGAGTCCACGAATTGAGTCCGGTGAACGAATACTCAATTGAATACCAAACCGAAAGTGAAACTTTAGCGTCGCCTTGAATTGCTGGAGTGAACGCCCAAGTAGGTGTTGTGCTGACAATTGGTTTGAGCCCACCATGGCTAAGCTGCCAAGAAAACCTCACTGGTCTAAACCTGATTTGAGCAGGAAGGGTGAGTATCTTTGTTTTGATTGTCTCTGACCGAGCTGATGAACTAAAGCTCACTCTTGTTCCAACTTCAATATTCTTTGAAGGTTTTAGGAAAATTCTTGGAACCTGAGGCCTGAAAGACTTTAGAGCCGAATAGAGCTTGGTCTGGCTAGGTTTTCCAATGTTCACAATCGCAACAGCTTGGTTAGGTGGATACAAACTCCAACAGCCAACATGGCCACTGGATAGAAGTCCATAGGTGAGATCCAAACTCAATCCATTCGGATAAACCAAACACTTTGGAGCGTTGTTTGAGCTAGATCCCAAAACCAGGCTCAAAGAACCGTTTGTGCCTTTTATGAAAGATGCTTTAGAAACACACAGGTTCAGCAGATTTGAATCGCTTATCGCTCCAATAGTGGTGTTCACAACACTAAAAGCCGCTGGGCAACTAGGAGCGGAGGCAAAGCTAGCGGTTGAAAGCAGGAGGCTAGCAAGGATGAGCATTCAAGGAGCATACAAAGTTCATTGATGCGAGGGGAAAGTTATGAACATAAAGAAAGGGTCCCAACTAATGTTGGGACCCTTTTACTTTTGGTTGCGGAGGCAGGATTTGAACCTACGACCTCCGGGTTATGAGCCCGGCGAGCTACCGAACTGCTCCACCCCGCGGCGAAGTTTCAGCATAACACAAACTAAGTGTTACTTGCTAGCCTCCAAAGCTGCAGCAATCGCAGCCTTTAGACGAGCATCAGCCTTGCCGTAAGCGGTCCAGTCTCCAGCCTTCATAGCCTCATCTTTATCAATCATTGCTTGACGGGCATTCTGAAGNGCTGTTGCCAACTGCTCNTCAGCAGTTTGACCTGGATCAACNGGAGGAATAACTCCCCCGTCAGATCCACCGCTTCCGGTAAACAGAGCATTCAAAGCAGAATCCAAGTTGTCCTCGAAGGCAATCTTGTCACCGAAAGCAACTAGAACTTTCTTTAGAAGTGGGAAAGATGTTTCTCCAGTTGACTGAATGTAAACCGGCTGAACATAAAGAAGGCCACCACCGATAGGAAGAGTCAATAGGTTTCCGTTGAGAACCTTGGTCGAACCCTGTCTCAGAATGTTTAGAAGTTTTGAAACTTCGCTATCTGAGTTGAAGTTGTTTTGAACCTGACCAGGACCTGGAACAATTGTTGTCCTCGGCAGTGTCAATAGTCTTAGCTTTCCGTAATGCTCGGAAACTACTCCATCCTTATCTCCCGCATCCGAATCGGCAACCAGATACCCGGTTAGAACGTTTCGGCTTGCATCACCAGTTGATTTAGGGATGAAGGTTGAGTAAATCGAGAATGACGGACTTTCCTGCGTAGGAACCTGAAGAGTCAAGTAATAAGGTGGCTGCAATTCGCCAGTTCCCTGACCCTGATCAACTGGATCATTAGGTGTCATCCACGCATCCTGCTGTGAGTAGAAAGCTCCAGCGTCAGCAACGTGATATTGACCTAGAATTCCACGCTGCATCTTGAATAGATCTGCAGGATACCTAATGTGTGAAAGCAGAGCGCCTGACATCTCAGAAACTGGCTTGACGGTGTTTGGGAAAACTTTCATCCAGGTTTTCAAGATTGGATCCTTGTCATCCCATGCGTAAAGCTTCACAGAACCGTCGTAGGCATCAACAGTTGCCTTAACAGAGTTTCGGATGTAGTTGATGGATCCGCGTCTAATTGGAGCAGTAGTTGAGCTGTCCGCAATTGTGCTGTCGAAGTTTTCAGCTCTTGAGTATGGGTAGTTTGCTGATGTGGTGTAACCATCAACAATCCAAACAACCTTGCCCTCAACGATTGCTGGGTAGATGTCGTTGTCCAGGGTTAGGTATGGAGCTACCTGAGCAACACGCTCTCTAGGGTTTCTGTTGTAAAGAATCTGAGATGAATTGCTAACTGCATCAGACAAAAGAATCTGCTCGCTCTGGAACTTCAAAGAGTAAGACAAACGCTTGAAGATGTCGTCCAGCTTAGGCCCACCATCACCCTTGAAAGTTGTCATGGTCTGCTGGTCCGTTGAAGCACTGTCTTCACCTGCAGGGTAGTCAAGTTCCTTGTCTGCAGCTCCGTCTGGAGCACCAACGATTGAGTAAAGAGGTGAGCTCTCACCAAAGTAAATGCGAGGTTCGTAATCGCCTAGAAGTCCCTTTGAAGGAATACCTGATTGCAAGAACACTGGCTGGCCATCAGCTGAACGCTGGTTTCCGTATGCCGCGACCATTCCATAACCGTGAGTGAAAACGACTACGTTGTTGTACCAAGACTGTGAAGAACCAAGTCCAGACTGGTTTAGTTCACGAACTGCAAGAACAGTGTCTTGAACTTTTCCATTGATCTTGTAGCGATCAACATCTAGGTGATTCTGGAAACCGTAGTACTGGCGATACTGCTCTAGTTGTTTGAATGAAGAGCTAACCAGGTTTGGATCGAGAATTCTGATCTGGGCAGCTGTCTGAGCATCTTTCTTTAGAGCATCAGCAGTTGCTGTGGTCTTAGCGTCATACTCGACGGTCTGAACCTTGTCCAAACCATATGCAGTTCTAGTTGCTTCAATGTTGCGCTGAATGTATTCGGCTTCAAGTGTTCTTTCGTTTGGAACTACCTGGAATGTCTGAACGATGCCAGGCCATACTCCACCTAGAACAACAGCAAGAACCAGCATTAGAGAAGTACCTAGGATTGCCAGTCTCCACTTAGCGATTACAGCAACTGCTAGATAAATGATGGCAACTACAAAAGCAATTGCAGTAAGAATCTGCGCAGCAGGAATACTTGCATTCACGTCAGAGTATGTTGCACCAGTGAATAGACCTGCAGAGCTTGTTAGGGTTTCGTACTGGCCCAGCCAAATAGTTGCTCCAAGTAGGGCCATGAAAACAGATGCCAAAACTGAAATCTGAACACGAGCAGTCTTTGAGAAAGATGACTGCTTGCCGTTGAACTTAATTCCTCCGTAAACCAGGTGGAACAAGATAACTGGGATCAGAGCTAGGAAAGTCACGACCATTAGGTAAGAAACCAAAAGGATGTAGAAAGGAAGATCAAATAGATAGAAGCTCACGTCCATGTTGAACTGTGGGTCTGTTACACCTGATGCAGTGCTGTTGAAAAACAGAACAACGGACTGCCAATCAGAACTTTGAGAAGAACCAACAAAGATTCCAATCGCAATAGGAACAATCAATAGAAGTCTCTTGCGAAGACGATCCAGCACCTGTCGATATTCAGTTAGGTCTCTTCCGAAGAAGTCATTACCTGTGACATAGATAGGTCTCAATCTCCAGGCGAGATAAATGTTTACCCACACGACCACTGCAGCAAATAGAGCGGTTATTGCAAAGACCGCTACTTGAGCCCAGATCTGAGTAGTGAACACAGATAGGAAGCCAAGTTGATCGAACCACAACACATCTGTGTAGACACTTGATCCGCTAACTAGTGCAACTGCCAAGACAGCGACAATACCGATTGATATTGCTAGAGGCGCTCGCTTGCGTAGGTCTGCTGCGTTAATCTGACTCATTGTTTTTCCTTAGCTGTTATTTGTTGTGTGCAAGATTGAAGCTTGTCGATGCCCTTGTTGCTAGCAATCGCTTTTACTGCCTCAAGTGAATCCTGAATTGTTGAAACCTTTATAACTGTAAGTCCATCAGGGATGTTTCCAACTACCTGATCACAGTTTTCACTAGGAGCTAAGAACCACTCAACTCCAGCCCTTTGAGCTCCATACATCTTTTGCTTGACTCCTCCGACTGGACCAATCTGTCCATCAGGNGTGATAGTTCCAGTTCCTGCAATTCTCTTGCCGCCAGTTAGTTCTCCTGGAGTTAACTTGTCGTAGATTGCCAATGCAAGGACTTGCCCTGCACTTGGTCCACCGACATTTCCAACTTTGACATCAATAGGGAATGGGAAAGTTGGGACAGTCTGAACGTAAATACCCATGCGCCATTTACCATCGATTAGCTTAGGTAGAACACTAAGTGAGAGCGTCTTACCATCTCTGATTACTTCGAGTTCAACTGGTCTTTCACCTTTGGTTTCAGCAACAAGTTTCTGCACTTGAGTCAGCCCTGTTGCCTTTTCGCCTTGAATAGAAACAAGGGTGTCCGCGGCTTTCAGAATTCCTCCGGCAGGACCCTTCTTTTCAACCATGGTCACTTTAATTACTGCAGTGTATGGAATATCCAAAAGATTTAAGGCAGCAGCTTTTGCATTGGCTTGAGAATCCAACATCATCATATCTGCCTCATCGCTGAGCCTCTTATCGTCCCAACCCTCAGGGTAAATATCTGTGATCTTCACAACAGTCAAAGCAGAATCCAACTGAGCAAGACCAACTTCAAGCCAAGAAGCTCCCTTAGTTGAGTTGCCTCTCATGGTTACGGTGAGCATATCTAGATCACCTGAAACTGGATAGGTCTTTTGCTCAGAAATAGAAATCATCGGTTCGCCGTTTATTTCTGACAGCAAGTTATAGACAGGACCCGGTTGCTCAACCAAGTACGGCGTTGGAGCAACGACTAGAAAGAGGCCACCACCGACAATTGCGGCTGTGGTGAACCAACTAAAGACTCTCCCCAATGGGAATCTTCTCCGAGGCTTTACATCATTAGACATCATTGTCTTCAGCCTAAACGAGCCCTCTGACTGACAGGGCCATCTTCAGGAAGTTCTAGGCTTTCAGGCCCCACACAGCAACGCTTATGGCGAACAAACACCAAGTTGACTACAGGGATATGGAGTTTGAGAGAAATTGCCTTTAGCGTTGATACTAAGAGGACACATGAGCGAAGACAATCAAAACGGACTACCTGACCCAGAAGAACTAAGACGTATCTGGGAGGAAATGCTTAGCCAAGGGTTTGACCCAGAGGCTCTTGCTCAAGCTGCTGGTTTTGATGGCACACCCGAGTCCCTGCAGAAACTCTTCTCCAACATTCAAGGTGCATTTCTAATTCCTAATCCCCCAACAGAAGGATCAGGAGTCAATTGGCAAGCTGCAGCTCAAGGAGCTAAAGAGCTAGCCAAGGTCGGAGCAACATCTGTTGATGACAAGGGCAGAAGAGAACTCAGCGAGGCTATTGGTATTGCAAACCTTTGGCTCAATGAGGCAACGAGCATTTCGGAAGTAATTCTTGAGCCTAAACTTCTGAGCCGAACTTTGTGGGTAGATGATGCCCTACCGCTTTTTAAACTTCTAGCCGAGCCAGTAGCTGATCGAATGAACAGATCTCTTGGTGAAGCTATCCAAGAACAGCTCCCTGAAGAATTACAAGAATCGCTCAAAGGTGCAAGCGAGATCATGAGATCCGCTGGAGCGATGATGTTTGCAATGCAACTAGGTCAGGCTCTAGGACAGCTCTCTAAAGAAGCTCTGACAGGAACTGAAATTGGTTTGCCAATCTATGTTGACCAGAGACCCGCTTTTGTAATTCAAAACTTGCAAGAGTTCATCGCAACTCTTGAACTCGGTAATGACAAGGACCAGGCATATATCTATCTGGTGCTTAGAGAACTTGCTCACACAAGATTGTTCAAACACTCACGCTGGCTAAGAGAAAAAGTTGTTGCCCAGATTCGTGAGTACGCGGCCGGAATTACTTTTGATACAAGTCGCATGCAAGAAATCAGCGAAGACTTTGATCCACAAAATCCTGCAGAACTGCAGGCAGCCTTGGAGTCAGGAGCATTCCTAGCCTCAAGATCCCCAAGTCAACAATCCGCTCTAGACAGCATTGAAACAAACCTCGCTCTCATTGAGGGGTGGGTTGATGCGGTCACTAGTGACGCAGCCAAGCGTTTACCTAAGGCAGATGCAATTAGAGAAGCAGTCAGAAGAAGACGTGCTACAGGTGGTCCAGCTGAAAGTACTTTCCAAACATTAGTTGGACTTGAATTGAGACCTAAGCGCATTAGAGAAGCAACTGCTTTATGGCAACTAATCGGTGAAGCATTAGGAAATCAGAAACGTGATGAACTATGGGATCACCCAGACTTCCTGCCAACAGCAGAAGATATCGATAACCCAGACAAGTACGTTGCAAGAATTAAAGCTGACTTAGGTATTCCAGATGCGATGGACCAAGCACTGAGAGATTTACTCGGCGAATAGTTGTTGAGAACAAGAGCAGAGTCTAAAGAATTTAGGCAGACTGTAGAACGTGTTTCATCGAATCAACAAAGCCCAACCTTCAGTTTGGCGTGACCCAAACACAATTCAGGTTGGCTTAGGCAACAAAAGTGTTTCTATCTCAGAGTTATCTTTAGCCCAACAACAAATCATTGCAGCTCTGTATAGCGGAGTGGTTGATGGTCAACAAGACGTTCTAGATGAAACCTACAAGGCGGAGTCAGGAACCACTCAATATCTAATTGAAAAACTCTCTCCCGTTATGGAGGGTGAAGGGTCAACTAGTAACACTTACGGGGCTTGGCAAGATCTCGCCTTTGCAGAACTAGCTAGAGCAGCCCTGGACTATGAAGTAAACCCAGAGATGGTACTTGCCGAACGTTGGCAACGTGTTGTCCACATCGATCAACTAGATAAGAGTGGCTCGCTATTAGCTAAAGGGTTATTAGCCAGTGGAGTTGGCAAGGTAGTAACCCATGACGATGGCAAGATTCTAAGAACAGATCTAGGCGAACTAGGTTTCAAAGCTGAAGACCTGGGAAAGTCACGTCTTGAGACATTAAAAGAGGAATTAGTGACACTCTCACTTGCTAAAAACGTTAGTGAAAGATTTATAGACCTCAACTACAAGCCCAGTAAAGACTTAGTGATTTCTTTTGCCATCACAGTGGGTCACCTCGCCACCAGACCTATTTCCTACCTGCGTTGGCTCAATAGAGATGTTCCGCATCTAAACATAAATTTTGATTTGTACGAAGCCCAAATTAGTCCAATTGTTTTTCCTGGAGTTACTCCATGCCTCAACTGTCTTGCTGAATCTAAAGTTGATGAAGATCCAGCTTGGCCTGCTATTGCATCCCAACTGATTGATCTGCCAAGAACTAGAGATGACAGTTCAGCCTTGCTGACAGCAACGGGATTAGCTTTGAGAGTTATTCTTCGACAGCTTGATGAATCAGCTGGATTTTGTATTTCAAAAGACGAAGATAACAAGTTTCAAGATGGCTATCTAATTGATTATGCAACAGGTGATGTTTCAAGAACTAAGTACAGTTTTCATAAACTCTGCAACTGCAGAATCTTAGATTAGGTCTAGGTATCTACTTCTAGTCCGCTGCCTGTCGTCAGCACCGTCTTTGTTAGCCCAGGTTATGAATAGCTGGTCCTTCGCTCTAGTAACGCCAACATAGAAAAGTCTCTGCTCTTCTGAGATCTGAAGTTCAGTTTTGGCATAACTAATCGGCATGTAACCCTCAACAGCACCAATAATGAAAACAGCTTTGTATTCAAGACCCTTTGCAGCGTGAATAGTGCTCAAGGTAATTGATTCTCTGGTTGGTTCATGCTGAGATCTTTGACGCTCTTCTAATTCATTAGCAAAAGTTTTTATTGTTGCATCTTCACCAAGTTCATCAGCAATCTGAACTAGTGAGTTCAGTGCTTCCCATTCTTCTAACGCTCTACCTGAAACATTAGGT
>JGI25914J50564_10000409_pt1 | contig 14306 bp, 9 predicted proteins | sample LauGreSuBDMM15SN_2_FD_50564 | JGI IMG/M metagenome (IMG submission 50564) | reverse complement strand
AGGACTCTTTAAATGAATTAACAATACGAGGGGTCAATCGAGTATTGAAACAGGTCAGTTTTTTAAGCCCCATTATATCTTCCAAGGCCTTCAAAGATCTTAAATCCGTACTAGCAATATCTAACTCCTCTAGTTTTCTTAAAGTCTCCAACCCCTTCAAAGATTTGATATTCGTTCCAGACAGATTTAATTTTTTGAGGTTGGTCAGCTTAATTAATGCGGCCACCCCTTCAATTCCCGTATTGGATAAGTCAAGCTCTTCCAATTTTACCAAGCCAGCAATGGGCAAGTAATCAATCGCTGGGATTTGAGAAAGCGTTAAGGAAGTAAGTTTGGTCAGCTGACTCAAGGGACTTAAGACCATGGTAGGCGAGTCAAAAACTGCTAATTTCCTCAAATTATTAAAGATGGTCAGTGGCTCTAAACTTGTAAATGAAACCCTTTCTAAGCTAAGAGAAGACACAGCAGTAAGTTGGTGAAGTTCATCTATCGTTGGAGAAGAAGTAAGCTTGAATTTTTCGCTTAATACCTGTTTCCAATCTTCATTGAGTCCTTCCCACCAACTAGTTAGGCTGTCTGATCGGTAAATAATCGAAACATCTGGCCTTCTTTGAAGAAATTCAGGGAATTCGACTTCCTTCACTTGAGAACCATTGACATTCAGATAGTTGAGCTCCGTTAGACCTGAAAGTGCTGCTATAGATACTATAGGGCTAGCCTCTAGGTCTATTCGCTTTAGTAGAACATTCTCCTTTAAGGGAGATGCGTCTTGAATACTTGTATTTTTTGCTGTCACTAGCTGTAGCGTCTTTACCTCCTGCAAAGGGAGTAAATTATCTATTAGCACATTGTTGGAGAGGCTTAATGAAGTTAGCGCAACAAAACGAACAACGGGAATTAACGATTCAATTTCTGAATCATCCAAGTTAAGTGAAGGTAAGTTTAACGTTTGCGTTAAAATTTCAATTCCAGGTTTATCCAATTCTAAAGAAGGATTTATCTTGACAAGCGCTTGTTTCCAGGCCATAGACAAACTCTCCCACCAGGATTGTAAATCCTTCACATGGTGAATCAAAAGGATATTGGGATTNTTTTGAACAAATAGCGTAGCATCCTCAGTGCTAAGTTCGGTTTCATCTGCAGCTATTTTTTTTAAGCTTGCCAATGAATTTAAGGGAGATAAGTCAGACACTTTGCAGGCGGTAACATCTAGCTGCACCAACTTGGTTAAANTTGATATGGAAGCAAGGTCTTCAAAATTAGTTTCAGAGAGGTNCAACTTTGTTAGTGAGGTAAGCTTAGAAAGTAATGAGAAATTTAAAATGTAATTTTTACTCAAAGACAAACTTTCTAAGCTGCTCAAGTCTTTGAGATTCTCCATGTTGTTAAACCCGCTTTCATTTAAATTGAGCTCCTGCAAACTCTTGAATTGATTCAAGACAGCGAAACTTCCAATAGACGTTTTTTCTGCTTTTAGAGCTTGGAGATTCGTTAAATTAACCAACTCGCTAATGTCTTCTATTTTTGTATTGGAAATATCTAAATATCGAAGTCGGTCTGAATACTTAATAAACTTAATGGCAGATGTCGGGGTATTTGAAAGATTCAGACTTTCTAAAAAAGTAACATTAGAAATTGGGGCAAGATCTTCAATAGCTGTCTGGCTGATATCCAAAAACTTAAGATCCCTTAATTCTGAAAGTGGTCGAAGATGCTTAATCTGAGATTTTCCTGATAAATTAAGGGAGTCTACAGCAACAAATTGGTAGAGCTTGGCAAGTTCTACAGTATCCGTTTTTGAAAGCTGAAAACGAGATTTAAAATAGGATTTCCAATCCGCGTCAAGGGACGTCCACCAAGCTTTTAGCTCGTCATCACGACTGATTTTCGTGGTATAAATACTTGCTATCTTCAGCTCTTCAGATTTTTCATCCAGATTCACTTCAATAAATCTGGGTTTTGTATTTGAGATTTTTTCTCCCTTCAGTCCTACAGCAGTAAGTGTNCGGTCTAAGGAGGCTAGAAAAAAAATCTGNCCATTTTCCTTCTGTCCTGGCTTGATTTCACGAATTTTTAATTTGAANTCAACATTTTTATAAAAAAATTCAATGTCTTTAAAATAGGCCGACACATCCTTGTTTGTGACTACTTTTCGATCCAAAACTAAATCATCTTCTATTTGAACCTTTCCATCTCGGAAAATTTTCAGATAGCTCTCCCGAATGATCACATCCTTATCACGAGCTGAAGTTTGAGAATTGCCAACCGTATTGAGCAAAAATTCTAAAAAACGAACCTGATCCTCTACTTTAATTGATAGTTCAGCTAATTGATCCGCAGAATACCCTTTTATTGTCTGACCTTGAGCAACAATTGACAGCCAAAAAAATAATATTAGAAGAGCATATCGATTAATCCTGGTCATAAATGTACTTGAGTAAAGTCTCTTTATCTCCTGAACCTAATCGCATCAAATTGGAAATTAGCCATCCCGTGTTGAATCCAGGTCTATTGAATTGATTCACCTCAAAATACCAACCCCCAATTTGAAAGAAATGAAATTTTAAACCATTGACAGTTTCAAATCGCAAATTATCCTGCTTCATCTCAAAAAGAAAAATTGCCAAATAATCCGGTTTATAGGACGTAGGGGTAAACGATTCCGGATTTTCAGAATCTTGAAAGGCTCTCCTCATATTCATAAAGCCCAGCTCATGGCTCAGAGGATGTAGGAAATCTTTAGCTGAGCCAACTGGCTTATTAAATAAATTTTTGAAGGGCTCGAAAATCACCTGATCAATCACCCATTCATAGCCCAAACCCTCTGGCTGAATCTTCATGATAAAGGTCAAATTCTCTTTTTTGCCCTTGTACCAAAACACTGCTTCTACTTCAGCAATCCAACCTGGCTTGTGAAAAACTAAATATTGTGGATAGTTAGGAGAAAGAAGTGTGGAAATAAACTCGGATTTCAACTCAGGACTGATCCCAGAAGATTCATTATCAAAAAGTATAGATGCAAAACCCTTTCTTAACTTCTCATTTTGATAGAGGGTGTCACCTGGATAAAAACGCTTGGTTCCATCAATGGATTCCTCCCCATTGAATCGTTTAAAAAATTGATTCATTTGTTTGGTAGAGGCGGCGAATCTACCATCATCTTTTATTGTCCCGGGGCTGCCTAAGCCTTGCCCCGAGACAATAGAGATGTAGGAAATAAAAAAAGCAAAAATCAGTATGCTTTTTCTCATGCGGAAGTTTCAGTCACTCTTACATCACCAAGCATTACGTCCCAAAATTCAATGGTACGGCCAGCAATTTGAGTTTGCTTCTTCTCTACATAAATGGTGATGTCCTTTTTGGTGGTATCCTTGTAATTCATACCAGTTTCAATAGAAGTACCCTCAAAACGCTGGTAAACTGTGATCACACCTACATACCTTCCATCAGGCTGTCTCTCCAAATCAGAAACATACTGGATGTCGTACCATGTGATGTTTACCTTATCGTAATTCAAGGCCATCAATCGCTCAAAGTACCTTCTCACTTTGTAGTAGGCAACCTCTTTGGTATTGATGGAAGAAACTCCCATTTCTGCACCTGCTGCNAAAAGCTCTTCCGCTCTATCCATTACGCGATTTGCTTCAGAAAACTGTGTTTCCTTGTTACCAATGATCGCGATGTACTTGGAAAGGTCTTTCACCTTCTCTAATGCAAGTGAGTCGATCGCTTGCTTTCTTCTTGGGCTAATGTTATCCTGAGCAAATGCTACCGTCATAGTAGCAAGAAATAGGCCTAGGAAAAGAATACCTGTATTTTTCATATGAAATTTAGTTTCGGGGATGGATTATTTTCTTTTCAGTTCCAATTCAGTCACTTTACCACCTGCTAATCGGATATCAGAGATGTAATTCAAGTTCTTCTTGGTGTCCTTCAAGTATTCTAAATACTTCTTGATGGTCGTTGGCTCATCGTAATCTTTTACACCACCTTCTTCATGAATGACAATCAATAGTGGAGTTTCCTGATTTGAAAACATTGCCAAAACGTCCTGAATGGANTGATTAGCGGCAGTCACATTGCTAGCAGAGGCAATAGACGTGAATTGATTTTCAAGCTTTTCTACTGCGATTTCTTCTGCAGAACGAACAACTGGTGCAGGCGCNGGAGTTGGCTTTACCACTTCTTCCATTACAACAGGCGCTGGAGCTGGCTCAACAGCCTTCTTTTTACTTTTACAGGCACCCATAGCCATCAAGGCTATTACTGCCATCAACATCGTTTTCCTTAAGGAAAGGGAAATTAAGGATTGCTTCATTTTGGATTAATTAGGTTATAGTTTCGTTTTATAAGGTTGACCTACTAGTTATTAGAAGCTGCAAAATAAAAAAAATAGGATAGAATAATCTATCATTTACATCAAGTTACCTATTTTTTTTTACCCTCCCTATGTNGAGGATTCAGTACTAAGCATCCACTAGTTCAGCTTTCAGCANNGGCTTACACTANTCTCAAACAAAACTCATGCCGTTAAGAGTTTGATTTGTAGGCATTTTGAAAATCTACNTTCGGCCTTAGAGCCTCGCATCTACTAGGGAGCGATCAAGAAACCCTTTGACATCGTAAATGACTTGATTTCGATTTTTTTTCAGGGGCAAGGAGGCAAATTGACTATGAGAAACTGCTAAGACTACCGCCGAATACGATTCAATCGCCGGAATTTCCTTGCCAGTAGCAATTTTAATCCCATACTCTTCCCGAACTTCTTCTGCGTTTGCCCATGGATCATACACATCTACCTCCATATCAAAGGTCTTTAACTCATGGTAAATATCTATCACCCTGGTATTTCTGACGTCTGGACAATTTTCTTTAAAGGTAAATCCTAAAATCAACACCTTCGCATCCAGCACCTTGATGTCTTTGTGCATCATCAACTTGATGATTTCGGTGGCAACAAACTTCCCCATACTGTCATTAACCCTCCGACCAGCAAGAATTATTTCGGGATGGTATCCCACTTCCTGCGCTTTTTGCGCTAAATAAAAAGGATCTACCCCGATGCAATGACCACCTACCAAACCCGGTTTGAATTTGAGAAAATTCCACTTCGTGCCAGCAGCTTCCAAAACTTCTTGGGTATCAATACCCAACAGATTGAAAATCTTGGCCAGCTCATTTACAAANGCAATATTGATGTCACGCTGTGAATTTTCAATCACTTTTGATGCTTCAGCAACCTTGATGGAAGAGGCCTTATAGGTTCCGGCAGTAATGATGCTTCGGTAAAGTTCATCCACAAAATCCGCCACCTCCACGGTACTTCCAGAGGTTACTTTCACGATTTGAGCTACCGTATGCACTTTATCTCCAGGATTGATTCGCTCCGGAGAATATCCCGCAAAAAAATCTGTATTAAACTTCAACCCAGAAACCTTCTCCAATACAGGTACACAATCCTCTTCAGTTACTCCAGGATACACAGTTGATTCATAAATCACTACATCCCCCGTCTTCAAGTAATGCCCTATGTTTTCGGAAGCCTTCAACATGGGAATCAAAATAGGCCNGTTGTGCTTATCTGTTGGTGTAGGAACTGTCACAATAAAGACGGTGCAATCCCCCAAATCCTTGGAATCAAAACTAGGAAATAAGCCTTTTTCACCCACCTGGGGACTGGAAGAGCGCAACACTAGCGCAAGCGATTCGCCTGCTACCTCTAGTGTCGCATCATGACCTGAAACCAACTCTCCTACCCGCTTTTGATTGATATCAAATCCAACGACTGGGAACTTCTTTGAAAATTCTACTGCCAAGGGAAGGCCAACATAGCCTAAGCCTATTACAGCAATTTTTACTTCATTTATTGGCTTCACAGGTAATTTAAATTAGTCAATTAAGGTATTTGTCAATCCTTGTTTTTTGATTTCAAAGAAGAATTCCTTTTTTCAAAGGAAAAGCTCTCCTTAGCTTTCATGGTACTACAAACTATGCAGTAGGTTTTCCTATTCCCTGAAACCTAAAGCCTATCTTTTCCATGAGAGCAGCATCCAAGATGTTTCTACCATCAAATACCGCAGCAGGCTGCTTCATATTTGCATAGATCTGTTCCCAGTCTAGCACTACAAACTCATCCCACTCGGTTAAAATAGCGATAGCTGCGGCATCTTTACAGGCTTCATAGGCAGTGTCGACGACCTGCACGAGAGCTCTATTTTCTTCACTTGAACGGGTTTCAAGGAAGTCCANGTCCCCATATATTTTNTCTTTGGANACCTTAGGNTCGTAAATCACTACAGAAGCACACTCATCCAAGAGGTAATCCGCCACATAAATGGCTGCCGACTCTCGNGTATCGTTCGTNTCTTTTTTAAAGGCCCATCCAAGAAAAGCAATTTTCTTTCCATTGACCGTATTGTACAGGGTTTTGATGATTTGNTTCGCAAATCTTGACTTTTGATGGTCGTTAATATTAATTACTTGTTCCCAATAATNCGCGACCTCATGCAGCTGATAGCTTCGACAGATGTAGACTAAATTGAGAATGTCTTTCTTNAAACAAGATCCACCAAAACCAACAGAGGCTTTCAGGAACTTGGGGCCAATCCTAGAATCCATACCAATCGCTTTGGCTACATCATCAACATCCGCACCTGTAGCTTCACAGAGCTCTGAAATCGAATTAATGGAAGAAACGCGTTGCGCAAGAAACGCATTCGCAGTGAGCTTACTGAGTTCAGAAGACCAAAGGTTAGTGGTTAAAATCTTTTCCTCTGGAACCCAAGCAGCATAGATTGTAGCTAAGGCCTGAATTGCTTCTTTTCCTGCTGCACTTTGGTCGCCCCCAATCAATACNCGGTCNGGGTTTAATAGGTCTTGAACAGCTGTTCCCTCAGANAAAAATTCTGGATTGGAAAGCACTTGGAAAGAAACTCCACTTTGAGAATTNTGTAAAATATCTTTGACCGCCTGAGCGGTACGAACGGGTAAGGTGGATTTTTCAACAACAATTTTAGAGCTAGTCGCGATTTCGGCTATCTGCCGTGCACAAAGCTCAACCCACTTCAGGTCAGCAGCCATTCCCTTCCCTTCCCCATAGGTTTTCGTTGGGGTATTGACTGAAATAAAAATCATGTCTGCATCTTCAATACCCTGCCGAACCTCTTTGGAAAAGAACAAATTTCTTCCTCTCGCTTCGGCNACTACCTCAGCCAAACCGGGTTCATAAATAGGTAAAAGACTTAAATCTTCATGATTCCAAGCATCGATTCGAGCCGCATTGGCATCTACCACTACCACACGAATGTCTGGACACTTGAGAGCCAATACCGCCATGGTAGGTCCTCCTACATAGCCGGCTCCGATGCAACAGATCGTTTTAATTTTTTTCATTGTATGCTTTACTCAAATCAACTGAAAAAATCAAGCAGCGCAAATCGAGCTGCTCATCCATGAACTCATCTTACAAATAACGGAAGGAATTGCTGTTTTTCAGTAGCAATGGCTACAATTTGTGCCCATTAAATCCAAAACAATATCCAAGTATCCGATATTTTAGCACTGCTTTCAAAAATCCAGTAGAGAATTATTGTCTTTAATTCCAAATTTTTTTATAACTTTTTAGGATTAATACCCAAACCCATGACCTACTCAAGCCTTATTCGGGGGCTTATTTGGACCTTAAGCATCGCTACCTTGTGGAGTTGCTCCCAAAAATCAACTACCCCTCCTGAGTTATTGGATGGCGAACAGCTTAGCTATAATTTCCATATTCGCCCCATTCTTTCAGACAAATGCTTTTCTTGCCATGGTCCAGATGCCAATAAGCGAGAAGCCAACCTCCGACTGGATACGGAAGCAGGTGCTTTTGCAGCCTTAAAAGAAAGTCCTGGAAAATTTGCACTCGTAGCAGGTAAACCGCTCAGCTCAGAAGTTTACCACCGAATCACAAGTTCGGATCCAGGCTTTGTTATGCCTCCACCCACATCAAATCTCAGCCTTACCGATATAGAAGTTCAGTTGATCACTCGCTGGATCGAACAAGGTGCTGCTTATGAGCCCCACTGGGCATTTACGCGAGTGGAAAAACCAAAAGTTCCCTCCACCGGTTGGGGTAACAACGAAATCGACCGGTTTGTAGGAGCTAAATTGGAATCAAAAGGATTAGAACCTAACCCTGAAGCCAGCTCTTTTGAACTGATTAAGCGCGCAAGCCTGGACCTTACTGGCCTCCCTCCTTCCCTAGAACTTTTGGAAAAATATGCAGGCTTCAAAGGGAAAAATACCTACGATAAGTTACTGGATCAACTGCTTAATAGCCCCTCTTATGGAGAGAAAATGGCAATTCTCTGGTTAGATATCTCACGTTACTCCGACAGCTATGGCTACCAAGATGACAACATCCGAAGTCAATGGCCCTACCGAGATTGGGTGATTCATGCGTTCAATAAAAACTTGCCCTATGATCAATTTTTAACTTGGCAACTTGCAGGCGACCTACTTCCCAATCCAACCAAAGAGCAAATCTTAGCAACTGCCTTCAACCGAAATCACAAATACACGGAAGAAGGTGGCATTATCGAAGAAGAGTACCGGGTGGAGTATGTGCTGGACAAAACCAATACCTTCAGCAAAGGGATCCTTGGAATCACCATGGAATGCGCCCAGTGCCATGACCACAAGTATGATCCCGTATCCCAAAAGGAATACTATCAACTCTATGCATTTTTTAACAACTCCCAAGAGAAAGGCTTTGAGGGAGATGTGAGTGTGTCCAAACCAGCAAAAACTCCAATTCTTTGGGTAGAAAGAGATGATTTGGATGGCATCCTAAGCTTCATCAACCATCAAGACACGAGCAAACTGAGTATTTCAGTGATGGGTGAATTGGAAGAAAAAAGAACTACCTACATCCTCAATAGAGGTGCGTACGATGCCCCTACCCTTCCTGTGGAAGCGTCTACCCCCACTTCCATCTTATCCTTTTCGCCCTCCTTTGAAAAAAATCGGCTTGGGCTAGCAAAGTGGGCTACTCACCGCGATAATCCGCTTACAGCACGCGTATTTGTCAACTTAATCTGGCAAGAAATATTTGGACGAGGGATTGTCAAATCGGCCGGTGATTTTGGAATGCAAGGCGACCTTCCTACCCATCCTGAACTCCTCAACTGGCTAGCAGCAGATTTTATGGAGCAGAGTTGGGATATGAAAGTACTTCTTAAAAAAATCTTACTTTCAGCCACTTACAGACAATCAGCTAGTATTTCTTCCAAGCATTTGGAGATCGATCCCGACAATTTTTACTTGGCCCGAGCTCCACGAATTAGGCTTCCTGCCGAAAACATTCAAGACCTTGTACTTGCCTCGAGNGGATTATTGGTCGGAGATATCGGAGGACCAAGTGTCAAGCCCTACCAACCTCCCGGACTTTGGGAAGCAGCTACCTCTGGTCGTGGTATACTCGCCAACTACCAACAGGATACCGGAAATAAATTGTATCGCAGAGGAATTTACAACTTCATTAAGTTAACTGTACCACCTCCTAAGGCTATCATCTTCGACTCCAGNAACAGAGACCGATGTGAATTAACTAGAAATCGAACCAATACCCCACTCCAAGCTCTAGCTATGATGAATGATCCCATGGTCTTGGAGGCCTCTCGTGTATTGTCTACCCTGCTGACTGAAAAGTTTACGCAATCAGACCAAGCGATTGTCGAAGCATTCAAACGAATTGTGTGTAGAGAACTGAAGACAGAAGAAAAACAATTGCTTCAAAATTACTACGACACCGAACTCAAACATTTCCAAACGAATCCAAAAGATGCTGCCGCCATCTTGGATGTAGGGGAATACCCTATGCCTCCTCGCGCAATCACCCCACAAAATGCAGCACTCATGCAGGTGATTATCAGCCTCTACAATTTGGAAGAAACCATTACTAAAAGTTGATATGGATAAAGAATTTTTAGAACAAGGACTCAACCATAACCGCAGGAAATTCCTTTCCCGCTTGAGCTTGGGCTTAGGAAGTGTCGCCTTGGGATCTTTATTGATTCCAGACCTATTTTCAGGAAAAAAGGAAGCAGAAGAATCCTTAATGCGGGCATTGCCCCATTTTGCCCCTAAAGCGAAGCGCATTATTTACCTATTTCAAAATGGTGCCCCTTCTCAATTGGAAACTTTCGATTACAAACCCCAGCTAATCAAAAATTTTGGGCAGGAGCTTCCAGAATCCATCCGCATGGGACAGCGCCTCACGGGCATGACCGCGAGTCAAGATACTTTCCCGCTCGTAGGGTCCTATTTCGATTTCAACCAATACGGGCAAAGTAGAGCTTGGATATCATCCCTTTTTCCACACATATCCGCTGTAGTCGATGACCTATGCATTATCAAATCCATGCATACCGAAGCGATCAACCATGATCCCGCACTTACCTTTTTCCAAACAGGCGCTCAGGTAGGCAATCGCCCTAGCATGGGCTCCTGGTTGAGCTATGGGCTAGGAAGCGAAAATGAAAATCTTCCCGCATTCTGTGTGCTTCTCAGTCGAGGCAAAGGGAATGGCCAAGGGGTGTATTCTAAGTTATGGTCAAGCGGCTTCTTGGATGCACGGCACCAGGGGGTACAGTTCTCAAGTTCAGAAGACCCAGTTCTCTACCTTTCCGACGCGGAAGGCATGAGTAAGAATCAACGCAGGAGGATGTTGGATCAGCTGGCAGCCATGAATGAACTCAATTACCAAGAGTTTAATGACCCTCAGATCACCACCAAAGTACAGCAATACGAGATGGCTTTCCGTATGCAAACTGCCGTTCCAGAAATTACCGATGTAAGCAAAGAACCAGATGCGGTAGTCAAGCTATATGGACCTGATTGTCTGGTTCCAGGAACCTATGCTGCCAATTGCCTTTTGGCACGGAAACTTTCTGAAAATGGAGTCCGGTTTGTTCAGCTCTATCACCAAGGTTGGGATACACATGACAATCTCCCCAATCAGATGATTGGCCAAGCCAAAGATGTAGATCAAGCATCTGCTGCACTGATCACAGATCTAAAGCAACGAGGCCTTTTAGATGAAACCTTGGTGATTTGGGGTGGGGAATTTGGAAGAACGAACTACTGCCAAGGAAAAATCGCCCCCGAAAACTATGGACGCGACCACCATCCCCGTGCATTTTCCATATTTATGGCCGGTGGAGGTGTGAAATCTGGAATGGTCTATGGTGAAACCGATGATTTTGGATACAACATTCAGGAAAACCCTGTTCATGTCCACGATTTCCAAGCTACAGTCATGCACCTAATGGGAATAGACCATGAGAAACTGATTTACAAACACTTGGGGAGAAGGTACCGACTTACCGATGTTCATGGCAAAGTAGTATCTGATTTAATTGCCTAACCTCTCGTACAGTTGAATTTCTTGAAGCCTAAAATTTTACTTGAAAATCTCCTCATTTTTTGGTGTGGATTAACTGCTATTCTACTTGTTGGAGGAGAAAATCTACAACTTCCGACTTGGCTACAGGTAGTGGGAAGGTTGCATCCCCTGCTTCTTCACTTTCCAATTGTCCTCCTGCTTTTGGGCGCTTCTCTCCTTTGGATTCGAGATGAAAATCGGATGCGCTACTTCACTTGGCTTCTATTGATTGGAGCCAATCTAGCGGGAGCAACAGTCGTGGCTGGGCTTTTCCTTGCGACAGAGGACTATTCAGGTGATGCCATTTCCTGGCATAAATGGACAGCAATCAGCAGCCAAGGAGTCGCAGTAGCGCTTTACTTCTTACGTGATCAAGCAATCACTATCCTACGGTCCTTATCTCTAAGCCTTGCCCTACTTCTGGTGCTTGCAGGGCATTTTGGCGCAGCACTCACCCATGGAGAAGATTTCTTGCTTGCTCCTTTGCAGCTAACGAGCGAGGAACCTCTTTCCCTAGCCGATGCTGAGGTTTTTAGAGATCTTGTTCAGCCAATTTTTGAGTCGAAATGCATTACTTGTCACCAGGAAGGAAAAATCAAAGGCGAGCTACGCTTGGATCTACTTACTGGCATCCAAAAGGGTGGAAAGTCTGGTGCGCTCTTCGTTGCAGGTAAACCTGAACTTTCCTTGCTCATCCAACGCATCCACCTACCCCTAGAAGAAGAAGATCACATGCCTCCAAAAAATAAGCTTCAGCTGACCGAAGAGGAGCTGGAAATTCTTAGCCTTTGGGTGAGCTCAGGAGGAGGATTTGATCAAAAGGTAATGGATCTACCCCAAGAAGACCCTCTTTTTCAATTGGTGTCGGCTCGATTCTCTGCTCAAAAAAGTTACACCTTTTCAGCTGCTGACCAAGAGGATGTTGCTGACCTAACCACCTTTTTCAGAAAGGTAAGACCCATTTTCCCAGGATCGCCAGCCCTTGAAGTTGCGTATTATGGTTCCTCCGCTTTTGATGTTAACTCCTTGACAGAGCTCAATGTAGTCCGAGACCAGATAGTCAAACTCAATTTGAGCCGCATGCCTCTTCAAGATGCGGATTTAAGTTTACTAGCTGACTTTCAGAACCTAGAATTGCTTTACCTCAACTTTACTTCTCTAACAGGAAATCAACTCAAGGCGCTAATCAACTTACCTAAACTTGAAGTTCTTGCCATTTCAGGAAATACACTGGATGAGGAAGGAATCAAAGCGTTGATGAGCATGCGCAAGCTACGGCACCTTTACCTCTGGCAAACCGGACTTAAAGAGCAGCAAAAAAACCAATTGAGTAAGGCGCTATCCACTACCCAACTTGACTTTGGCTATGAGGGGGAAGGAGTAATTTACGCCCTAAATTCCCCAAAAATTAAGTTTGAAAGCACCTTATTCGAAGGGAAAACCGAGGTAAGCTTGACACATCCCATTCGATCTACTGAGATTCGCTACACGCTAGATGGAAGCCTCCCAGATAGTATCAGTAGTCCGGTTTACAAAGAACCAATCATTCTCAACGCATCTACACCTATCAGAGCGAGGGCCTTTGCTGCAGGTTGGATAGGAAGTACAGATGCTAAAGAGCTTTTGATCAAAAAAGGGATCACCCCAAGTACCTTTAATTTGGTCACTTTCCCCAACCCAAAATATGCCGCAAAAGGAGCTGCCAGCTTGTTTGATGGAATAAAGGCTAAAGCCAATCATACCGCTGGAGATTGGTTGGGATTTTCAGAAAGCGCTTTAGACATCACGGTAGCTGTGGGATCGGTCCAGCCCAAACTACTGGAAGTAAGTTTTCTCCTGCATGAAGGCGCCTACATCTTTCCTCCACAAACTCTTGAAGTATGGATTGGGAATAAAGGAGTATGGAAAAAAGTAACCAGCCCACCACAAGCTAGTTCCACCAAGATTGAAGAAGCTCGATTTGGTTTGGTATCGATTCCCTTACCTGCTGGCCCAATGGATCAGATTCGCTTGAAAGCACAACCCATTGCCAAATTACCTACCTGGCATCCTGGNGCTGGTGCCAAAGGNTGGGTATTTGTGGATGAAATTTTACTGCACTAAATTCATTACTTGTCCTTGCCATGGTTGCCACCGCCTACCAAAAATACAAGCTNCTGCTCACTGAAAAAATGGACAAGGCTTTTCAGCAGGAACNAGAAATTAGGCAAGCCGCTTCCTTCATTTCAACCACCTTAAAAAATAAAGGCTGGATTTACGCCTGTGGTACGGGTCATTCTCACATGCTGGCCGAGGAAGTATTTTATCGAGCAGGCGGCTTTGCCCGAGTACGTCCGCTCTTNATTCCAAAGTTGATGCTTCATGAAAGTGCTACAGGAAGTACCGAGGAGGAACGAAAAGAGGGCTATGCCCCTCTCCTTTTTCAAGAGTATGAGATCACNGAAANAGATGTCTTGATCATTTCTTCGAATTCAGGAAGAAATTCGGTCCCCATTGAATTGGCTAGTTTTGCGCAGCAGAAGGGAGCAAAAGTAATTGTCATTACCAATTTGGCGCATAGCAAATCCGTATCTTCTAGGCACNCCTCTGGACTCAAATTGTACCAACTAGGAAATGTAGTCTTGGATAATTTTGGAGAAATTGGAGATTCCGCACTCCACCTAGAAGGGTTAAAAACNGCGGTTGGACCTACTTCGACGGTAATTGGCACTGCACTCCTTCAAGCCGTATGCGTCGAGGCTACTGCACAGCTACTAGCTCAAGGGATTGTACCGGACATTTTTGCTAGTTCCAACTCCGACCAAGGAGGAGCGCATAATGACGCTTTACTCGAAGCATACAAGCCTTTGGTGAAAATGCTTTAATCGATACCTGAGCTCAT
>JGI25914J50564_10000408_pt1 | contig 14332 bp, 10 predicted proteins | sample LauGreSuBDMM15SN_2_FD_50564 | JGI IMG/M metagenome (IMG submission 50564) | reverse complement strand
TATTCTCTTACCTGTTATAGTGTCATTTTATTTTATTATTTTCTTTTATTTTTGTTACCATTTATGGTCTCGTTTTTTATTTTTATTTTTATTTTTTGTGACTGACTAGTCGTGACACCATATTATCATATTGTACTCATAATTACGCATTATTTTATAATCTATTATGGTCATAAAATAATAAAAACTTGGTAATTTTAAATTTTCATATTAGGTCACTATATTTTTTCAAAGTTCAAATTAAAATATGAGGCTAATTTGAGCTTAAGCAAAAAAAAATTTTTTTTGGAATTTCAATAGTATTTAGGGAAACATTTCATTAGCCTCTGGCGTTTCCCTAAATACTAACGCAGCTATTTACAGTTCAATATTTTTCCCCGAATTATATTTTTTATATTTGTCAAGTATTCTTTTGATAATGGTAAAATAGTACAATCAAAATTATTGTTTTGAATTTCTCTCTTATTTGCATTCATTGTTTTACATTTTAATTTGTACAAATCACTTTCAATATATTTTATATAACCGCGAGCTAATTGTTTTCTTTTAACTATTTTTAAGTCTTCTAATCTTTTTGCAATCCAACACGGGGATTTGTTTAACATATGACCTATGTACTCTATATCTTTATTTTCATAATTATATAATTTATCCAAATCAATATCAATATCATTTAGACTTATACTTTTTGTTAATTTATTTAATTTTTTGTTATATTTTTCGAATGATTTATTTTTATATTTTTCTTTTGGTTTAGTAATTTCGAGAGAACACCAACAAGCTCCTCTTACTTTTTCCAAACCATATTTTGTCATAACTTCTAAAGTTTTATTTCTTTCGTCTTGTTTTGTTAATTCTTCTGTAACTTCAATTACTTTTATTGGGTTATACTTCATCGTATATATTGCACCAACACCAGTAAAATGTTCTTCAATACGTCTTAAAATATTACCTGTCCTCCCAACATAATATCTATCATCAACCAATTTCAAAACATAAATGTAATACTTTGTTATATCCAAATTATCAATGTTATCGTCAAAACAATCTAATATATTAAATGATAGATCCATTAAATATATTATAAATTTACTTTTAAACATTTTTGTTTTTTACCTTTTTATTTTTTTCAATTACTTGATTTTCAATTTCCAAATTATCAATTGGATATACTTCCATTAGCTTCCATTTAAAACCTACAAATTCAATAGCGCTCTTTTTCCCTTTGTCAATATAATTTGAACTACTTACAATACAAGTTAACATACTTTTAAATAATTCTATGGTAATTTTATTCTCTCCAACATATTCTTTATTATCTCTTTTAAATTTATTCCATATTTCTGTAGATGTCATTTTATATTCATCATCTGAATATTTTATATTATCATCCCACCATTCCTTAATTTTATTGTTAGAAACAAAATTTTCATTTACTATTTTGTCTGATATATTTGATAACATTTCTAATATATCATTATCCATATGCTTTAATATATTAAATGATGTATTTATGCTTCTCCTAATTTCTAATGCTCTCTCTTGTAATTTTTCTATCTGTTTTTTATATAACAAATTTTTCTCTCTATACTCTTCTAACTCAACATCTTCTTTGTCGATACTTTTTGTTAATTTATAAAAATCTTCACACATCAACCACGCTTGACGCAATATATTTCTTGGTTCTTTATGTTCTAAAAGATTATTTATAAATAATATACACTTTACCCCTACATCTGTTGTTATCCATTTTGTCATTATTGGAAACCTATTGTAATCACTTATATTTGAATTTAGAGAGACCATCCAAGCAAAATTCATATTATCATTAATGGATAAATCAGACTCAATTTTTACTATCTCTTTTTTTTGTACACTTCCTGAATAATTTTTTGAATCCACTAAAATATTAAAATCTTTAAAAAATAAATGAAAATCACCTTTATGACCTTGTTTTGCTTTATTTTCTATTTTATAACCCACAAAATCTTTAAATGTATCCACTAGGTTTTCAAATATTTGTTCACCATCATCTCCTATAGAAATAGACGATTTATTACCTGTTTTATTTATCAACTTTTCGGCCTTATCAAATACTTCTCGGTTCAATTGATTTTGTTTATCTTTCTCTTGTAATAACAATTCATATTTTTCTGTCGCCTTATCTACTTCTTTTTTAACTAAATCTTTGTTTTCAACCTCATATGTTCTTAGCTTTGTAGAGAGAACTTCTAATTGTTTCTCCATTTGTGACATTTGTGTATCATATATTGCAGTTATTCTCTCTTCCATCTTTTTAGTCAACTCTTTTTCTACTATAATATTCATCTCTAGCTTCTGAATTTCTTCTTTTGATTCATTCTTTATTTTTTCATAAATCTCTTTTTGCGTAAGTCCAGCTACAATTTTACGACCTTGCATTAAACAACTACTACCTATTTTTAACATTTGATAATTCTCTTCAGGAGAAAAATTTTCTAATTGTAAAATTGAGTCCTCTGGTACAGTTAACGTTATGATTTTTAATGACATATTATTTATATATCATTAAATATTTTTATATTAGTATCATATATATATATTATACCTTATATATCGTCACAAGTTTAAAAATTTATTTGTTATTCGTAATCTTCTTCATCATCGTCACTAATAGTAATACCCAAATATCTTTTTACATTAATATCTAATTTTTTTTCTATTTTTTCTACAAAGTAATCTTTATTATCATAATTCGTTAGTATTAATTCTTTTTTTGATTTACCCTTACTTGTTTCAATTTCAAATTCAATTTGAGAAAAAAAATCGTCTACATATTTTGGCATACTTTTAGGTAAATTTGTGTTTTTAATTTTATGATATGTTTCTTTAAGAAATCTTATGAAATCTGACGGTTTTTTTTCATTATCTGGACAATACATTCTCCAATAGCTGTAGAAATAAAAGATATTATTTGATTCTAACTTGTATCTTTCCATAATATTAAAATAAATTCTATTTTTTATGACTTCGGTATTTTTCTCGAGTGAGTCATACCAATCAATATAATATGGTTCATTTCTATCCAATGTAAAAATACAAGTAATTATTTTTTTATTATGAAATCTCTTGTAATTTTCTGTTATTTCATTGTTCTTAAATTTGTTTACATTATTTATAAGATACGTGTCAAAAATACTATTTATTAAAACTTCATTATAGTTTAATTTATTAAACTGTGGCTTCAAATAACAAATAATTACATTATTATCATCATAACCAATTAATTTATATTTTTGTTTAATAATAAAATTTTCATTACCTTCATATTTTACTGAATGATTTATTAACCAATTTATTTGAGGATATTTTTCGTGAAATGAGGACATTAATTTTTTTATATCGTTGATTTTTTCAAAATGCTTTAAAAGGTACATTTGTGTACTTTCTATTTTTTTATTTTTGACGTCAAATTTATGTGAATTATTAAAATGTTTTTTACATAAACAATTATTGTGACTATTTATGTTTTCATTATTTATACTATTGTTGTAGATATCAACTATATCATAAATGTCTAATATATTAATATCAGAATACTTCTTATCTGTTGTAATTTGAATCATATAATTTAATATAATACATTCAAGAGGGCATAAAACTATTTGTTTGTTGTACTTTAATACATCTTTAATTTTTTCCTGTAAATTTTTAATAAATTCAAAAATAGCAGTAAAATAATTATTATATGCCCTACCTTTATTTGAAATTTTAATTACAGGTATTTCTTTTTCAATTTGTAATAATTTATAATAACCATTCATATCATTTGTAGGAGTAATATCTGATTCACAAATATTGTATAGTATCCTAATTATTTGCTTTTTTATTTCTGAATCTACGTTTGTTTTTTCTTTGTTAACAATTTCTAATAATACTGTAATAAATAATGAAGAGTATCTAATGTTATGATTTCTCATATCTATTATACGCTTATCATTTTCATCAATCAAATTATTTTCTTTCTCAAAATCTTCAATTATATTTTCGTAAAATAATTCATAACTTTTATCTATAGAATTATTCACAATTTCAGCATATTTAATATAATTATATATATTAATATTTGGTTTTATATCTTGTTGTACAGTGTCTGTATTTTTATAAATATAATTTTTTATTTTGGTTGTTATATCGTCATTTATATCTTCATAACGAATATATAATTTTTCTTTCATTCTTGTTATGGCAACGTGAAATAATGAATTATAAACCAAATTATTGGATATTTGACTGAATCTTTTAATCCCACTTTCATTAAAACCTATTATAAATACTACCTTTCGTCCATCACCTTTTGAAGCGTGACAGGAAACAATACGAGTAGATTTTTCAGATTCTGATAAATCTATCGATGTTCCTTGTTCTGATTTATGAAATATTGCGAATCTATAATAATCATCTACAGAGACATCTTTATTCCATTTTTTCATATATTCTGGATTAGTAGTAATTTGATTTTTCCAAAAAATATTAATTGCTAATGATAACGCATCAACTAATGGATTTTTTTGAACAAAAGGTGTAACAACTAAGAAATCTTCTGGAAATCTTTCATTCTTGTTAACCTCATTTTCATAATGACTCATTATTATTTTTATTTCTTTACTAATTATTTCTTCATTTTTATCGTTTGTATTTTCTGCAGTTATACGTTGCCCTTTAAAAAAAAATAATGGGTCAGTTATGTTACCATTATAAACATCATAAGATTTTATTTTTGGCAGTTTATATGTCTCAAATGGAATCATATCATTAACAAATTCAACTAATATTGGGTGTGAAAACCTTCTGCAAATATTGGTTGGTTCTAGTTTAATTATATTTATTGAAGGAAAATCATTTTCTAAAAAATAAGTAAATGCGTTTTTTTCATTTGTTATACTTTGCAATCGATCACCTACTACAAAAACATCTATATATCTGTCTCTCATTATTTTTATAATAGCTTTTGCATAATATTCAGGAGGGTCTTGAAATTCATCAATAACCATTAATGTTTCTTTATTTAGTCTAGGATTTACTCCAGCAAAATTAATTGAACCACATCTCTTTGCTTCTATGTGTCCCTTTGCTATTGACTCTATTAATCCTTCAAACATGTCAAAGTTATTGTGGTTTTTATCACCAATCGAGTATGAAAATGAATCTATGGTTGAAATTATTATTTGACAATTAATTTGAGACTTTTCATTTAAATACCTAATAATATATTTTTTATTATTTTCAGTTATTTCGATATTTTTTAAATATTCAAAATTATGTTGTTGATTTTCAAACTCTGTTTTAATTATATGTTTTGCGGAATGTTGTTTTGTTATATAAATAAAATTCTTGTAATGACTTTTGTCATCATCTTCTAGCATTTTTATAATTCCAACAGTTTTACCATTTCCAGCACCTTGTTGTTTAATGAATAAATTACATTGTATAGGTTCTTCATTTTTCCAAAGGTCAATATCATTTTTTAATGATTCAATAAATTCTTCTTTTGATTTATAATTTTCAACATCTATCATATGACTTATTACTTTATTTGGATATACTTTATAAATTTTTGAATCTATATCAATATAAATATAATTATAACTTTTAAAACTCTCATACTTCCAAAAATCTTTTGTAAATTCTAGATAAACACGGTTAGAATAATTTAAACTTGTTACATTAATTGACGAATTCCCATCTATTAGCCAAATTATATCAATATTATGTAATGCATAATCGTGTTTTCTATTATCAATTTCTTCTTTATCGTATTTACTATGTTGTATTTCTAATGTTTTTTTAACATTGAGTAAAACATCTGCATAACGATCTTTAATTTGTGTTGGTTTACACGGAAAAAATACTTCTGTCATTGGAAAATGACTTTGCCATTCACTATGCCATTTTGTCATTGGACAAACACAAATGTCACCACTATTTTTATGTCTAAAATGGGGTTTGTTTTTTTCACCATTAGCTAAAAATAATTCGTGACCTTTTTGACAAGTAATTTTTGTATTTGCATATTTATCTTTATTTTTAATATAATCAATAACATATATTTGCTCTTCATTTACTATACATATTGATGTACAACTTATATTACAACTTATTGACATATTAAATTTTATATAATATATTTATTAATGTTCTTTTAAACTTGTTATGCATATTATATAAGAAATAAAAGTAAGCAATGATATTATCAATACCTATTTATGTAAAAATGATGAATATAAAGAATTCTAGATTCTTTTATTTTTTTATATACTATTTATATGAGCCAAAATAAAAAAATTATTGTATTTGATACTGAAACTACAGGCTTTAGTCCTGTTAAAAATGAAATTGTACAACTTAGTTATATTTTATATGATACCGAAACGCAAACTGTCTTGTATGCTACTACACCTGGAGATGATATCGTTAATATTAACGGCAAAATTCCAAAACAAACTTCGGATATACACGGTATCATAAAAGAGATGACATTAGATAAACGACCTATTAAAGACCATATTGATGCATTTATTACCTATTGTAATGAAGCTGACCAATTTGTCGGCCATAATGTCGGCTTTGATATTAAAATGATTGTTGGACAAATTAATAAAATAATACAAGCTTCTCCTGACGAAGCAGAGAGATATACTGAATTTTTAAATAGATTTCAATTTGTAGGCTCCAACTTACCAGATGCTGCTTATTGTACTATGAATGAATCTAAAGGTATTTGTGCACAAATTATTGGTACCAATCGGATTAGAAAGAAAAAATTAATGGAAGTTCATCAATTATTGTTTAATCAGGATGTCGGTGGACAATTACATAACGCACTTGTGGATATCGCTGTAACATTACGAGTCTTTTTAAAATTAACATTAGATGTTGATATATGCCAATCTATGACAGAATTTAATAATAACATTACTAATGTTACAAATAATAATGATATATGCAGCTTAATCAAACCTATAAATATGAATATAAATCAACCTATTGATAATGTCGAATATAATGGCGATTTAATAACCGGATTAACTACTCTTCCCACTAATGATGGTTTTGAAGAAGAAAAGGTTATGGTACAAACATACGAAAATAAATTGGCTACAGAAATGGTTTCAAATATACAAAAACAAGCGATGACAAATGTCTTAAGCAGAGTTGCTCCTGCAGACAATTTCTGTACATCTATTACTATTTGCAGAACTATTTTAAAATCAGGTGTTAGAAAGGGACAGAGTTGCAATAGACCTACCAAACAAAGTGAGTTTTGTCATTATCATAAACCAAAAACTTCTACTGTTATACCTCAACCGAATACTTTACCTTATGATAACTTAGATGTAAATTATAATGCTGATATCCAAGATAAACCACAAATTCAATTAAAACCAACCTCTACAAACTTTATAAGTAATCTATTTACTGGAACAAAGAAAAATAGAGTAGTACCAATGGGTGGAAAAAAAAGAAACAAAAAAAGGAAAACTGTTAAAAAACGTGGCAAAAGAACCTATAAAAGAAGACGTTAAATCTATAATCATATTTTTCACAAATAAATATATATTTAGTCTCTATTTATTATTACATTTTTACTTATGTTCTTTATTATTTTGTCTTCTTTATCCATCACATTATTACCTTGACCACCAAATGCCTCTACTATTATTTTATTATATTGGTCTGAATATTTTGAATTACTTTTATTACAATCTGGATGAACTTCTCTGAACTTTAGCAATAATCTACTATTTTTATCTGCTACATTTTTTATAGCCTTTCTAACCTTTTTCTTCTCTTCATCTTCCTTCTCCCATTTATTCTCATCCTTTACATATAATACTTCTCTCTTTTTGTCAGTACAATGAATTGGTCTTTGCGTAATATCTAACGCTTTTAAATTTGTAGTTATTATGTCTGAGATTCCTTCAATATAACCTACATCTCCTACTTTTTCTAAATCAGATAGTTGTAATTTTATCGAATTTACAAAATCTGTTATATTCATTGCATCTTTACAAGTTTCATTTAGAAAGAAATTTAAGTTGAACGTTTTGTTATTGTTATGTGAATTTGTTGTATTATGAGTACCATTTTTTATTACTTCTAAAAGCTCACTATTTTGTTTTACTAATGTCATTATTAAATCTTTCTCTGATAATAAATCATTATTTATTTCTTGACACTGCTTTTTGTGTCTATAGTAACCGCTGTCAAATTTGTATGACTTGCCACAATTACATATATATTGTGCAACTTTTTGCAACTTTTCACTACCATTTACTACCATTTTATGTTTATCGGTTGTCAAGTGTTTTTCGAAACTACTTTTTCTACACGTATAATAATCACATTTTAAACAATTAAATTTAAAAGCAACTTTTTGCAACTTTTCACTATCATTTACTACCATTTATATGATAGTAGAAAAGTTGCTAAATACTTTTCCGCAAATATTATTAAATTTTATCATAACAAAATTTAATAATATTTTTTTGTTGTCAGACGCTAATTTTTCATTATGGTCACAAAAACCAGATATTTATTTTTTTTGGGAAAATATTTGGACTTTTCGATTTTGGACATTTATAAATGTCCATTTTTCATTTTCCCGTAGACTTTTGGCTTTTTTAAATAATTTTCCAGCATTTTCAAAAATTTTAATCATTTTTTAAGAAAAATCTAGAAGTTTTAGACTGAAGATGAGGTATTCTTATTTATTCCACTATAAATATCATAAGCAACTGGATTATTAAGAGAAAATTTACAATTATTATTTGTTGATAAATAATTAAATTTATCAATACCACATATATTACAAGGTGAATTATCAAATGTTAATCCTGGTATTGACTCAAAAATGGTATAATCTAATGTATACCCATTATTTATAAATGGATACAATCCATTGTCGGGTATTGTTATGTTTGTACCATCTGGCTGTTGTATTACGCCTTTTATAGCCGACTTACACATTATTTTTCTATTATTACTATTTATCATACCGGAACCTATATTTGGATTCAGTGACAGCAATAATGCAGTTTGAGGTAGTGTAGATGGACCTAACACATTTTGATATATAAACCTATTAGGATACATTTTTTGTATTAAATCCCACCCTTTTTTGGCACTTGTTTTATTTTCTTCAGATGCATTATCAATCTTTTCTGCTTCTGCAAGTTTATCATTATATAAATTGGTTATATATGTATCTAATGGCCACACACCATTCTGAATATAACTTTGTGCTTCTTCTTCTGAAGCAATTGTCATATAATTAATTCCATTAAAACTTGGACTTGTTAACAAAGCGGCAGAAGAATCCATGGATGTTAAGGTATCATTAAATTTTTTAACCCATTCATTTTGTGTATCTTGAGACCACATATTATCAGAAGGTAAAGCAGCTAAATACTGATATATATTATTGGAGGAATCCGTATTTGAAGATGACGTAGGAATAATGGATTCAAGAGAAAAACCTTCTACAAATGTAGTATAATTACTGAAAATTATGTAGAATATAAATAAAGAGAGAAAGATGATTACTATATTATTTAATTTCATTTATATAATATAATAAAATTAAATTTTGCAATTTACATTATGTGTTTGATGTTTCGTTATTAGAAAAGATATCGTCGTTTTGTTTTTTTCATTTTTTTACGTTTTGTTTTTTTAGATGTATTTTTCAATTTGCGTTTTTTCCCTCCAATTGGTAATTCATCTAGCAATTCTGTAAAATCTTTCCAAATTACAATTTCACTTGCTCCTTCCATATCTTCTTTCAAATATTTTTGTCCACTTTTTAAATTTTTTTCATCTATAATAGTACCATCGTATTCAGTCCAGAAATATTTTTTAATGATATTATGATATTTTGCATTACTTCTGCCACCAGAGTATTGTTCATTTGGGTCACTATACACAACAATACTATCATCATACGGTTTAATTTTTTCTTCTATCATTTCTCTAACATTTCCGTTACCTATATCTAATAATTTTGGTTGTTTTTTAAATATATATTTTTTATGTATATCTCCATAAGATTCTCCGTAATTATTTTCTAATGCAAACCATTGTAAACCACCCATATCCTGCAATGGAATATATTTGGTAAATTGTTTATATACTATAGTACCTTTTACTATTTTATCTGCCATTTATTTATAATATATTAATATTAAATCAATATTAAATCACTAATAAAAGAAGAATAAAATAATTTAAATTCTTTATTATATATTATTTAATGTCAATAACAGATTTTCGTAGTGATACTGTAACTAGACCTACTCCTGAAATGCGTGCCTCGATGTATAACGCAAACGTAGGAGATGATGTGTATAATGAAGATATAACCATTCAACGGTTAGAAGATAGAGTAGCAACTATATTTAATAAAGATTCAGCATTATTTTTCCCAAGTGGTACAATGAGTAATTTAACGGCACTTTTAACGTGGTGTCCGAATCGTGGCGCAGAGATTATAGTTGGTGATAAAAGTCATATATTTTTATTTGAACAGGCAAGTGCATCTCAATTTGGTGGTATATCGCCAAGAACAGTACCTAATTTATCAGACGGTACAATGAATATAAATTTAATAAGAGAATCAATTCGCGAAAATGATATACACGAACCAATAACAAGTTTAATATGTATTGAAAATACACATAATGTATGCGGTGGAAAAATAATACCATTGTCTTTTTTACAAGAATTAAAAATACTAGCAAATGAACATAATATACCTATCCACCTAGATGGTGCTCGCATATGGAATGCAATAACTGCATCCAAAATAAACCCACAAGAAATAAGTAACAATGTTGATTCATTATCGGTGTGTTTATCGAAAGGATTAGGAGCTCCTGTTGGTTCTCTCTTAGTAGGACCACGTGAATTTATAAATAAAGCTAGAAGAATAAGAAAAGCATTAGGAGGTGGTATGCGGCAAGTTGGAATACTAGGAGCGGCGGGTTTAAAAGCGATTGATGATTTTGAAGACGGTATTTTAGTTAATGACCATAAACGCTGTCAACAATTAGTAGCTGGAATAAAAGAATTAGAAGTTTTTAAAGTTAATGAGCCAATTCATACAAATATCATTTTTATTGATATAGTATCTTATAATAAATCCAATAAAAATAACATTTGTATTAATTCAACAACCATAAGTCAAATGGCTAGCGAGAAAGGTATACTTATATCTGCTTGGAGTCCTTTTCTTATTAGATTAGTAATTCATCGTGATATGAATGATGCAGATATTGATTATGCAATTACATTTTTTAAAGAAACTAATAATTTTTTATTGAATTTGGAGTATATTTAACTATAAATAGCTGCAATCATTCTCTCGTTATTCGGTCTTGCATAACTGCTTTTATCATAGTTATAAGTGGCAAAACATCGAATTAAAAAACGGTCATTTCCATCATACATTGGAGTAAAAGGAGACCTTCCGTGTACTGCTCTATTATTATCTATGAATATTATTTCACCGTGTCTTAAATTATGAGAAATGCGTTGTTGATAATAAACGTCAACTATTTTTTGAATCATTTGTTGTGACTCTTCTGTGATACCTTGCATTAAATCTTGATCAAAAATAAGAAACGTTTCTGAATCCATTGCATTTAAAATAGAGAGAGGACCTCGAATATCACCCTCGATAAATTCATAACCATCCAATTTAAAAGATAAATCTACACCAGTTTTCCATAATGGTTCATAAAGTATCTTAATTTCATTTTCATTGAAATGATGGATAATTTCTTGTACAGGTAAAATATAAGTCAATGCATTTTTGTCGCCAGTTAAACAAGCTAAACTAAGAATATCCGGCCTCAATTTAGAAAATGCTTGCTCTGTATGAATTTCTANTTCNGTATTACTACCAACACTAGTTTGAACNGTTTCCATATTTTTCATAGGTAGAACATCTTGGAATAATCTGCCGTAACCTTCTGCTTCATATGCAATCATTTCTCCTATAAAATTGATTAAAATTGCCTGTATACGTGCCAACAACGTATTTTCACCAACACGTTCATTATTGGCAAACGGTGTTAGTGGTACATCCTTTTCTGATAATGCGACATTTTTTATCAATAAAAAGCCATTTTGATTGCCTTTTTCTTTAAATTGTTTTAAAATATATTTAATTCGGACGGGAATTTTCTCAGAAAGTTCTTTGGCTAATCGACAAAAAGATTCTGGAGTTTGTGAAGGGGAATAAGTAATTTGTTTTGCGAGATTTAATAATATTTGTAATTCTTTTTTATCTAACTCAATTATATTTGGTGTTTCTTTATTGGTTTGCATAATATTATAAAATAATACATTAATATTTATTTTGTATATTAAATAAAATTGAAATAGTTATATAATTGATTTATAAAAGTATGAAGAATGGATTCTATATCAATATTTAAAATGTCTAATATACCTTTAAAATATGGCACTAATGTTATTTATAATGGTACAATTTATAAAATTAAAAGTATATCAAAATCTGATAATGTAAATATAGAATCACTATCAGATAATACAATTATTTCTGTTAACAAATCTCAACTAATACCTACACCATTAGATCAAGGAGAATTAATAAAATACAAAGATTTGTATTATATTATAAAGAAAATTAAAATAGACAATAATAAAGTCAAATTTATAATTGATTTTATTAATGAATCCAAAAATAATAGTAAAATAATTGAATCAAATGATTATAATATACAAAAAATAGATAAAAAAATACAAGGTAAAATAATTTCATTTCTTAAATTTATAGATAGATATAATAATTGCATATCCTATTTAAATAAAAAAACAAGCAAAATATTTGAAAGATTGGATCATAAAAATGTTGATAAATATATGAACGACATTTTTGATAAATGTCAATTAAGAATGTATCAATTAAATGCAATTGTAAATGTACTTAAAAAAACACAATGCCCATATTTACAATTTAAATATATATACACAAATCCATTTAGTTTTATTACTCAAGAATTTCAGTTAATTACTTATGAGAGAGCTGAATTTATATGTGATAAATATAAATTAATTATTGACTTTAAAATAAAAATTGAAAAATGGACATATGATTTATTTTTAAAAAAAAAGAATACATTTTACATTTTACAATGGATATATTTACGAGATCTTAAAAAATTTTGTGAAAAGCGAAACCAAAATCATACAAAATTTTTATCATACATAGATACAATTATTATTAATAAAAAAATTGGTAAAGATGAAGAAGGTAAAGATATTATATATAAGACAACCGAATTTCTATTAAATATAGAAAAATCAATGACAGATCTAACGATAAATTTATTTGATGAAAAAAAATTTGATATACCTGAAAATGAAATAATAGAAAAAATAGAGGAATACGAAGACAAAGTAAGAAAAATACCAAAAAAGGAGGATTTCTCCTTAGAAGAAGAGCAAAAAAGAAGTGTAATAAATTCGGTTCAAAATAAGTTGTCAATTATAACAGGACCCCCCGGCACTGGAAAAACCGAAATTTTGAAATGCATAAATTTTGTATTGTATAGCTTGTATAAAGATAAATATCCAGAAGAAGATGATGAAGAAGATGAGGAAGACGATGAAGAAAATGAAGAAGATGAGGAAAATGAAGGAGAAGATGAAGAAAAAGAAGAATGTGAACAAGACAAAAACAATTTAGTTCATCATAATGATGACAAAAATAAGTTCATAAATCCAAAAACGGTAGGGTTAACAGCACCAACTGGTTTAGCTTTTGTAAATATGCATAGATCTATAGAAAATAAATATTATAATAATAAAATATCTGGTACTTGTCATAAAAATTTATATCATACCATTTCTAATATTAAAAAACATAAAAATAAAAAAGATTGTGATTGTGAATCTCATAAAAAATGCAAATATAAATTATCTATAAAGTTAATGGAAATAGATGAGGTATCAATGTTAGATACCTTTATGTTTTATGATATATTGAAAGAATGCGAATATTTTAATTCAAGATTAATATTGTTAGGAGATGAAGATCAATTACCATCTATCGGGCCTGGACAAGTATTAAATCAATTAATTAAAACATATGATTTTACAGTTACAAAATTAACAAAAATTAAAAGACAAGCTAACGGAAGAGCGTTAGTAAATAATATTATAAAAATGAGAACAAAAATAATTACATTAACAGATTTTACTGATGACTCAATGCAAATTATTGATATAGAATCATTTATAAATGAAGAACAAATAAATGAAGAAC
>JGI25914J50564_10000399_pt1 | contig 14488 bp, 12 predicted proteins | sample LauGreSuBDMM15SN_2_FD_50564 | JGI IMG/M metagenome (IMG submission 50564) | reverse complement strand
AAAGTCACTTTTCGAAAGAAGATTAGAAATGAAAATTGACAAAAACAATCCTGTTGAACTTGCCGGTTTTTTAAATATGTATGCTAATCCAGTGATTAATAAAATAAAATACTCAACTGAATTAATCGCTAAATAATAATTATATTATTTTATAATCATATAAAGCTTAAAAGGTTTTTGATTTTTTGAAGAGAGGTTTTTTGAATTTCATTTTTATATCAAAAATTAGATGAATAACCGCAATTTTATTGAATTAATAATTTTTAAGATACCATTAAAACCCAAATTCTTCATCAAGGTTTAAACTATCAACTTGAATGGTATCTCTTTCTCTCAAACGAATAAAAGATTTAGCATTTCCTGAAATTAGCACTGGCTGAGATTTGTAAATCGTATCTTCTGCCGACAAAAGACCTCTTCTCATCATTAAATTGGTCAGGTATTCTTGTTTTGTAATTGCAAAACTTTTCAAGTTACCTTGGTCGTTAAATTGGTACATGAATTTCTTTGGACTTGGAATGATATTTGCCAAGTAAATACATTCGTTTAAAGTGAGTTGTGATGGAGTTTTTTGAAAATAAAAATGACTTGCTTCGCCAATNCCATAAACATTAGGTCCCCATTCAATAATATTGAAATAAACTTCAAGCATCCTTTCTTTATTGGCAATTCGATTGTTTTCTAATATATAAACCAACAAAATTTCTTCTAATTTTCTTGATAGTGTTTTTTGTCTTGTTAAGAAAACGTTCTTTATCAATTGCATGCTGATGGTGCTTGCTCCTCTAGAAAATTGCTTCGTCTTTATGTTCTTAATGATAGACTGTTTAAAAGCTTCTGCAATAAATCCGTGATGAGAAAAGAAAGAGGGGTCTTCTGTCGTGAGCACACACTTTCTTAAATAAGGAGAAATTTGGGTTATTGGAGTATAATTTGGATTGGCATTTCCAACCAAAATTGGCCGCTGTTCTACATTTTTTATAATTGCTCGATAAACGAATTCTCCATTTAACTTATTGAGATTGGCAACGCCATATTTTGTAATTTTTAAGTCCTCTTTTTTCAAATTACTGTCAAAAACCAGTTGATTGGGTTTATTTTTATTGAACATAAAATTCAATTTGTAGTCGAAATTCCCGTCAGCTTCCATTCCTTGAAAATTGCTAAACAATCCGTCGGGCAAAGACGAAATAAAATCTTGGGCTTTCATTTTTGGAATAGCAACTTTGAATTTAAAAATGGTGTCTTCCTTCGTTTCAACTGCCAAGTAAGGATGAAATTTGATTTTGTTAAATGCTACTGTCGAAGAACTATCAACAGCAATAAAATCGCTACCAAGAAGAAAATGATAATCAAATTTTGCGTTTTTTATTATTACATCTTTGTTGGCAATTTTTGGATGGTTTACTTTTAGATTGGAAATCGTAGAAAACCCATCAATCCGTAACTCATCGCCATCCAAATCTATGTTTTCAACATTCAAACGAATGGAATCAAAACTTGATTTAAGGTTAAATCGTTCGTCAAAATAAGGCACTTTTATTGCGCCAGTATCTAAATTAAAAAAGCTAATGTCTGTTTGATTGTTTCTCGGGTCCGCAAATCCTTTGATGCGCCAACGTTGGGCGAAAGTGTTAGTTTTAACATTGATGTTGGTGTCCAATTGTTTGTCTATCAATACTAATTTCTTAATGTCAATTGTTGCTTTTTTGCCATTATCGTCTAATTTAAAAATCAAATTTTCCAACTTCATGTCCGTAGGAATAAGATTTAGAGCTTTAGAAATGATATTATAAGTCAATTCAGCGTAATCGCGTTTTTCGGTGGAAACTTCAGATGTATTTTCCTTTTTTTTATTTAGAAAAGCTTGAAAGTTTTTGCCCTTTTCATTATTGATTAATTGCACAAAACCATCGTTAACCTTCAAAGTACCCAATTGAATTTTTCCAATCAANAAATGCCAAAAACTTACACTGGTTTTCATTTTCGTGATGCTAAAAATAGTGTCTGCATTTTTTGGAATCAAGGCAATTTCAGACAAATTTATACCAGTAATTCCGTCAAACTTTGCTTCTTTTACGGTAAAATTGCAGTGGTATTCTTTATTGATTTTGTTTTTCGCTTTGGCGATTGTTTGCTGAAGTAACGCATTTCTAAAAATGAAAAACAAAACAACCAATAACACAAAAAGCGCAAGCATAATTTTTGTGAAAAGAAATATTTTTTGTTTNCGCGTTCTCATGTTGGATTCAAATACGTTTCAAAGCTAATGTTTTTTTANTTATGCTCTCAAATTATTAATAAAATCAACAACTGAAGCATGCGAAACCGTATTGTTTTTGAAGTGTTTTTTGATCAATTCGCGTTCTTGTTCTGTTGCATTAAATTGATTCAGAATGTTATTTAAGTGCATTTTCATATGGCCTTCTTGAATTCCACTTGTTGTCAGCGACCTCAATGCCGCAAAGTTTTGCGCTAATCCAGCAACTGCAACAATTTGCATCAACTCTTCTGCAGAAGGATTTTCAAGCATTTGTATACAAAATTTGACCAAAGGATGCAGCGATGTTAAGCCACCAACTGTGCCAAGTGCCAAGGGAATTTCCATCCAAAAACTGAATACACCATTTTCTATTTTCGCATGTGACAAGCTCGAATAACTTCCGTTTCTCGCAGCATAAGCATGAATTCCAGCTTCCACTGCACGAAAATCATTGCCGGTTGCCAAAACAACGGCGTCAATACCGTTCATAATTCCTTTATTGTGGGTAACTGACCGAAAAGGTTCAACTTCGGCAATTTGAACGGCACGAACAAATTTTGCTGCAAATTCTGCTGGATTGTCTATGTTTTTGTCCGCTAAATTTTCAATTTTACAAGAAACTTCTGCGCGAACAATGCAATTCGGAACATAATTTGATAAAATGCTCATCACAACTTCTATGTCTTTCTCGGATGCTGAAAACAATTCATAATTTTGCGCCTCATTTTTTAAGGTTTTAGAAAATTGCTCTAAACAGGAGTTGATAAAATTCGCTCCCATAGCATTTTTGGTCTCAAAAGTGACGTGCAACTGAAAATAATTTGGAATCAAATTTGTTTTGTTGCGCAGTTCAATGTTCAAAATTCCTCCACCGCGTTTTTGCATATTTTTAGTTATGCTTTCTGTTTCAGCATAAAATTTAGCATTTATTTCATTAAAAAAAGTTGCTAATTTTGAGCATTCTCCTTTGAAAATAAAGTGAACCTGCCCAATTTTTTCTGTGCTTAAAACCGTAGTTTTAAATCCACCTCGCGTTGACCAATATTTAGCTGATTTGGAAGCTGCCGCAACCACAGAGCTTTCTTCAATCGCCATTGGTATGGTTTTGTATGTTCCATTGATCAAAAAATTAGGTGCAACTCCAAGCGGCAAATAAAAATTGGTGATGGTATTTTCAATAAAATCATCGTGCAATTGCTGTAATTTTGCATCCGAATTCAAATAATTCTTTAGCAAAGCAAGTGCTTCATTTGGGTTTGAAAAATATTGATTGGCAATCCAATTTACTTTTTCCTCTTTAGAAAGTTTTGAAAATCCTGAAATGGAGTTGTTCATTAATGAAATTTTTCAGCAAAGATAACTATTTTATCTTTTTTTCAAATTGGACCAAAAATCAAAATTGATTCGATTTTAGTAGAGAAGTTGTAATTATTAAATATTAAAAATGAAAACCAAATTCACTCTAGTTGAATTGTTTTTGTAGTCGAAATATATTTTCCAGAATTAGACATTCCTTCTATTAAAATCCTAACCGTTTTTTGATTCATATTTGGGATTTTAAAATTAAAAAAGACATTTTTTTCATTGCTTATTTTGGGAATCCAGTGTACAATACCATAATTTTTAAAACCTTCGTCATCAGTAGACGTGTATAAACTATTTTTAAATGGCTTGAAATCTTCAAAACCATAATTAACCAAAAAAGGAGCAGTTCTAGCTTTGCTTCTCGAAGAGAACTTGCTTCTGTACATTCTTATTATTCCGATGTGGTTCATCATCGAAGGAATTACCGCCGTTGTGCTTGTGTAAATTTCATCCAATTCATCCATCGTCATTCCGTTTAATTCATTGAAATTAAACATTTGTTGGCCGTCAATTTCTACCAACGGAATGGGTTTTGGCCCAGTTATCGAGCTTATTATTCGGCTGTAAATTTGAACCGCATCGCCAGCCATGTTGTTTAAAACCACTTGAAAACCAATTCTTCTTATATAATCTAGCACCAATCGGTTGTTCATTTCTGTAGAATCTATTTTATGTCCATAAAGATTTGTATTGCCAACCAAAGTCTTTCTTTTAAGTTTATTTAAGTCTTGTTTTATGTTTACATCATCTAAATAAATAACATTTTTACTGATTTTAGGAATAGAAAAATTCGGTTCAATAATTTTCTTTTTGGTTGTACAAAAAGTTGATTCGGGTTTAAAAGGTTTTTCAAATCCTTTCGATGACGGTACGACTTTGGCATAGTATTTCAAATCCAATGCTTCTAGTGTTATAACAGATGGAGCTACTTATTATGCTGTAAATATGGAGAATGGCTGTGCTAGTAGCCCATTGGCAGTTTTAGTTGCGGTTACTTTAGGGAATTCTACTTTTACAGCATTATCGCTACAATTGTATCCAATTCCAGTTAAAACGATATTGTTTATTCAGCCTTCAAACAACATGAAAATTAATAAAATTACTATTACAGACCTTGCCGGGAAAAATGTATTAATACAAACGACAGGGACTAATCAAGTTAATGTGGATCACTTAGCAAGTGGAGTATATATTATTGAAGCAATTTCGGCAGAAGCTAAGTTTATCAATAAGTTTATAAAGAATTAATAATTGATGTTAATCAACCACAAAACCCTATCCAAGGCGATAGGGTTTCCTAGCTTTTTAAAGTAGCCCATTAAATAAATCAACTTTTCAGGAACTGATAAAAAAAATCAAGAACTTTTCAGGGTTTTATATCATCAAATGAATATTAAAAAAGTTAATATTTCAAAAAATAATAGAAAAATGTAACTTTTTTATACTAATCTGCGTATAACCTTTGTACGCTACAAATTAAAAAAAAATTGATATGAGACAACTCAAAATAACCAAGCAGGTAACCAACAGAGAAACCGCTTCTTTAGACAAATATTTACAAGAAATCGGGAAAGTTGACTTAATTACTGCTGACGAGGAAGTTGAATTGGCTCAAAAAATTAAAGCTGGAGATCAAAAAGCTTTAGAAAAACTAACAAAAGCAAATTTACGTTTTGTGGTTTCGGTAGCAAAACAATACCAAAATCAAGGACTAACGCTTCCGGATTTAATTAACGAAGGGAATTTAGGGCTAATTAAAGCAGCACAACGTTTTGATGAAACCCGTGGTTTCAAATTCATTTCTTACGCTGTTTGGTGGATTCGTCAATCTATTTTGCAGGCTTTAGCAGAACAGTCTCGTATCGTTCGTTTACCGTTGAATAAAATTGGTTCAATNAATAAAATCAACAAAATGTATGCTTTATTAGAACAGTCAAATGAAAGACCACCTTCTGCAGAAGAAATTGCAAAAGAGTTAGACATGACGGTGAACGATGTGAAAGAATCAATGAAAAATTCTGGACGTCACCTCTCTATGGATGCACCACTTGTTGAAGGAGAAGATTCTAACCTTTATGATGTTTTGCGTTCTGGAGAATCCCCAAATCCTGATAGAGAATTGATTCACGAATCTTTACGTACAGAAATTGAACGTTCACTTGAAACATTAACTCCGAGAGAAGCTGATGTTGTACGTTTGTATTTTGGTCTTGGTGATCAACATCCTATGACGCTTGAAGAAATAGGTGAAACTTTCGACCTAACAAGAGAAAGAGTGCGTCAAATTAAAGAAAAAGCAATTCGCAGATTAAAACATACTTCAAGAAGCAAAATCTTGAAAACGTATTTAGGATAAATATTTGTTTCGNGTTTAAAACTTGAAGTTAAGTCAATTTAATTATTGAATTTAAATTTTATAAAGTAAACAACAGNCTGATTAACTGTTCGTTTTTTGATTGATGATTGAAACTCCGGCTGATTACCGGAGTTTTGTTTTTTAAGGAAACAAAACTCGCGGTCAGTTCGTTTCACTCGGGTATCCGGAGTTTTGTTTTTTCAGGAAACAAAACTCGCGGTCAGTTCATTTCACTCGGGTATCCGGAGTTTTGTTTTTTAAGGAAACAAAACTCGCGGTCAGTTCGTTTCACTCGGGTATCCGGAGTTTTGTTTTTTAATCTGAACTTGTTTCAGCTTCTTTTGAACTTGTTTTCGGTGAATTTATTTCAGTATTTCATATTCTTTAAATATAATTTACCTTTGTACTCACTAATAAACTAAATCGAAGAAAATTTAGCACACTGATGCCGAAATTAATTCAGCAAAACAACACTAACAAATTTCAGTATAAATAATGCTGAAATAAACGCTTAATAAATGAAAAACACACTAATTGCTCCATCAATTCTAGCAGCTGATTTTGCCAACCTACAGCGGGACATTGAAATGATTAATAAATCTGATGCAGATTGGTTTCATATTGATATTATGGACGGCCTTTTTGTTCCCAATATTTCTTTTGGGATGCCTGTTTTGGAAGCAATTGCCCGTCATGCTCAAAAAACAATTGACGTGCATTTAATGATAGTTGATCCAGATCGGTATATCGCAACATTTGCTGCTCTTGGCGCTAACATTTTGACCGTTCACTACGAAGCATGTACCCATTTGCATCGAACACTTCAAGCAATAAAAGCCGAAGGCATGAAAGCAGGCGTTGCTCTAAATCCCCACACCAACATCGATTTGCTAGAAGACGTAATCAACGATATAGATTTAGTTTGTTTAATGAGCGTGAATCCTGGTTTTGGAGGTCAATCGTTTATTGAAAACACTTATNNTAAAATTGAAAAATTAAAAGCATTGATTAACAAAAAAAATGCGAAAACAATAATTGAAATTGATGGCGGTGTTACGGATAAAAACGCACTTCAACTCTCAAATTCAGGTGCTGATGTGCTAGTAGCAGGAAATTTTGTTTTTAAATCTGAAAATCCAATTCAAACGATTTTAGCGTTAAAACAATTGATTTCATAATAAAATAAAAATCTTAAATTTAGAATTACTTTCTTTTCAACGAATTGTAATCTATATAATATCGAATACTAAAAGATAAAATGTTGTTTAAACTGCTATCAAAAAGGTTTTTGAAATTTTGACCTACTTTTTTGTTTATTAAATTAGTATAATCTTCTGAATTATTTCTATATAAAATCGAAATTTGACTTGCTGGAGCAAACCACCATGAATAAGACAAATCGAAATTCCAAGCATTAAAGTTTTGATTTGTATCGGGAATAAATGCCGTATCGGTCAAATACCCATCTTTGTTTAAAGTGTAAAAATTATAATTTTCAGAATACGACCAATAGTGCCTTGCTAATAAATTAATTGTCATTTTGTTGTTCAAGGCCAATTTCCCTGAGAATTCATTAGTTAAAATGGCGATTTTTCTTTTGGAAAAATAAATGTCAGCACCGTCTTTATATACTAAACCTTTATCGTTGTTGGTTTCAAAATAGTTAGAACTAAAGATCAATGAAATCCTGTCGTTCAGTCTGTAACGAGGACTAACTAAAATTCCGAAATCTTTTCGAGCCCTTTCATCATAAATTCGGAATTGTGGTTGAACGTCTAATGCAAAAGCACGATTGTAATTAGAAGAAAAAATAAGAATAGACTCAAAACTTCGAGGAACATAAGAATAGCTTCCTGTAGTTTGTGGTTGATAAAAATCGAAGGTTTCCAAAGCATTGACTTGCAAATAAGCTTTATAGTAATCGTTTGCTTTGGTTGTAAACTCTGTTGAAACACTATTGTAGAAAAGTTGTAATTTTCCAGTTGTATTTTCGATTTCTGCAACATTAGACAAATCAAATCGCCAAGTATTAAAAATGCCTTTTGGATTGATAATTCGGTAATTATAATCAGCATTTACAGCATGGTAATTGCGTTGTGTTGCATAGCCAAAATCGTTGATGTCGTAATTTTTAGTAAAGTATTTTCCCGCAAAAAGGAAACGGTGTTTACCACTGATTTTTTCTAAATACAAAGAAGTTTTGTATCCGTCGTAGTTACCAGTTTTATCTACATAAGGTCGCGAAAAATTGCCGCTTTCGGAAGTCTCTATGTAAGCGTATTTAAAATCTCCAAACAAACTATAAGTATTTTTTTTGTTGTATAAATCAAACAAAAATCCACTTGTGTTGCTGTCGCGATAACTTCCATTTCGAATTACATTGGTGTTGATCAAACTAACAGATGAATTTTGACCAAATCGTTGGTCTAAAACCAAAATATTGTAATTAGTCAGTGGCTCTACAATTCCTTTTCTCGTTGATTTTGTAGCATCATTCTGAATTGTTGCAAGTGTTTTTTCTGTTACGGCGTTCAAAACCCCAATTCCTAATCCGTTTTTAGTTCTTCCTGAAATTTTTATTGCGTTCAATAAATTTACCGTTGCAGGTTTGTCAATTATAGTTTCATTCGCAGCATCATAATCTAATGGACTAAAACGAGTACGACCGCCAATTCTTCTAGAATAAAACAAATTTCCTTTACTAAACAGATTGGTTCCTTCTGTAAAAAAAGGACGATTTTCTACAAATTGCTGTTCGAAAGGACTTAGATTCAAAATCACATTATCGAATTTTGTTTGACCAAAATCAGGAACCAAAATGGCGTCCAAGGTAAAAGAATCATTAATTCCATATTTAATGTCCAAACCAGCTTTGAATTTATTTTCTGAACCTGCTTGATTTTTTTCGTAATAATAAGAAGTATAAGGAATAAAAAATAGGCGAGTTGGTGTTTTTAAATTCTCTAAACCTTCTAAAACCCCATTTTGATTTCGTGTTGTTCGAACATTTGAATCTATTGGACTCCAAGTATAGCTTTGTCTATCGCGACGAATGTTTCTAAAAAAGTTGATTCCCCAAGTTTGCACTTTGTCTTTAGGAAATCGCAATGCTGCATAAGGAATCCGCATTTCTACGGTCCATCCAAAATCGTTTATTTGCACTTCGCTGTCCCAAATGGCATCCCAAGAAAAATCTTGGCTATAATTGTCTGGAGTAACTTCGCCATCTTCGATAGCTAGCTTATCAATCTGGACGCCAGAAGCCGAAACAAAAAACTGAAAATCTTGTTGTCCATCATTAAAACCATTTAAAAAAACACCAAAAACATCGGCTGTTCCAATATTATCCCGTTGCGTAATTTCTTTTAAGATTTTTTTTGGTTCGTTATCAAACATTTTTGCCGCAATGTAGATGGCTTCATTGTCATACAAAATCCGAACATCGGTTTTTTTATCAGAACTAATTGCTTTNCCGTTGTCTGGTTGAAACATAACGAAATCTGTTGCAATTGGAGCGTTATTCCATATTGCTTCATTTAGAATGCCATCAATAGAAATTTTTTCTACTGCAGTTTTAGCTTGCAAAGTCTTTTTTTGAGCAAAAGTTGAGCCAAATACTACAATAAAAAAAAGGGAAAATAGTTTATTAAATTGGTTCATAATGATTTGGTTGGCTTAGCAAATTTAAAAATTTAACTCAATTTAACAACTTTCATAACAAAAATATTTATTAACTTCTGCCAGATTGACACGTAAACAAGCACAAATTGTGTTAAAATAGTTAATGCGCTAGATTTTAAATACAATTTGACCTATTTTCGCATTATTATAACTTTAACGTTTTCAATGATATACAATATTATTCCCCTAATTGTTGTGTTTTTAATGTCGTTTTCTCCTAATAAAATTGAAAAAAACGTACCCAAATTAACCGCTTTTGTAACTGAAAAATCTGCTTTTGAAATGAAAGCAGAACATATTTATACTAATCTAGATGCCAATAATTTAACGCTTCCAAATCTAGATAGCTTTTCTTTAGCGTTAGCTGGTTTTTATGATTTAAAAGACAAAGGATTAATTTCTAAAGACATTTTGACCTTGGTCGATTTCAGTCTTTCCTCTAATGTCAAAAGATTGTGGGTAATCGATTTAGCTACCAACACGATTTTGTATAACTCGTTGGTTGCGCACGGAAGAAATACAGGTGAAGAGTTTGCCAATTCATTTTCTAACAATGATTCTTCGTTTAAAAGCAGCTTAGGATTTTATGCAACTGGTGAAATTTATAACGGAAAACACGGTCCTTCATTACGATTAGACGGTCTNGAAAAAGGAATTAATGACCATGCAAGAGCACGAGGAGTTGTNGTGCACGGAGCTGATTATGTGAGTGAAAATTTTATAAAAGGCAATAAACGTTTAGGAAGAAGTCAAGGATGTCCCGCTTTGCCGGTTGAATTAACACAAGAAATTATTTCGGTAATCAAAGACAAGTCTTGTTTGTTCATTTACCATCCTTCAAGAAATCAAAAAATAAACGAAAAGTTAATTTCGTAACTTAGAGTACAAATCGGCATCTAAATTGTAAATATCGTTTCTAAAGATCAATTTATTATTGTCGCTCCATGCTGTCCAATACAATAAGTGAACATTGTATTTCTCCTTAAAATTCACATTTTTAGTGACTCCAGTTTTTAAAATATTATTGATTTTATTTTGAGAGTATTTTTCTTTGTCTCCAAGTAAATATTCTGCTAATTTCAAAACATTTTCCACACGAACACAACCCGAGCTTAAAGATCGATTGGTTTTTTCGAAGAAATTTCGGTGATTGGTATCGTGCAAATAGACAGAGAAATTATTTGGAAACATCAATTTTACCATTCCCAAAGAATTGTGCGTTCCGGGGCTTTGCACATAACGATAACTTTTTCCTTTGGCGGGATTCCAATTATTTGGGCTCACTGCCTTGCCATTTCCGTCATAAATTTTGATGTTTTTACCTGAAAAATAGCTTCTGTTTTTGGTTGCCGCCGGAATTACATCTTCTCGGATTATTGTCGGAGGAACCGTCCAAGTTGGATTAAAAACCGCATAACTCAATTTAGAATCCAAGATCGGTGTTTTTCTTTTGGCACTTCCAACAATCACTTTGTGGCTTTCGATAGTGTCTTTACCTTTTACTAAATTGAGTTTGTATTCGGGAATATTTACAATTACGTATTGATCACCAAGATTTTTTTGGTACCACTTCCATCGCTCTAAATTGGCAATAATTTGATGCTTTCGTTGGATTTTTGAGTAATTTAGTGCATCGACTGTGCCTTGACCGATAATTCCATCGGCTATAATTCCATGTCTTTTTTGAAAATCCTTTATTCCTTCAAAAGTAATTTTGTCATAAATTGGGTTTAAACTGTCAATATTTGCTAAATCTTTCCAATAAATCAATTTTCTTTTTATCGAAATCAAGCTTTTGTTGGTATCATTTAGAACAATTTTTTGTTTAAACTCAATCCTTTTCATGGTATCATTCGGGAATTTATCAATCAAAATCAAAGCTTTCTTTAACCTTTTGTAAACGATATGATTAGGTTTTACTTTTTCTAGATTGATTGTCAAAGAATCCGTTTCTAAACTACTTTTCAAAAGTTTATGGACGTCTATTTTGTTTTGCGTTAAATCCCAATCTTTATAAAGATATCTCGGATTTAATTTTCCAGTAGTTAAATGATTGATGTATTTTTGAAAACTTCTTGTCAAAAGCAAATCATAGGCAATCAATTNATTTTCAGCGAGTTTAGAAATATTTTTTTCATATTTTGTTAGTTTATCAATATTGTAATCTTTNGGATTCAAACCTTCAATTCCTGCTNATTGCAATTCATTAATAAGNGTTTTTCTTTTTTTTGTCAATTGCCAAACAGTTTCAAAATGATAAGATTTGTAGAAGGCAAGAAGCGATTTGTTGTTAAATTGTGTNACTTTTGAAGAATCAAATTTNATAATTNTNCCTTCGGTTGCGGTGCGTGGTTGCTCGATAATTTCTTGTGACTTTGATGNAACAACGGTTTTGTTGTCAGGACTTCCTTTTTTGCAACTAATTATTAGAACAATTATTAAAAACATTAAAAAACGCTTCATGATTGGGGATTTTTAGTTTTAAACTTCAAAGGTATGATTTAAAAGTTCCGATAAAGTTATAGAATTATTTGTATGTTTTTAAACATTACATAATGTGTTCCTATTTCTGCAATTTCAAATGGATTTCCAATGATTTGATAACCTAGTTTTTCATAAAATCCAACAGCAATAATTCTGGCATTCAACCAAATTAAATCTCCTTTTTGTTTTTGAATATAATGTTCTGCAAAGCGAATTAATTTTGCGCCAATTCCTTTTTTTTGATAATCAGTTAAGACTGCCATTCCGCGAATTTGAAATTGATTTTCTTTAAAAAAAGCATTGTTCTTTTTGAAAACACTAATGATTCCTATTAAATTATCCCTTTCAAAAAAACCAAAATGTTTAGTTGACTTTAAATCGTCATTTTCAAAATGACAAGTTTCTAATGGTTGACCTGGTCTCAAAACGGGATGTCTTACTGAAAATGCTTCTGTAATGGTGATTTCTCTTATCATATTTATTGTAAATTAGGAATAAAATGAAAATGTAACTTTTTAATATTAAAATAATTAAACTATTCGCAAATAAAATATTTAAAAAAAATAAAAATAAACTTGCATAAAAAACAACTTATTGCTTATATTTGCACCTCATTAATGCGAAAGTAGCTCAGTTGGTAGAGCTCCAGCCTTCCAAGCTGGTTGTCGCGAGTTCGAGCCTCGTCTTTCGCTCTTTCAGTAACCTCATTTGCTTTTAGTAAATGAGGTTTTTTATTTGATGCTAAACTCCAAAAATTGCTTTTGAATTTGCTGTTGTAANGTTGGCAATTTCTTCTAAGGACGTCTCGTAAATAGAAGCTAATTTTTCTGCAACATTAGTAATATAACTACTTTCGTTTCTTTTTCCGCGATAAGGATTTGGTGCTAAATAGGGTGAATCGGTTTCTAAAACTATATTTTTGAGGTCAATTTGATTCAAAAATTGATCAATCTTTCCGTTTTTGAAAGTTACGACGCCACCAATTCCGAGTTTCATATTCAAAGCAATGGCTTGCATAGCTTGTTCGTAATTTCCTGTAAAGCAATGAAAAATACCAAATAAATCGTCACTTTTTTCGCTTTCTAACACTTCAAAAACTTCGTCAAAAGCATCACGACAATGAATATTGATGGGCAATTTGTGCTTTTTAGCTAATTGAATTTGGTATTTAAAAGCAAGTTGCTGAATATCCAAAGTGGTTTTGTCCCAATACAAATCGATTCCGATTTCGCCAATGGCATAAAATCTATGTTTTGCCAATTCATTTTCAACATGTTGCAGTTCTTCTAAATAATTTTCTTTTACATANCAGGGATGTAAGCCAATCATTAAGAAAACATTTTCTGGATATTGCGTTTCGATTTCATACATTTTCTTGGTAAAATTCGAATCAATCGAAGGTACAAAAATGCGTTGAACTCCAGCATTGATTGCGCGTTGCATCATTCCTGGTAGATCGTTTTGAAATTCTTCGCTATAAATGTGAGAATGGGTATCGGTAATTATCATCTTGTGATTTAATTTTTAGATGCTGTAAAGTTAACAAGATTATTGTAATGTATATTTGTAGAAATAAAAGACTTTTTTAATGAAAAATCTACCTGAAATTCTAAAGAAAGAAAACTATAAAAAAATAAAATTCAAATTGACCAAAACGCAGCATTTGTTGATAAAAGCAAAAATTAATGGCGTTGTGGGCAATTTTATTCTCGACACCGGCGCATCGAGCAGTTGTGTAGGTTTTGAAAGCATAGATTATTTTAATTTGTATGCAAAAAAATCAAAAACTAAAGCAAGTGGTGCAGGAGCAACAGGAATGTTTACGCAAATTTCGCACAAAAACAATTTGCAATTGGGCACTTGGAAAGCTACGGACTTTGACATTGTTATTTTCGATTTATCGCACGTAAATGAGGCCTTAATAAGTCACAAAGTAAAACCTGTTCGAGGAATTGTTGGTGCTGATGTTTTGATGAAAGGGAAGGCAATTATAGATTATTATAACTGCTGTTTGTATTTGCAATAAAGAAATCTTTGCTATTTTTAAAAAATGTTCAAGGTTTTGAAAGGAGAATTTATCAATTTTTTTCAATCTTATAAAATCCCTTTTCGGCAGTCGCGTGAAAAGGGATTTTCATTTTCTCACAGCTCGTTTTCCAACGCTTTACATAAGATTTAAAGTTAGAGCCATCGGCAACTATCATTTTAGGATGATAAAAAGTCAAAAGACGGTCTAGATTTATTTTTGGAGATTGCGTTATTACCACAATATTTGGATTGATGTTTTTAGGAAAAATACCCAAACTGTCGATAATTAAAATTGTATTGTTGTCGAAAAA
>JGI25914J50564_10000393_pt1 | contig 14606 bp, 12 predicted proteins | sample LauGreSuBDMM15SN_2_FD_50564 | JGI IMG/M metagenome (IMG submission 50564) | reverse complement strand
CCTGTTGCCTACACATTTGCCTTCTCATTTAATGATTCAGGTAAGAGCAACTTGGTGTGGAAGGGATTTACCTTTGATAATTGGAAGAATCCTTGTGGTGCACCTGAAATCTGTAGCGCACTCGGTAACTCCATCAAGATTGGCTTCCTCGCAACCGTATTCTCAACAATTCTTGGCACGATGATTGCATTTGCACTCGGTCGCCATAAATTTAAGGGGCGCTCAACTACTAACTTGCTGATCTTCCTACCGATGGCAACACCTGAAATCGTTCTCGGTGCCTCCCTTCTCTCACTCTTCTTAGTCTTTAAGATCAACCCAGGCTTCTGGCCAACTGTGATTGCTCACGTTCTCTTCTGTGTCTCATTTGTTGTGGTCACAGTCAAAGCGCGTATTGCAAGCCTTGATCCCCGTCTTGAACAAGCTGCGATGGATCTCTATGCCAATGAGCGAGAGACTTTCCGCCGCGTCACACTTCCACTTGTTGCACCAGGAATCGCAGCTGCTGCACTTCTTGCCTTTAGCTTATCTTTCGATGATTTCATCATTACCAACTTCAACTCAGGCACCATGACGACATTTCCTAAGTTTGTCTATACATCTGCAGCGCGCGGTATTCCTGCGCAAGCAAATGTCATTGGCTCTGCCATGTTCTTCCTCGCCCTAGCAATTGTCATCATCGGACAATTTGTGGGTCGCAGACGCAAAGTTTCATGACGCGCGAGGTCATTATTCTTGGCTCCACCGGCTCTATCGGTGTTCAGGCTCTTGAAATCATTGAAGCAAACCCAACACTTTTTACAGTCGTGGCACTTACAGCAGCCGGTTCTAACCCTGATCTTTTAATTGCTCAGGCGAAGAAATTTAAGGTCAAGGTTGTTGGCGTTGCAAAAAATGGTGATGTTATCCGCGGGGCACTGCCAGGGGTTGAGGTAGTTGATGGTCCAAACGCATCTACTGAAGTTGCAGCTATCTCCTGCGATGTTGTTCTTAACGGTATTACAGGCTCGATAGGGCTTGCCCCCACTCTTGCAGCACTCGATGCTGATAATCGCGTGGCCCTTGCCAATAAGGAGTCACTTGTTGCAGGTGGAGATTTAGTTATTGCTCGTGCAAAGGAGAATCAACTTCTTCCTGTTGACTCTGAGCACTCTGCTATCTGGCAGGCGTTGATGGGTGAGAAGAAATCTGAAGTTTCCAAGTTGATTCTTACAGCAAGTGGTGGACCCTTCAGAGACCGCACAGATCTCTCTGGTGTGACAGTGCAAGAAGCGCTGGCTCACCCAACATGGATCATGGGGCCAGTTGTCACTATTAACTCTGCAACGCTGATGAATAAGGGCCTTGAAATTATTGAGGCGCATTACCTCTTTGGCGTTGCCTACTCACAGATTGAAGCTGTTATTCATCCTCAATCTGTTGTGCACTCGATGGTTGAGTTTGTTGATGGCTCAACGATTGCACAAGGCTCACCTCCTAATATGAAGGGGCCAATATCTCTCGCACTTTCATATCCACATCGCGTTGTTGGTGCGACACAGGCAATTGATTGGAGCCAGTCTCACACCTGGAACTTTGATCCGATAGATGGCAAGCGTTTTCCAGCTGTAGCTCTCGCTCGCGAGGTAGGAGCCATTGGGGGAGGGTTACCGGCAGTATTCAATGCTGCCAATGAAGTTGCCGTTCAAGCATTTGTTGATGGCGACATCAAGTTCACAGAGATTGTTAAGACAGTTTCAGCAGTTGTGGATAAGTTGCGCAGTAGCGTCAGCGGCGCACTTCGAGATCTCGCTGATGTCAGTGCTATTGAAGATGATGCGCGTAGCACGGCTCACGAACTATTGAAGAAGGTCGGATGATGCAATTTCTTGGAATATTGGCATTTGTAGTAGCGCTGCTCTTATCTGTGATGGTCCATGAATTTGGGCACTACATCACAGCAAAACGCTTTGATATGAAGGTTACTGAGTTCTTCCTTGGCTTTGGAAAGCGCATCTGGTCATTTACTAAAGGTGAGACTGAGTTTGGTATTAAAGCCATTCCTGCAGGCGGTTACTGCCGTATTGAGGGAATGACACCACGAGATGAGATGCCAGAAGGTGAAGAATCTCGCGCGTTCTATGGCGCAACAACAACGCGTAAATTAATTGTTCTCGGTGCAGGCTCTACAGCTCACTTCATCATCGGATTCGTACTGATCTTCTCCATCTTCTTTGGCGTTGGGGTAAATGCACTTTTATCTGATGTCACCAAGGTTGCTCCTAATTCGGCGGCAGCTGCGGCTGGATTTCAGCCAGGGGATAAAATCATTGCAATCGATGGAGAAGAAGTCACGGATTGGTATCAGGATTCACAGGCGATTGGCGCATCAGAGGGAAATGAACTCACATTCACAGTGCTACGCGATGGTCAAGAAATTGAGATTACTGCAGCTCCAACATACTTAACATCTGAAAAGCGCTACATGCTCGGTGTTGTGACAAAGATTGGAATCAAGCGCGAAGGCCTTTTTGAATCAGTGAAAGAATCAGGGCGCGCAACTGCAGTTCTCACTCGCGAATCCGTGAAGGCGCTCATCTTACTTCCTACAAAGATTCCACAGCTGATTCGTCAGACATTTGGAGGCGAAAAGCGTGATCCCAATGGCCTTGTTGGCATCGTGGGCGCAGCGCGTGTTTCAGGGGATGCGGTCAGCAGCAATAGGCTCAATAACACTGAGCGCCTTGGAACATTCCTGCTTCTCATTGCAAGTCTGAATATCTTTGTCGGTCTCTTTAATTTACTCCCACTTCTTCCACTCGATGGTGGACATATGGCAGTTGCCATCGCAGATGAAATTCGTGCCTTCTTTGCGCGACTTCGTGGAAGACCTCGACCTGCTGGAATCGATGTGAATGTGCTAACACCAGTGACGATGACAGTCTTTGCAGTGCTTGCAGTACTCACTGCAATCCTGCTTATTGCAGACATTCTCAACCCCGTCTCGCTCAATCTCTAGAGATAAGGCAGAATACGGTTCATGGTTGATCTCGGAATTCCAAGCGCCCCACCTCCTACCTTGCATCCGCGTCGCAAGACGCGACAGCTCAAAGTTGGGTCAATCGGCGTAGGTTCTGATTCACCGGTCAGCGTTCAGTCGATGTGTACAACGCTCACATCTGATGTCAATGCAACGTTGCAGCAGATTGCAGAACTCACTGCCTCTGGTTGCCAGATTGTTCGCGTTGCAGTTCCTTCACAAGATGATGCAGATGCACTTGCTCAGATTGCTAAGAAGTCACAGATTCCAGTTATTGCAGATATTCACTTCCAGCCTAAATACATCTTTGCCGCCATTGATGCTGGGTGCGCGGCAGTGCGTGTGAACCCAGGCAACATCAAGCAATTTGATGACAAGGTAAAAGAAGTTGCTAAGGCTGCAGGAGATGCTGGTATTCCTATTCGTATCGGCGTCAATGCAGGTTCTCTCGATCCGCGCTTATTGAAAAAATATGGAAAGGCAACACCTGAGGCTCTTGCAGAGTCTGCGCTCTGGGAAGCATCCCTCTTTGAAGAACATGGCTTTGGCGATATCAAGATTTCCGTCAAGCATCACGATCCTGTCACCATGGTTAACGCCTATCGCATCTTGGCTGCAAAGTGCGATTATCCGCTGCACCTTGGTGTGACAGAAGCTGGCCCCATCTTCCAAGGAACGATTAAATCTGCAACAGCATTTGGAATTCTTCTGGCTGAAGGTATTGGCGACACCATTCGTGTTTCTCTCTCAGCTCCTCCTGTTGAAGAGGTCAAGGTCGGTATCTCAATTCTAGAATCNCTGAATTTNCGTCAACGTAAACTTGANATCGTTTCATGCCCATCATGTGGTCGCGCACAAGTGGATGTCTATACGCTGGCTGAGAAAGTTCAGGCTGGATTGCAAGGAATGACTGTTCCACTGCGCGTTGCTGTCATGGGTTGTGTTGTAAATGGTCCGGGTGAAGCACGTGAGGCAGATCTTGGTGTTGCATCAGGAAATGGCAAGGGGCAAATCTTTGTAAAGGGTGAAGTCATTAAGACAGTGCCAGAGGCACAGATTGTTGAAACTTTAATTGAAGAAGCTATGCGTCTTGCTGAAGAGATGGAAGCCGCAGGCGTTGCATCGGGAGTACCTTCCGTCACAACCTCCTAAAGGTCGGGTAGGGTTCGCGATATGTTGCGAATGTCCACCCTTTTCTTGCGCACGTTGCGCGATGACCCAGCAGATGCTGAAGTACCAAGCCATCGCCTCTTAGTTCGCGCCGGATATATTCGCCGTATTGCTGCAGGTGTCTATTCATGGCTGCCACTGGGCGTCATCACACTTAGAAATATTGAAAATATTGTCCGCGATGAGATGGATAAGGCTGGATTCCAAGAAGTTCACTTCCCAGCACTTCTTCCTAAAGATGCCTATGAAATCACAGGCCGCTGGAACGATTACGGCCCAGATCTCTTTCGTCTGCAAGATCGCAAGGGCGCAGATTACTTACTAGGCCCAACCCATGAAGAGATGTTTACCTTGATGGTCAAGGGTGAATATTCATCCTATAAAGATTTACCCCTTGCGCTCTATCAAATTCAAACAAAGTATCGTGATGAAGCGCGCCCACGTTCTGGAATTATCCGTGGCCGTGAATTTGTCATGAAGGATTCTTATTCTTTTGACCTTACCGATGAAGGCCTCGTTGAGTCCTATATGCGCCACCGCGCTGCCTATATCAAGACCTTTGATCGCCTTCGTATGAAGTACAACATTGTCAGCGCTGTCTCTGGTGCGATGGGTGGTTCTGCATCGGAGGAATTCTTAGCACCATGTGAGACCGGTGAAGATACATATGTGCTCTGCGAAAAATGTGGCTATGCGGCAAATGTTGAAGCGATGACAACTGTTGTTGCATCAAGTGATGCATCAGCTGTTGCAGCTACCGAAGTCTTTGATTCACCTAATACTCCAACTATTGACACCCTTGTTGAATTGCTCAATGCAAAGTTCGGTNGGGGATATGACGGGTCGATGACTNTGAAAAATGTCATGTTNATGGCAGATAAGACTCCTATCTCTGTGCTCGTTCCTGGAGATCGNGAAGTNGANCTNAAGCGCTTGCAGGCAAACCTTGCAGGGGTCAATGACATCAGCGTCTTTGAAGAAGCAGATTTTGCAAAGTTCCCAGGACTTGTGAAGGGNTACATCGGACCACAGGATGCAAAGAAGAATGGCATCACNGTCTATGCAGATCCTCGCATTGCACCAGGAACATCATGGGTGACAGGTGCCAATGCGAAAGATAAGCATGCGCGCAACGTTGTCACTGGTCGTGATTTCACAGTCGATCACTACGTTGAAGCTGCGCAAATCAAGCAAGGCGATGCTTGCCCTAAGTGTTCTACTGCCGTGATTATCGATCGCGCTATTGAAATTGGTCATATCTTCCAATTGGGTCGCAAATATGCAGATGCTCTTGGCCTTACCGTCCTTGATCAAAACGGTAAATCACAGGTTGTCACCATGGGCTCATATGGAATTGGTGTTTCACGTGCAGTAGCTGCAATTGCTGAACAGAGCTATGACGAGATTGGTCTTTCATGGCCTGTTGAAGTCGCACCTGCAAAGGTGCATGTTGTTGCAACTGGAAAAGAAGATGTCGTCTTTGAGACAGCGGAGAAGATCTGCGCAGAGCTTGAATCTCGAGGCATTAGCGTGATGATTGATGATCGTCGTGGGACAAGTCCAGGTGTGAAGTTTAAGGATGCTGAGCTGATCGGTATTCCTGTCATTGTTGTTGTGGGTAAGGCTCTTGAACAAGGAAATGTTGAAATCCGTGTTCGCAAGAGCGGCGATAAATCTGAAGTTGCAGTCGCATCAGCAGTTGAGTTCATTGCGGGCCTTCTTCCTACGCTGAGCTAATGCTTGAAAATCTCACTGCAGTAAATCTCATACTGCTTGGGGTTGCGATGTTTGCATCTGGCTTTATCGATGCCATTGCAGGTGGGGGAGGCCTCATTCAGACCCCGGCGATGTTGCTCTCATTTCCAGATCGCAACCCGGTAGAAGTTGTGGCAACGTCAAAGACTGCAGCATTCTTTGGAACAACTACTGCTGCTATTCAATACCGCAAATTCATCAAGACCGATCCCAAGCTCTTGATTGCAATGGTTATTCCAGCATTTATTGGTGCTGGCTTTGGTTCGCTTTTTGCCTCTCGTATCTCAGCAGAGAGTTTTAAGAGCTCCATCTTCTTTATGATGATTGCAATCTTTATCTATACGCTCTTCAAACCAGATCTTGGCAAGGTGCATGTGGAGAAGCACTCACCGAAAAAGATGATGGTGATTGGATCGATCGCTGCATGCCTTATCGGGTTCTATGACGGCCTTATTGGTCCAGGCACGGGCACGATGTTGATGATCGCACTCGTTGCCATCATGGGCTTTGCCTTCGTGGGGGCATCTGCGATTGCCAAGGTTGTTAATGCCACGACAAATCTTGCCTCCATCATTGTCATTGGCTTTTCTCTGGGAATCATGTGGAAGCTTGGATTGGTTCTTGCTGTGGCAAATCTTGCAGGTGGATATATGGGTTCACATATGGCAATTAAGAAGGGTTCATCCTTCATCCGTATCTTCTATCTGATTGTGACGGCACTTCTCATTCTGCGACTTGGATACTCGCTCTATATAGAGTAAATTTGCCTACGCACGATAACTTAATAACAATCGAATAGGACGGCACGAAAATGGCTCTTAAGGACCAGATTTCAGAACACATAACTCCAGCGCTACACCAAGCTGGATATTTCCTAGAAGATGTCAATCTTGTTTCCCCAGGACAACACCGCATCGTTACAGTCATTGTCGATGGCGAGAGCGCACTTAATCTTGATCAGGTCACCGTTGCATCCAAACTCGTCTCAGAGCTTCTCGATGAAGCAACATTTATGGGCGAGACACCCTTTACGCTGGAAGTTACATCTCCCGGAATTGATCGCCCCCTCACACTTCCTCGCCACTTTGCTAAAAACAATGACCGCCTCCTTAAGGTGACGAAGAACGATGGAACAGTCATCACAGGTCGCATTTGCGCCAATACTGATGGCGATGTGACTTTAACTGTCACGGAGAAGAAGGACGTTAAAGAGGTAGTGATCTCTTTGAGTGATATCAAGCGCGCACAGGTTGAAATTGAATTTAATCGTAAAGAGGATGACAAGTAATGGGCGTCGATATTCCAGCTCTCGTTCTCTTGACTGATGCAAAGGGGATGCCCCTTGAGCAGTTAATTCAGATGATTGAGGCAGAGATCCTTACCGCCTATACCGAAACTCCTGAACCAAATCGTTATGCACGCGTTCAACTCGATCGTGAGACCGGTGATATTGCGATCTATGTTCCAGCGTTTAATGAACTTGGTGAACGAGTTAGCGAAGATGTCCTTGAAGTAGAGGGCTTTGACCGTATTGCAACATCGACTGCGCGCAAAACTATCAAGATGCAGATGCGAGCTACCAATGATGCAGAGATCGTTGGCGAGTTCACAGCATCCGTTGGAGATGTGATTTCAGGAATTATTCAGCAAGGTCGCGATCCCAAGATGATTCACGTCAACCTGGGCCGTATTGAAGGAAAGATTCCACCACAAGAACAAGTTCCTGGTGAGGTCTATACCCACGGTGAACGCATTAAATGTTTTGTTGTTGAGGTAAAGCAAGGTCTTAAGGGACCTGAGATTATGTTGTCTCGAAGCCACCCAGGNCTTGTGAAGCAACTCTTTGCTTTGGAAGTTCCTGAAGTGAAAGATGGCATTGTTGAAATTATGGGCGTCTCACGAGAGGCGGGCCATCGCACAAAGATTGCTGTGCGCTCACATCGCGCCGGTGTTTCTCCTAAGGGTTCTCTGATTGGACCACTGGGCGCACGATCACGTGCTGTGATGGATGAACTCAAAGGTGAGAAGATTGACATCGTTGATTACGATGAAGATCCAGTGAAATATGTTGCACATGCNCTTGCTCCCGCAAAGGTCAGTAGCGTCACCATCGTTGATGAACTNTCGCGCTCAGCAAAGGTAGTTGTCCCTGATTACCAACTCTCATTAGCTATCGGCAAAGATGGGCAGAATGCTCGCCTTGCAGCACGACTTACTGGCTGGCGTATCGATATCCATCCTGATACCCCTGCGCCAACGGCATAACCCCCGCATGAAATAGGGAATTTCACCCTGATTCGCTAGACTCCTCACATTACGCAGGTGCTCAAACGCCGCGTTATTAACGAAATGGATGCGAAAGATATGAAACTCAAATGAGCTCGTTTACATCATGAGGTCGAACAACTAGGGCTCGCATCCCACAAGAATTTATGCGGGCCAAGACAGGAGAAATGTGTCAAAGGTCCGCGTACATGAGTTGGCAAAACAACTCGGTATGGAGAGCAAGGAAGTCCTTGCAAAGCTCCAAGAAATGGGCGAATTCGTCCGATCAGCTTCATCAACGGTAGAAGCACCGGTAGTCCGCAAGTTAGTTGCGCTCTATCCCGATGCAAAGCCAGTTTCCGATGTGAAGCCAGTCAAGAAGGCAGCTGCAAAGAAGACTGCTGCCTCCAAAAAGACTGCTGAAGTAAATCCAGAGTTAGCAGCAGAGCTTGCAGCAGAACTCGGAGTTGATCTTGCAGCGCTAAAGGCATCACGCGATGCTGAGAAGGTTGCACAGGTAGAAGCAAAGGCTGCTGCAACTGAAGCAGCTAAAGATGCAACAGCAGAAACTGCAGCACCAACACCTGGTGCACCTGTTGCACCGCGTCCAGGAAATAATCCATTCTCAACAGGGAGTGCGGTTCCGCGCCCACCGCGTCCGGGAAATAATCCATTCTCAACAGGTGGCGCAGTTCCACGCCCACCACAACGACCACAAGGAACAGGAGCACCTCGTCCAGGAATGGCAGGAGCGCGTCCAGGTTCTGTTCGTCCAGGTTTTGCAGCACGTCCAGGTGCAGCACGTCCAGCAGGTGCTGGAACTGGAACAGGAAATTACCCACCACGTACTGGTGGAGCACCAACATCATCAGGTCCATATCGTTCACAAGGTGCAACCGGTGGTGCACCAGGTGCTGCAGCAGGTGGTCCACAACGTCCAGGCGGCGGCGGTCCTAATCGCGGTCCAGGTCGCGGCGGTACTGCAGGTGCATTTGGAAAGAATGCAAGTAAATCTTCAAAGCGTAAGCAGAAGTCACGTAAGGCGCTGCGCGAAGAGTTCGACAATATGCAGGCACCACAACTTGGTGGCGCAGTTATTCCTCACGGTGATGGCAAGACAAAGATTCGTATGCGCCGTGGTTCATCGCTTGCAGACTTTGCCGAGAAGATTGGCGCAGATCCAGCAGCGTTAGTTTCAGCGCTATTCCACCTTGGTGAAATGGTTACTGCAACACAATCTGTCGATGCTGACACATTCGAAATTCTCGGAGCGCAGCTCAAGTATCAGATTGAGATTGTTTCTCCAGAAGATGAAGACCGCGAGCTATTGCAGGACTTCGATATCGACTTAGCTCAAGAGCTAGAAGATATGAATCCTGATGATCTTGTGGCACGCCCACCAGTAGTTACTGTCATGGGACACGTTGACCACGGTAAGACTTCTCTTCTTGATGCAATTCGCAAGACTGAAGTGATTAAGGGCGAAGCGGGTGGAATTACACAGCACATCGGTGCTTACCAAATTCACCACGATCATGATGGCGTTAATCGCGCAATCACCTTTATCGATACACCGGGCCACGAAGCCTTTACAGCGATGCGTGCCCGTGGTGCAAAGGTCACAGATATTGCTGTGCTCGTTGTAGCAGCGGACGATGGCATCATGCCTCAGACAATTGAAGCGCTTAACCACGCTCAAGCTGCTGATGTACCAATCGTTGTTGCAGTCAACAAGATTGATAAGGAAGGCGCGAACCCAGATAAGGTCCGCCAGCAATTAACCGAATACAACTTGATCGCTGAAGAGTACGGCGGAGACACAATCTTCGTAAACGTCTCTGCAAAGAAGGGCGAAGGCGTCGATGCACTTATCGAATCCATTCTCCTCACAGCAGATGCTGCAATTGATCTTCGCGCAGTCGCTGCCGATGATGCTCGTGGTGTGGCAATTGAAGCTCACCTCGATCGTGGTCGCGGTCCTGTTGCAACAGTTCTTGTTCAGCGCGGAACACTGAAGGTCGGAGATGCAATTGTCGCCGGCGGTTCATTTGGTCGCGTTCGTGCGATGCTCGATGAAGATGGTGCCAGCGTGGAAGAAGCAGGCCCATCACGTCCCGTGCAGGTTCTCGGTTTCACCTCTGTTCCTAACGCGGGAGATACATTCCTCGTTGCAGAAGATGACCGCACCGCACGCCAGATTGCTGAGAAGCGTCAGGCAGCAGAACGTAATGCTCAACTTGCTAAGGCTCGCAAGAAGGTTTCACTCGAAGACTTTATGGAGCAGTCCAAGGTCTCAACTCTTAACCTCATCCTCAAGGGTGACGTTTCTGGTTCTGTGGAAGCTCTCGAAGATGCACTCATGCAGCTCGATGTCGGAGCAGAAGTTGATCTTCGTGTTATCCACCGCGGCGTAGGCGCAATTACCAAGAGCGATATCACTCTTGCATCTGCATCCACCGCTGTTGTTATCGGCTTTAACGTTAAGCCTGAACCACAGACAGCAATCTTTGCTGATCAAGAAGGCGTTGAAGTTCGCTTCTACTCCGTTATCTACAACGCAATCGAGGAGATTGAGCTATCCCTTAAGGGTCTGCTCAAGCCAGAGTTCGAAGAAGTTGTGTTGGGTAGCGCAGAAGTACGCGACCTCTTCAAATCTTCTAAGGTTGGAACAATTGCAGGCTCAATCGTTACTGAAGGAATCATTCGACGTAATGCAAAGGCGCGCGTCATGCGTGATGGAGCAACAATTGCCGAAGAGGTCACTATAGAATCTCTCAAGCGATTCAAGGATGATGCCACTGAAGTCAAAGAAGGCTTCGAGTGCGGTATCGGCGTCGGTAAGGGTGCTGACCTTCAGGTCGGAGACATCATTCAGGTCTTCGAGATGCGTGAGAAGAAGCGCGCCTAACCATGGGAAATTCACACCGCAGCCACAAGGTTGCAGACCGCATCAAGGTAGTAGTGGCACAGCTGCTTGAGACAAAGATTAAAGATCCGCGTCTTGGCTTTGTCACTGTTACCGATGCGCGCGTTACGGGAGATCTCCAGAACGCTTCCATCTTCTATACCGTTCTGGGTAACGATGAAGAACGCGCTGCAACTGCTGCAGCTCTTGAATCAGCCAAAGGTGTTATTCGTAGCGCAGTAGGTAAAGATTTAGGAACTCGTATTACTCCATCTCTTGAATTTATCCTTGATGGTCTTCCAGAATCTGCCAAAGCGCTCGATACTCTTCTTGAGCGAGTTCACCAACTCGATGCAGAGGTTGCAAAGGCGCGCGAGAATGCAAAGCCAGTTGTTGAAGATGCCTATAAAGTCCCTCGCATAAAAATCGAAGAGTAGTTACTTCATCATGGTCGATGGCTTCCTCGTAGTAGATAAAGCTGGCGGAATGACGAGCCACGATGTTGTTGCAGTGGGACGTAAAGCTCTCGGCACGCGCAAAGTGGGCCATGCCGGCACTCTCGATCCTATGGCAACAGGAATTCTCGTCCTTGGATTTGGTAATGGCACACGCTTACTTCAATACATCACCGATGGTGACAAGTCCTATATTGCAACAGTCGTTCTCGGATCATCCACTGTCACAGATGATAAAGAGGGCGAAGTGCTTACAAGTACCGATGCCTCGAAGGTTGTAGATAGTGAGATTGAAAAGATTCTTAAGGCGATGATCGGAACCATTGCACAGCGTCCATCATCAGTCTCTGCCGTCAAAGTCGGGGGAGAGCGTGCCTATGATCGTGTTCGTGCAGGTGAGACATTTGAACTTGAGGCGCGCAACGTCACCATCACCCAACTCGATGTTCTGGCTATTCGCCACCTTGATGAGACAACCGAAGTCGATATTGAAGTTACATGTTCTGCCGGCACATTTATTCGCGCCATAGCTCGTGACTTAGGTGATGGCCTTGGCGTTGGGGGACACCTGAGTGCTCTGCGCCGCACGCGCGTTGCAGGCTTTAGCGAAAAAGATGCAGTGAGCTTTGAAGACCTTAAGGCTCAGAAATTTACTGCACTCGACATTGCCGATGTTGCTCGCGTGACCTTTACTCCCCGCGAGCTTTCAGCTGATGAAGTGCAAGAACTCTCATTTGGTCGCCCATTATCTGAGAACGGAAATACAGTCATTAATGCTGCAATGTCTCCGGATAATCGTCTGATTGCACTTTTGAAAGATGAAGGCGGCAAGGCAAAACCTATTGCTGTCTTTGCAGCGGCGAACTAGGTAAGGCAAGATTCGAGTATGAGCGAGAGCAGCGTCGTAGTAATCGGCGTCTTTGATGGCGTCCATAAGGGCCACCAACTTCTGCTCAATCACGCTAAAGAGATTGCTGATGGCCGTTCCATCGTTGCACTGACCTTTGACCCACATCCCACAACCGTCTTTGCACCCGATAAGGCGCCCACAATGCTCACCACGTTGGCCGATCGCGTGGAGCTTCTTAAGATTCATAACGCAGATCAAGTAGCTGTGATGAAGTTCAATGAGAAGTTTGCTGCGATGTCTGCGCAGGATTTCGTGCAGACTGTTCTGGTTAATCAACTTCATGCGAGCACGGTGATTGTGGGAAAGAACTTCACCTACGGTCATAAAGCTGCTGGCACCGTGGAGAGCCTGATTGCATCAGGACTGACACATAATTTCACGGTGGATGTGCAGGAGTTGAAGGCTGATACTGAAGTTATCTCCTCATCGCGAATCCGTAGATTAGTCATCGAAGGCAAAGTCGAAGAAGCACGTGAGCTTCTTTCTCGCCCCCATCGCCTTGATGGCGTTGTTGTGCACGGTGAAAAGCGTGGACGTGAAATTGGATATCCGACTGCAAATCTTGGAAATATTGAGGGACAGACAATTCCAGCCGATGGTGTGTATGCAGGATGGCTCACTGTAGGAATTAACTTCTGGCCGGCTGCTATTTCAATTGGAACAAATCCAACATTTGAAGGCGCTCGTGGTCGACAAGTTGAGGCATATGCACTCTATCAAGAAGGTCTCGAGCTTTATGACAAGAGCGCTTCGATTGAGTTCGGTTGGTATTTGCGTCCCACACTCAAATTTGATGGCCTTGAACCACTTCTTGAGCAGATGAAGAAAGATTGCGATAAGGCCCGCGAATTAACAGAGAAATAGGCGTATTCCAGCCTCAATTTCACTTATCCACACCCCGCAGGTAAACTTCCCTCTGTCCAACGAGAAAGTGATTTCCCGTGATTCAAACCGGGAAGCCTCTTGAACAGTACTGATGTACTTAACATGAAAAGGAAATAGATATGTCATTAACACCAGAAGTAAAGAAAGAAATCATTGCTAAGTACGGGTCATCAGCTACTGATACAGGAAGCCCTGAAGCTCAGGTCGCTCTTTTGTCACGTCGAATCGAAGACATTACAACTCACCTCAAGACCAACCCGCATGATCACCACAACCGTCGTGGTCTCTTGTTGCTCGTAGGTCAGCGTCGCCGCATTCTTCAGTACCTCGCAAAGACAGATATCAATCGTTATCGCGCAATTATCGAGAAGCTCGGTATTCGCCGCTAATTAAGAATTAACTACCCGCCGGGGGACAATGGTCCTCGGTAGTGGTTTCCAGATGTTTTCATCTGTGAACTTCGATCGAAGATTCATTTGTTTCGCCTTGCGTGTAGTTACCGCTCCAAGCTGTGCAGATGCACCTTGGAATTTGAAACAAAGGAGGACCCATGGAGGGTCAAGACGTTAAGACAGCAGTAGCCGTTATCGATAACGGAAAGTTCGGAAAGCGCGAGATTAAGTTCGAAACAGGACGCCTCGCAAAGCAAGCAGCAGGAGCTGCAGCTGTGTATCTCGATGATCAGACAATGATCTTCTCAGCTACAACAGCATCAAAGACACCTAAGGATCAATTCGACTTCTTCCCATTAACAGTGGATGTTGAAGAGAAGATGTATGCCATTGGCAAGATTCCTGGTTCATTCTTCCGTCGCGAAGGTCGTCCATCAGAAGAGGCAATTCTTACCTGCCGTTTGATCGATCGCCCATTGCGTCCATCATTTATCAAGGGACTTCGTAATGAAGTTCAGATCGTTGTGACAGTAATGGCACTCGATCCAGACCACATGTATGACGTCATTGCTATCAACGCAGCGTCAATGTCTACACAGCTTGCAGGTCTTCCATTCTCAGGTCCTATCGGTGGCGTGCGTGTTGCACTTATCGATGGTCAGTGGGTTGCATTCCCTAACCATTCACAGGTCGAGAATGCTGTTTTCGATATGGTCGTTGCAGGTCGCGTAACAGCTGACGATGTAGCAATCATGATGGTGGAAGCAGAAGCAACTACTCGCACAATCGGTCTTATTGCAGAAGGCGCTAAGGCACCTACTGAAGAGATCGTTGCGCAGGGACTAGATGC
>JGI25914J50564_10000390_pt1 | contig 14650 bp, 13 predicted proteins | sample LauGreSuBDMM15SN_2_FD_50564 | JGI IMG/M metagenome (IMG submission 50564) | reverse complement strand
ACCTCCCCTCCTGCAATACGCATCCAAAAAGGAGTGATTACTACTCCTAAAAGGCTTGAAATACTGGCATTAAAGATAGCTGCAGCCACATTACCACCAGAAATTGACACCAAAACGACAGAGGCACTGACAGTAGAGGGTAAGGCTGCCAGAAAACTGATGCCAAGAGCAAAATTTGGATCCAATCCAGGGAAAAAATAAACCAATGAAAATACAAGCAATGGAAAAACCAAAAATGTAGTTACCTGAATCAAAACATGAAGTTTCCAATTACTCAACCCCGTACGAAGTTGTGCTGGATCGAGCTTCAGTCCATAAAAAAAGAAAAGCAGTCCAATACCCACTTGAATAAATGGCTTCCATGGAAGGTTGGACTCCGTTGAACCCAATTCAGGCAGGATTGCCGCCAGTCCTATAGCGCATAGGATGCCAACCAAAAATCCATTCAGGCCAACACGAGCTAATGATTCACTTAATTTGGCCTTCATTAGTGAACAAGTCTTTTGAAATTATCACAGAAAATGGCAGTAGCTATGGCGACATTGAGAGATTCTGCCTTTCCAAAACTTGGAATGGTAATCTTGCTATTCACCCACTTTTCAACCTCTTTCGATATTCCCTGAGATTCATTCCCAAGCAGAAGCACTCCTGGAGAAGGGTTTATAAGTTCATGGATAGATTCTCCTTCTAAAAAAGCCCCATACACTGGCAATTTCCATTCTTGAAAAGCCTTGGCTAAGTCTCCATAAAAAAATTGCACACGCGTAAATGAACCCATGGAAGATTGAATCACTTTCGGATTATAAAATTCAGCGGAATGGGTGGAAAAAATTAATTTTTTGATTCCATACCAATCTGCAATTCGAATGATAGTACCGAGGTTACCCGGATCCCGGACCTCATCCAATGCAAGGATAAGTTCGCCTTTTTCAGGTAAAAATGCTTGGTTTGGCTTCATTTGAACTACGGCCAAGGCAGCATCATTACTTTGATACTGCCCCACCTGCTCGAGTTGATTGGGGGTCACAAAAAGTACTTCGAACGCTTTGCCACTCAATAATGGGGCATGTTTAGCAGCAAATTCCTGGGTGACTAAAAGTAAATCCACCGTGAAACTGGATTGAAGAACTTCAACCACACTTTTCTCCCCTTCTACAAAGAATTTTCCCGACTCAAGGCGGTATTTTTTTTGATGTAAGGATTTTATAAACTTAACCGTATTTTTGCTTAGCATTCGTCCTCAAATTCGAACTTGAAATCTTCCAAATATATACTTTTTCTCAGTCTACTCTGGTTTTGCCTTAGCTGCTCTTTGACCAGAAATTTGGAAGAGGGTGAGTATGCGGTCTATGACAATGAACTAGTTGGCCTAAATAAGGCGGATGGGGATGCTCTTCAACAACTGCTAGAGCAAGAACCTAATACCCGNATTTTGGGAGGTTCCTTTGGTGTAATGCTCTATCGAATAGGAAACAAATTTTACGATAGCAGTAAAGTTGCCACCAAACGAACTAAAGTAGTTGACGAATTGAACGCGCTTCAATTGGATAATGAGGTTCAATCCAATGAATTGTCCTACAAACGAAAAGTAGAAAACCTAAAGATCAAGCTAGAAGGCCTTGAAAAGATCTTAGAATATGGGAATGCGCTGATGCGTACAGGAAATCCCGTAGTCCTATTGGACAGTAATTTGGTTGAAAAATCCAGGAAAAACATGAAAGGCTATCTGGTAAATCATGGTTTTTTTGATGCAGATGTAGATTACAGTATTTCAACTAAAAACAAAAAAGCATCCATCGCTTACCTAATCAAAGAAAACAATCCATACATCCTTGATTCGGTCTATACCCGTATCGACAATTCTGAGATTCAAGGCCTCATTTCAAGCTTTTCATCCAATTCTTTTATCAAAAAAGGTGAGATTTATAACCAAGACAACATCACGGCAGAGCGCAATAGATTGGAAGAACTGCTCAAAAATAAGGGCTATTACATGTTTTCGAAGTCCTACATCAACTTCATCGCTTACCAAGACACTGCGGCGAAGTCGATACGACTGGAGCAAATAATCCAAAAGCCTGCCTTTGCAGAAAGCCATCAAGTATATACGCTCGATTCGATCAGCCTACAAATCAATCCTCCTTCCGATGAGTTTGCTGACAGACGAATCCTAACCCATTATCAAGGGATTGATTTTTCCTTTTATCGAGATCGGTATTCCGCCAAAATCCTGGCCTCAAGGATTCAATTGCAAAAGGGAAAGCCCTACAACAGGATTGAAGCACTTGAAACGCAGCGATTGATAAATAGTCTCGATCTTTTCCGGTTTGTTAATATCACTTTTGATACGCTAGGAACCTCACTGACAGCCGCTATTTATACACAACCCAATCAAAAATACCAGTTAACCAATCAGCTGGGAATGACCATCACGGAGCAGCTTCCAGGACCTTTTTTCAGTACTGCGCTGAGAAATCGAAATTTCTTTCAAGCAGGGGAACTACTTGAACTCAATTTCAGAGCTGGCTTGGAAGGTGTTGCTTCTGCCACAGGTCAAGGTGTTTACCAAAGCAGTGAAATCAATACTTCGCTTTCTGTGATTTTTCCTAGATTCTTAATCCCCTTTTCCCCAAAGACTCTTCAGAAATATGGAAAATACAACCCGAATACACGAGTTCAATTTGGATATTTGAGTACCAATAGGCCAGAATACAACCGAAATGCAATAAATGGACAGTTGGGCTACACCTGGTCTACGCGAAATAACCGTCAGTCCTTTACCATCAATGCCGCAGATGTCAGCTACATCCGAACGCCTTTTATCCAAGATGAATTTCTAGGGATTCTGGAAAACTTACAGAACGATGGCAACAACCTGATCTGGTCATTTCTACCCTCACTGATTAGTAGTTTTTCAGGGCAGACCTTGATCAATTTCAATCGTTACGGTGATTTTTCAGCGCGAAAAGCTTCCCTACTCCGAGTTTTTGGAGAAAGTGGCGGGACGACCTTAAATTTTACAAATGTTCGGAGAAACGATTCACCAGAAATCAACTATGCCAATTTCCAATGGCTTAAGGGACAAGTCGATTACAGACGTTATTATCCAATCAGTAAAAAACAAACCCTTGCTTACCGTCTCAACTTTGGAATGGCACGTCCTTACGGGGTCAGTGTGGGGATTTTGCCCTATGAGAAGTATTTCTTTGCTGGAGGTGGCACCAGTATCCGTGCCTGGCAAGCGCGAAGACTCGGCCCTGGAAGTTCTACCCCAATCACTGGACCAGGTGGGAATTACGATTACAGAAATGAGCAACCTGCAGAAATGATTCTTGAGAGCATGTTTGAGTACCGCAGAAAGTTATTCAGCTACTTCGATATGGCAGTTTTCCTTGATGCAGGTAACTCTTGGATGATCGGCAGGGACGATGCTCGCCCTGGAGCAGATTTTAGATACGATCGATTTTACAAGGAGATTGCGGTAGGAACTGGTGTAGGATTACGAATGGATTTCGACTTTTTAGTCATCCGCCTAGACTTGGCTACAAAAGCCCTCGATCCAGCGCGCCAAGAAGGCCAACGATGGATTCTTGATAACATTCGATTCAATAAACCCTTCGGGGAAAAAGGACAAACCGTATTTAATTTTGGAATTGGATATCCATTCTAAAATCAAAAAACTAATGAGTAGGAAATCAAAAGAAGAAATTGCAGCCATTTACAAGCAAATGCAGAATTACATTTGCGAAGCCCTGGAGGCTGGAGATGGTGCAGGATCCTTCAAAGCAGACAATTGGATTAGAGAAGAAGGTGGAGGAGGTCAAACCAAAATTTTTCAAGATGGAGCCATCCTTGAAAAAGGTGGAGTAGCCTTTTCGGCTGTACATGGGCCGACTCCCAAAAAGATTTCTGATAAACTTAGGTTGGAGTCCGGTATTTTTTTTGCTACGGGAGTGTCTATCGTTTTGCATCCCTTCAATCCTATGGTCCCCATCATCCACATGAATATCCGATACTTCGAGATGGAAGATGGTACCCACTGGTTTGGTGGAGGAATAGATTTGACTCCCCATTACCTTGTTGCTGAAGATGCGGTTTACTTTCACCAAAAATTAAAAGAAACCTGCGATTCCTTTGATAAAAGCTACTATCCCAAGTTCAAAGATTGGGCAGATGAGTACTTTTTCATCAAGCATCGTCAAGAGACACGTGGCATTGGGGGCATTTTTTACGATCGACTCAGCGCTACCTCGGACAGCCATTTCCAGGAGATTTTGGATTTTAGCCTTGCCCTAGGAAGATTGTTTCCTGAATTGTATACCTACTTTATGCAAAAAAACGGAAAGCTACCCTTCGGCAAAGAAGAAAAAGCTTGGCAAGGACTCCGTCGTGGCCGCTATGTGGAGTTTAACTTGGTATGGGATGCGGGAACCAAGTTTGGCTTGGATACCAATGGACGGACAGAAAGCATTTTAATGAGCATGCCCCCACAAGCAGAATGGACCTATCAGCATGAACCCAAGCCAGGAAGTGCGGAGGAATATACCTTGGCTCATCTGAAAAAAGGAATTGACTGGATTTCGTATACCGCATGATAGAATCTATTGAGGATTGGGACGAGAAGGCCTTTATATGGCTCAATTCCTTCCATTCGGATGGATTGGATCCCATCGTCTTGCAGCTATCGCAAACGATCACCTGGATTCCCTTGTACCTTTTGCTACTCTATTTAATCTACCGAAAAGATCCTAAAAATATGGCCTGGGTGATTGGAGGAATATTTCTGACCATCCTCCTTGCCGATCAAGTTAGTTCAGGATTGATGAAACCCTTTTTCGAACGACTCCGCCCCTGTCATAATCCACAATGGGAAGGACTATTGCATCTTTATGGTAGATGCGGAGGACTTTATGGTTTTGTTTCTTCCCATGCTGCCAACACCTTTGGGATGGCCACATTTTTAACACTTATCCTGCATAAAAAGCAAAAAGGAATCTATTGGCTTTTTCTGTATGCCGTGGTAGTCAGCTATACCCGCATTTATCTAGGGGTACATTATCCCTTAGATGTATTTTTTGGTGCTTTGGTCGGCGTTATTTCCGCATACTTATCTTGGGCTATCGTAGTCCTTCTAAAGCGGAAAATCATCAAAAAAGTACTGGAATAACGAGCCACACGGAATCAAAAAAACCAACCCAAAAAGGGGATAAATTTTTAAACGCCGTATTGATCAACTAGGCATTTCCCAGATTTCATTTTGTTGGTACTGGATTTCACCGTTGCTTACCACAAGGGGGGATTCCAAATTATTGTGATACAATTTACCGGTACCCAAGCCTTGTGGGAGACTTGGTAGGTAGGTAGAAGTAAGTTGAGAGATGGCATTGAGGCCAATCGCGCTCTCCAAGGCCGAGGTCATCCACCACCCAATACCCATTTTTTCTGCCAAATCAATCCATTCACGGGTTTCTAAAATCCCTCCCAAAAGGCTTGGCTTCAAAATTAAGAACTGCGGCTGAATGGAATTCAGTACTTCCTCTTTATCTAGTTTACCAATAAGTTCCTCATCCAATGCGATTGGAATTGGACTTTTTACCGCCAACTCCCGCATTGCTTTCCACTGACCCACCGCGATAGGCTGTTCGATGCTGTGCATTCCAAAATCTTGCAGTTGCTCCAGTTTGCCCATTGCTTCTTGGATTGAAAAGGCACCATTGGCATCCACTCGCAGTACAAGATTTTTTGATGCTTCATGCTCTCGGATAAAGCGAAGTATTTCAAGCTCCTGAGCAAAGTCAATAGCCCCGATTTTCATTTTCAAGCAGGTAAACCCCTCCCCTAATTTTTGATTAATCTGCTGAAGCATAAATTCTTTGGTTCCCATCCAAATCAATCCGTTGATAGGAATAGGCACTCCCTGATCAAAAAATGTATTGGAAAGAATACGCTTCCGTCCACCATTAAGAAAATCCAAAAGGGCCGTTTCCAAGCCAAAACGGATAGAAGGGAGTGAAAATGGTACTAACGCTTTCACTTGCTGGAGTAAGCTCTCCTCCTCCAAATCCCAAGACCGGTGGTTTGCCTGGGCTAAAAATTTCCCTAAAACTTTCTCAAAATCAGGTGAGAAGTCTGGACTCAAGCCAATCAATGGTGCAGCCTCTCCCCAGCCAACTTGATCTAAGTCTCCCATACGATGCACCATGATCCAAAAGACGTCCCGTGTATGCATTACCCCTCGAGAGGTTCCTGCTTCAAATCGAAAGAGAAGCGTTCTTTTGAGGTAAGAAAAAGTAAGATGAACAGGTAAAGTCATGAAGGTGTAACCAAAAGGAGTTGACTAGGGTTAACTATATTTGAGGATTAATTGCCCTATTTATGGAAATTCCGAGTATTGATCTTAAAGAGTACGAATATACTTTACCCGAAGAACGAATCGCTAAATATCCCTTAGAAAAACGGGATCATTCCAAGCTTTTGGAATACAAAAAGGGAATCCTACACCACCGCCATTTTTTTGATCTTCCAGCCCTTTTGGATTCTGGAAGCCTCCTAGTGTATAACAATACCAAAGTAATTCCTGCTCGCTTAATTTTCCAACGTCAAACGGGTGCTCGGATTGAGGTATTTTTACTCCAACCTGCGGCTCCATCTAGGGTGATGTCGGAAATTATGGCTTCCAAGAAGCCGGTGGTCTGGGAAACGATGATTGGTCATATTAAAAAATGGAAAGAGGGAGAAGAACTTAAAGGAACTGTTGCTCTAGCAAATCAACAAGTGGTTCTTACAGCCCGACTTCTAAATAGAAAACTAAAGCAAGTCGAATTTTCATGGTCAGGTGAAGAAATTGCTTTTGTAGATTTGGTGGAGGCATGTGGGGAAACACCCCTTCCTCCCTACCTCAACCGAAAGGCGCAAGAAGAAGATAAATCGCGTTACCAAACCGTTTATTCTGAGAAAGACGGTGCTGTAGCAGCGCCTACTGCTGGTCTTCATTTTACAGAGGAGATTTTTTCGGCGTTACGAAAAAAGGGAATTCAAGAAGCAGCACTTACGCTTCATGTAAGCGCAGGGACATTTCAGCCGATCAAGGCTCAAACTGTGGAAGAGCATCCCATGCACAGTGAACAAATGGAAATCAAGTTAGAAACCATTGAAAAGCTGCTCAGGCATGAAGGGAAAATTGTTGCNGTGGGAACTACTTCAGTGAGGACTCTAGAGAGTATGTACTGGTTTGGTGTTCAATTGCTTGAAAATNGAGGCANTGTTTTTCAAATTNAAAAACTTGCTCCCTANGCTCGACGTGAATCTTTACCCACANGCAAAGAGGCCTTGGAAGCAATTGTTAAAGAAATGAATGCTAAGTCAGTGGATTCANTATTGGGCACTACCGAGATTTTTATCTTTCCAGGGTATCGTTTTCAACTAGTAGATGGATTGATCACCAACTTTCACCAACCTGGCTCAACGCTTATACTATTGATTGCTGCGATTTTGGGTAAGGACTGGAAAAAGATTTACCAAGAAGCCCTCGATAACAACTACCGATTTCTTAGCTACGGAGACAGTAGCCTACTTTGGATTTAATCTCCAAAGCTTCCGAGCTTCCGGATACCCCCTAGGAGTTGGTGGTAAAATGTACGCCCTATGGGCACAAGATCATTTCCGATTTTTACCTCCTTGGTTGTGATCGAAAGAATCTCTGAAGCTTGGACAATATAGCTTTTGTGAATACGGATAAACTGGCTCACCGGAAGGACCGATTCAAATTCTTTTAGAATATTTCTAACAGAAAACACAGAGTTCTTAGTAATCAAGGTAGTGTAATTGCCATCTCCTTTTAACCAAAGAATATCATCAAATTTGACCTTGACTAAGCTGCCCTCTTGGCGTACGAATACCGCATCTTTAACGAGTAGTTTCGTGTCTTGGAAAAATAACTTCTTCTCCCCACTTCCGTTCCCGTTGGTCTTTCGTACTTCGAGTAGCTCTTTCATAGTCAGGTATATATCGAATAAACTCCCTGAAAAAGATTATTGTTTGGAAAAATATAAACTATCCCTGTTTTGCCAAATAAACACCTACCTGTTTCGAGTTTAACCCATGAAAAATCCTTAAAACCAGATAGTTCCAAGGATTTAAAATTCTAGTTTCAGTTTAACTGAGTGGGACACCTAAAGGAATTACCTCATCGCTTTGTAGGCATTGATCAGTCCATTGGTAGAGCCATCGTGAGAGTGGACAGTAGCCTCTCCTGCTAACTCTGGTAGAATGCCATTTGCAAGCACTTTCCCCAGTTCCACTCCCCACTGATCAAAACTAAAAATATTCCAAATCATTCCTTGAGCAGCAATTTTATGTTCATACATCGCTACCAACTGCCCTAAGGTATAGGGTGTAATTTGCTTGACCAAAATTGAATTGGTGGGCCGATTCCCCTCAAATACGCGATGAGGAGCAAGCCGTTGAATTTCATCGGCTGATTTACCAGCTTTTCTCATCTCAGCTTCTACCTCTGCCAGCGATTTCCCTTTCATCAGGGCTTCGGTCTGTGCAAAAAAATTAGAAAGTAGCTTGGCATGATGATCTCCAATCGGGTTATGGGATTTTGCAGGGGCAATAAAATCACATGGAATCAGGTGCGTTCCCTGATGAATCAATTGGTAAAACGCATGCTGTCCATTGGTACCTGGTTCACCCCAAATGATTGGGCCAGTACTATAATTTACCTTTTCCCCATCTCTACCCACATACTTTCCATTGCTTTCCATATTGCCTTGCTGGAAATATGCGGCAAATCGATGTAAGTACTGGTCATACGGAAGGATTGCCTCCGAGTTTGCTCCTAGGAAATTGGTATTCCAAATTCCTACTAAGGCCAAAATCACTGGAATATTTTGATCGAATGGCGCATTTTTGAAGTGCAGGTCCATGCCATGTGCCCCAGAAAGCAATTCTTCAAAACGTTCGAACCCAATCGCACAGGCGATAGGAAGTCCGATTGCAGACCACAAAGAATACCTGCCCCCTACCCAATCCCAAAATGCAAACATGTTTTGTGGATCAATTCCAAAAGCACTTACCGCATCGGAATTGGTTGATAGTGCTACAAAATGCTTGGCAATTGCTTTTTCATCTTTTGCATGGGACAAAAACCAAGATCTAGCTGTATGCGCATTGGTCATGGTCTCCTGCGTGGAGAAGGTTTTGGAGGCTATAAAGAAAAGCGTAGTTTCCGGATCAACTTCATTTAGCGTTTCAGCAATATGCGTCCCGTCCACATTAGATACGAAAAATAATTTCAAATTAGGATGCTGGTAGGCCTTTAATGCTTCTGTCACCATCACAGGTCCCAAGTCAGATCCTCCAATACCAATATTTACTAGCCTAGTGATTGGCTTTCCTGTATATCCTAACCATTTTCCTTGATGAATTTGAGTAGCAAAAGCCTTCATCTGGGTCAATACGGCATTGACTTCAGGCATGACATCTTGGCCATTGACAAGGACCGGGGTATTGGAGCGGTTACGTAAGGCTGTATGTAAAACTGGACGGTTCTCGGTTTGGTTGATTGCTTGCCTTCAAACATGCTGTTGATGGCCTCTTGCAAGGCTGTCTCCTGAGCTAGGTTAAGAAGTTCCTCGAAAACTTCATCTGAAATTCGATTTTTAGAGAAGTCAACCAGAATATCTTCAAGGCTTCTGCTGTAGCGCTCAAATCTATCTTTTTGATTAAAAAGTGCCGCAATGGTACTAGTTTGATTTTTTTTTGAAAGTTCAACTAGCTTGGTCCATGCAGAAGTGGTGGTCGGATTTATAGCTTTCATTGCTGTGATAGCATATTTAAATGAAAAGAATCAGGTGAAAAGAAAGGGATTCGTGCAATTCTAGAATTTATAGCGTTTTGCGAAATCAATAGCGATTTTGATAGTATAAATTAATTTCCTCCTTCAACCTTTACTTTTCTTTTAAAGCCCTTGTTGAAAGGCCAGGTGTACTCAAGAGCTTCCATTCCTTTATTCAGATTATAGGAGGCAGAGTCTGCACTCTCCATTGTTTTTTTCAGGGATTTAGCAAATTCTGGGTCATTCAATAGCATGCCAAGAGAATTATCTTTGGAATTGAGCTTATCTGTGATGCCTGCAAATTCCTTGGATAAAGCTTGGGTATTCGCACTGGTCACACGAAGGCTCTCCATGGTAGCTTTAAGATCCGGAACGATCGAAGTATCTGTTACCAAGTCATTTATTAAGGTTCCCTTTTTGTTGAGCTTGGCGGAGAAGACATTCAAATCTGCAATCATCTTGTTGCTATTTGTAGAAGCTCTTTCCAGATTGCTCAAAATCGTTCGAAAGTTTACGGCTAAGGTAGAATCAGTCATTACAGCACCGATAATTCCTTCTCCTGCGGCTATTTTACCAGTAAGCACCTTCAGATCATTGGTAATATCTACCAGGTTCTTATTGTTCTCTTGTAATGTTTCCATCATCTTGTCCGTATCCAAAGGCATGATCGCCTCTAGGCGATCTCCCTCTTCCACTGGAGGATAATCGGTTGTACCTCCATAAATGACAATGATTTTATTTCCAATCAAGCCATCTGAACTGATGGTTGCTTGGAATTTTTACGAATAAACTCAGCCACTTTTTCCTCAACACTCAATTCAACTTCAACTTGAGAGTCTCCAAAGAATTTTATAGTCTTTACGTTACCGATTTTTACACCCGAAAACCAAATGTTGTTTCCAGGCTGAAGTCCTCCAATATCATCAAACACTGCCTTTACATGGATGGCTTTCACAAATTTTTTCTGCTGCCCACCTAAGGTCATGATGGCTGCCACTAGTATGACAATTCCAATCAATACAAATAGACCTACAAGTACAGATCGTTTATTTTCTTGATTCATGAGTTGATAAAATTATAATCGTAGAATGATTTAATCCGCTGATCTTCAGCATGAGGAAAAACCTCCTCAAAGGTACCTAAAGCACCAAATTGCCCCTCCAAAAGTACGGCCATCCGATCTCCAGTTTGCTTAGCACAAGACAAGTCATGGGTAATCACAATCGAGGTGGTCTTATATCGTTCGCGAACTTCATTGATCAGATTGTTGATTTCCACACAAGTGATGGGATCCAACCCAGCTGTAGGCTCATCGTAAAGCATGATCTCTGGATTGAGCACCAAGGTGCGAGCAACACCAATTCGTTTTTTCTGGCCTCCTGACAACTCAGATGGCATTTGATTGATAGTTTGTGGAAGACCAACTGCATCCAAGAGTTCTTCAATTCGGAAAGAAATCTCCTTTTTAGTGAGGTTCTTGATGTTTCTAACCAATGGGAACTCCATGTTTTCTCGAACAGTCATGGAATCATAGAGTGCTGAGTTTTGAAATGAAAAACCAATTTTTAGTCTCATTTCATTCAATTCGCGAACACCAAGACGGGAAATTTCCTTTCCAAACACCTCCATACTGCCACTATCCTGCTGCAGCAGTCCAACCATGATTTTGATCAGCACCGATTTACCTGTTCCTGAGCGACCCAAAACCACGAGGTTTTCTTCACGGTACAAATCCATATCCACTCCTTTCAGTACTTCAAGCTCACCAAAGGCTTTGTACAAGTCACGGACAACAACCACTTTTTCTCGATTATCCATGGCTATTTCATTCGGAATAAGTTGATGATCTGAAGGGAAAGTAGCTCCTCAATAAAAATAAGGAACATGGAAACCACTACCGCTGCATTAGCAGCTCTACCTACTCCTTCCGTTCCTTTAGAAGAATTATATCCCTTATAGCAGCCTACCATCCCAATCGTGAATCCGAAAAACAAGGATTTGATGATGGAGGAGAAAATGTCTAGGAAGGTAACTGAACTAAATACCTGGGCAAAAAAGGTGGAGATACTCACCAGTTCATTAGCATTGACATTGATAAAGGCACCCATCAAAGCCACAAAATCAGTATACATCACCAATACAGGAATCATCAAGGTAGTGGCTAATACCCGGGTAACTACCAAGAATTTATAAGGATTGGTCGCTGAAACTTCCATTGCATCAATTTGCTCGGTCACTTTCATGGATCCAATTTCAGCACCAATGCCAGATCCAACCTTCCCTGCAGCAATCAAGGCGGTGACTAAAGGCCCCATAGCCCGAACAATTGCAATTGCAATCAAGGATGGTAACCAAGAAGTTGCCCCAAACTCAGACAAGGAAGGGCGAGACTGGTTCGTAAATACAATCCCCACAATAAATCCAGTCAAGGAAATCAAAGGCAAGGACTCTACCCCAATCCGGTAACACTGGTGGATGACTTCTTTAAACTCATAGGGCGGAACAAATACCTCTTGAAAAAATCGCTTCACAAAGTTCCACGCATCCGCTAAACCCTTGAAGAAGGCATCAATTTTTTTTGAAAAGACATGCTTTCGCGTACCGGTCTGTCCTGCCATAGTTGTATTCAGAGTTCCAAAAATAAGGAATAAAATCCAAAGGATGTTCCAAAAACCTGCAATTGATCCCCTAAAAAAAGATCGAAAATTAGAAGCTACTTAGATGCATTTGGAGGTCTTCAAATCAACTAAAGATCCATTCCAAAGCGTTTTTCCAAAAAAAGCCTTGTGACCATTGGATCAATTTTAAGTAGCTGAGGAAAGTCAAAGATCAGGATGGAGCATTCGATTCGAAAAACAAAGATTCATACTTCTTCCAAATCGGAGGAAAACAAGGTGGACACAAAGAAGGAGCAGAAAATCACAAAATTATACTCTAGTTTTATTTTTAGATTAATCTAATTTTTTTAGATTAATCTAATTTAGGCTTAATTAAATTTGTTATATTAACTTATAAATCAGTACTTTAAGATATAATATCAAATGCTGAAATTGAATCAAAAAATAACAAATTGCTAAAGCGTATTGGAACTGCTTCTCTACTCACATTTGGTCGAAGTAGGCTAGTTAGTCTGGAAAAAGGTACTAAGCGCTCCCCATCATCCTTCCCATCACTTCCTATTCGATTTAAATCTATTCAACAATTGAGCCAAAAAATAACTGTTGATTTGAAATTTCCACACGAGCAACAGCACAACAGGCTCTACTCTCCCACCCTATTTCAATTCAGGAAAGGTATGGAAATGACTCGCTTTTGAAGCCTATATTCCTACCTCCCACAAAGTTCTTTGTAGGCGCAAAAGTTACATTTTTTCTTATCGTCAGTTTGGTCGAAAGGTACCAAGGGATCCATAATTTCTTCTAGCAATCCTCGAAGTCCTTCCTCAAATCCGGCTGCAAAATCTCGGTAATCAGTCACCTCAGATTCTTCCAATTGGAGGAAGGGATTAAAATCTTCCGAATAGATTTCTTTGATATTAATAATCCCCGGCTTTAGAGCAAGAAGATTTTCCGGATGTTGGTACTGGTAGAAAAAGGCATACAGAAAAGTTTGCATCCCAGCCTTATTTCTTTTCTTATCTACTCGATCAAAAAGAGAAACCAAAGAAGGAATTTTTTTAGTGTCCTTCCCTGTTTTGTAATCGAGAAGACGAACCACCGAGTCTTTGATATCCATCCGGTCGATCACTCCCCCAAGGGCTACCACTTTGGTTCCTTCCTGAGTTTCGATCGAAAGGTGGGCCAAGTGTTCTTTCTCCAAACCAATCACACGGAAATCACCATTCTTTTTGTCGTAGTTCAAAATCGCTTGGATGTACTTAGTCACCTCTCGCGCAATTTGAAGTTGCCCAGTCAACAACAGCTCCTCTCCCTCTTGCTTTTTATAAAGCTCTCGAAATGCCGTATTCACTGCCGCAGGCACTTGAGGTAGGAGTCGGTCAATGGTATGCCCATCGATATCTCGAAATGTCTCCTCCTTAGGAATTTCATACAAAAGCTCTATCCCACGGTGCAGCAGCGTCCCAAAAGTCATGGGATCAATGGTAGTCACCACTTCCTCCTGTTCCTTCAACTCCGCCACGTACCTGAGGTAAAACCGTAAGCGACAGTCCAAGTATATGTTAAGAGCAGAAGCTGAAAATCGTTTTTCTGCTTCTCCAACACCTTCAGGCTTAAAATAGCGTGCCAAGCTGCTGAGCATGGCGGGAGACTTCTCCAGTGTAATGGGCTGATTTGGTGTAAGATTCACAGGCACCAAAATAGATTGAGGCTTTGCAATGGGAAGCTCTACTCGCATTTGCTGAATAAACCGGCTCATTTCACTCGATTTACCCTGTTCCCCCNCGGTGGCATAGATCAAATGCACCTCTTCTGCACGATGCAGCAAACGGTAAAAGGTATAGGCATAGATGGCATCATTTTGCTCCTGAACAGGCAAACCAAATGCTTTCCGTAGATTGAATGGTATCATGGATTGAATTCCCCCACCTGGAGGAAAATTACCTTCATTCACATCGCAAATGATCACGCGTCGGAAATCCAAATTTCTAGACTCTAAAACCCCCATGATCTGCAAGCCTTGGAGCGGCTCCCCCTCAAATGGCAACTTGAGATCCCTGAATAGCTTTCGGAATAAATTAAGCAAAAACTCTACTTTTAGCTCCTTAGTACCCGATGAACGGAATATTTCCTTTACCCGATTCAATTGTTTGAAGGCCTGAAACAAATAGCTTTTCTGCGTAGGATCTTC
>JGI25914J50564_10000377_pt1 | contig 14882 bp, 12 predicted proteins | sample LauGreSuBDMM15SN_2_FD_50564 | JGI IMG/M metagenome (IMG submission 50564) | reverse complement strand
CCAAATGAACTTCAAGGTGGGGAACAGTGATGATCCCGGCTCCCTGGGCTTTAGCTACCGCATCTCCGTGCAGGGTTGTACCGGCGTCTGAGCCTACCCAGCGGTCCTAAGGACAGAACCATCTCTGCCGGGCTGCTCAACGGAGGGCCAGTCCTTTTTCGGGCCAGCTGGGTCCTGACCCGGTTGGCCTTTTTTCTGCGAATAAGAGCGTGTCCAGCCATACCCGGAGCCAGCCCTTTCGCTCCCTAGGGTTGGGGTGTGACTATCCCGATCCGACCCCGCAGCCTGGCNCTCCTTGGTGGGGGGNTTGTGGTGCTGTTGCTGCTTACCCGGGGCTGCTGGCCCCAGGGGGATGATTCCAAGCGCAAACCGGCGGTTTTGGTGTCCCTGGCGCCGGTGGGCTTGGGCGATTTCGATGAAACGTTCCCGATCACGGGCGAGGTCAAACCGCTGGCTTCTGCAGCGATCCGCTCCCAAGTTTCGGGGGTGGTGCAGAGGGTCTATTTCCGCGAGGGCCAAGAAGTGGAAGCCGGCCAGCCCCTNATTGGCATTGACCCCAGCCCCTGGCAGGCGGCCCTCAACCAGGCGATNGCCAACCGCAATAAGGCCATCGCTAAGGAACGGGTAGCCCGGGCTGAAGTGCAACGCAGCCGGGCTGAAGCCCNCCTTGCCCGCCAACGGGCCAACCGCTATGGCTCCCTTGGCACCCAGGGGGCGGTCAGTGTTGACCTGGCTGAGCAGTTCCGTAGCCAGGCCCTCTCCCTGGAAGCCACGGTCACCAGCCGCGAAAGCGAGGTGGAAAGTACCCGGGCCGACCTGGCGGCTGGCCGCGCCGCCGAAGCCAACGCCCGGCTCAACCTGGAGCGCACCACAATCCGCTCACCGATCCGGGGCCGGGCCGGCCAGTTGCGGTTGACCGCCGGCAACCTGGTGCGCGAGGCCGAGGACCGGCCCCTCCTGGTGGTCAACCAGTTTCGGCCGATCACGGTGCAATTTGCCGTGCCCCAAAGGCTGATCCCTCGCCTGGAGCTGGGGCTCAAGGTGAAGTTGGCTTCCGGTGATTGGGGCCAGGTGAGTTCGATCGATAACGCCGTTGACCCGAGCACGGGCACCACGGCCGTTAAGGCCACCTTTGCCAACCGCTCCCAGCACCTGGTGCCCGGTGCCTATGTGAAGGGTTCCCTTCAGCTGGAGCGCCTCCTGCAGGTGGTCTTCATTCCCCAGGTCGCCATCCAGAGCGGCCAAAAGGGTCCGTTTGTCTATGTGGCCCAAGCCAAAGAGGCCAAAGGCAAAGAAGCCAAAGGCATGGTCGCCCAGCCCCGCCAGCTCCAGCTCGGTCCCACAAGTGGTGAGCAGGTGGTGGTCAAGGCCGGCCTGCGCCCGGGGGAGATGGTGGTGGTTAAGGGTCAGTTTGCCCTCAGCCCTGGCTCCACGATTCGCCTGGCCAAACAACAGAGCGGGCAAGGTTCGAAGTGATGGGCTCGTTTAGTGAGCGGCTGATTCGCAGACCGATCACCACGATCCTGTTAATGGTCGCCCTAGTGATCTTTGGTGGTGGGCTATGCCCGTCTGCCGATTAGCGACCTGCCCAGCATCGATTTTCCCACCCTGCAGGTGAATGTCTCCCTGCCGGGGGCCAGTCCCACCACCATGGCCACCTCGGTGGCCACCCCCCTGGAGCAGCAGTTTTCCAGCATCGCCGGCATTACCGAGATGGGCTCCAGTAGCGGCCAGGGGAGTAGCCAGATCACCCTCCAGTTCAACCTGGATCGGGATATCGATGCGGCCGCCCAGGATGTGCAAACGGCCATCAGCCAGGCAGCGCGCCAGTTGCCGGCAGATTTGCCCTCGCCCCCCTCGATTCGCAAGGTGAATCCGGCTGAGCAACCGATCCTTTATTTGGTGCTCACTTCCGATCTGTTGCCCCTCTCCGAGGTCACCCAGGTGGCCCAGGTGCGGATCGCCCAACGGCTCTCGACCCTCGATGGGGTTTCCCAGGTGCAGCTCTTTGGCGCCCAGAAATATGCCGTGCGCATTCGCGTTGATCCCCAGGCCTTGAGCGCTAAAGGCATTGGCCTCGACCAGGTCAATGCGGCGGTGCGGGCCGGTAATTCCAACCAACCCACCGGCAACCTCTTCGGCAAACGCCAGACCGTCAGCGTCCAGGACAACGGCCAGCTCAATAATGCGGCTGCCTACCGCCAGCTGGTGGTGGCCTACCGCAATGGATCGCCCGTGCAGCTGGGCGAGGTAGCCGAAGTGCTGGATAGCGTCAGTAGCGATCGCAGCGCTAGTTGGTATAACGGCAGCCGCTCGATTGTGGTGGCGGTACAACGTCAGAGCGGCAGTAACACCGTGGCGATTGCCGATGCCGTGCATGCCCTGCTGCCCAGCTTGCGGGCCCAATTACCAGGCGCGATTGAACTGCAGGTGTTGTTTGACCGATCTGAAGGGATCCGCGAGGCGATCCACGATGTGGAATTCACCCTGGTGGTGACGGTCGCCCTGGTGGTGGGTGTTGTCGCCCTTTTCCTTGGCACAGGCATCACCACCGCCCTGCCGGCCCTGGCAATTGCGGTGTCCCTGATCGGCACCTTTGGGGGGATGGCCCTTTTGGGCTACTCCCTCGACAACCTTTCCCTGATGGCCCTCACCCTCAGCGTGGGCTTTGTGGTGGATGACGCGATCGTGATGGTGGAGGCGATTGTCCGGCGCCAGGAGGAGGGCGAGAACCGCTGGCAGGCGGCTTTACAAGGCGCCCGGGAAATCGGCCCCACGATCCTGTCGATGACCCTGTCCTTGGTGGCAGTTTTTATTCCGATCCTGTTTCTCGGTGGCTTGCTGGGCCGCCTGTTCCGGGAATTTGCCGTCACCCTCAGCCTGGCGATCCTGCTTTCCGGCGTTGTGGCCCTCAGCCTCACGCCGATGCTGGCGGCCCGACTGCTGCCCGAACCCGGCGTTGCACTGCGCGGCAACCCCCTGCTGCAGCGGTTTGATCGTTTGTTTGAGCAGCTCAGCCGCGGCTATGGCCTCAGCCTGGCGACGGCCCTGCGCCGTCCCCGGCTTGTGCAGATGGTGTCGGCCGGCCTGCTGTTACTCACCATTGTGCTGTTCCTGCTGGTGCCTAAGGGGTTCATTCCCGATGCCGACACCGGCCAGCTCACGGTCAACACCCAGGCGGCTGAGGGCACCTCCTTTGAGGAGATGGCTGCCATGCAGACCATCCTGGCCCGCAAGCTTCAGGCCAACCCAGCGATCGCTGGGGTGAACAACACGGTGGGTTCGGGTGGACCCAATTCCACGGCCAATAACGGCCGGCTTTTCCTTAAATTGAAGCCCCGCTCCGAACGCAACGAGTCTGCGGCGGCCCTGGCCCGCAGCCTGCGCCGGGAGGTGAACAGCATTGCGGGCCTGCGCGGCTTTGTCAGAGTGCCGGCGGCCGTGAATGTGGGGGCCGTGCAAAGCCGCGCCCAATATCAATACAGCCTGCAGGCGATCGATCAAGACGCCCTGCTCGAAGCCTCTCCCGAGTTTGAGCAGCGCCTGCGCAGGCTCCCAGGCCTCAGTGATGTCAGTAGCGACCTGCAATCCCATAACCCCCAGCTCGAGATCACGGTTGATCGCGATCGGGCCGCCAGCCTGGGCGTTGACGCCAGCGCCGTGCAAACGGCCCTGCGCAGTGCCTATGGCGACCAGCAGGTATCTACCATCTACCGCTCCGATGGCCAATTTCCGGTGATTTTGGGGGTCGATCTGGATGCCCAGAACAGTCCAGCCGACCTGGATCTGTTAACGGTGCGCAATGCCCAGGGCCGCCTGATTCCCTTTTCCACCCTGGCCAGTAGTCGCCGCACGGCCACGGCCCTTACGGTTAATCACACCGACCAGCTGCCATCGGTCACCTTCTCCTTCAATATCAATCCTGGAGTCTCCCTCGATACGGTGACTGCCGAAATTCGAGCCCTTGCCGAGCAGTTGTTGCCCGTTGGAACCACCGGCGCCTTTGTGGGGTCAGCCAAGGTGTTTGAACAGTCCGTCTCGGGTCTGGGCTGGTTGCTACTCGCCGCCGTGCTGGTGATCTATCTGGTGCTGGGCATTCTCTACGAAGACCTAATCCATCCCCTCACCATTCTCACCAGTCTCCCCTCTGCGGCCGTAGGCGGGCTGGCAACCTTAATGCTATTTGGCTCAGAATTAAATCTCTACAGCACCATCGGCCTGGTTTTGTTGATCGGCATTGTCAAGAAAAACGGGATCATGATGGTGGATGCTGCTATTAGCAAAAGGCGCCAAGGGGCTGGCCTCAAACAGGCGATTCTCAGCGCTTCGATGCTGCGTTTTCGTCCGATCACGATGACTACTCTTGCGGCAATTGTGGGCACCCTGCCGATCGCAATCGGTTGGGGAGCCGGCGCTGAAACCCGCCGCTCGCTTGGCCTTGTAGTAGTGGGGGGCTTGATTCTCTCCCAGCTCGTTACGCTGTATATCACCCCCGTGTCCTATGTGCTTGCGGAACGGTTGGCGCGGCGTTTGGGGCTCCGTAAGAGCCAGGAGCAGGGCTTGGACCAACCAAGCTGATCGTCCAGCCATTGTTTTGCGCAACCCATTGGTTTGCGCAACCCATTGACGGATCCGCAAAAACTGAGCTTGCCCTCGTTCAATCCAAAAAAAAGCAGGGTATTGCTACCCTGCGGATCCCCATCTTGATGATGCTGGGGCGTGGATCAGCCCACCCAGCGTTTCGGCAAGTTGGCCACCACCAGATGGCGCTGGCTATCAATTTGCAACCAGCCTTCCTCGCGCAGCTGGCCGAGCACCCGGGTCACGGTCACCCTGGTGGTGCTCAGGGCGCTAGCCAGATCCTGGTGGGTCAGGCGCAGATTCAGCTTTAAGCCTTCATCGCAGGGTTGGCCATAATCTGCTGCCAGGAGTTCGAGAAAGCCGCGCAGGCGCTCTTCAACCCGGCGTAATCCCAGGAGACCGATCAGGGCTTCCGATTGACGCATGCGACTGGTGGTAGCCCGAAGCAGGGCCATGGCCAGGTAGGGGGTTTGCTCGATCTCATCGAGGCTGAAGCAGAGCAAATCGCTATCGGCCAGGGTTCTGGCCTCATAGGCCTCCACATTGCTCATCGGCTCACCGAAGGGTTCATTCGGTCCGGCGAGGCCCAGGAGCAGTTCGTCGCCATGGATGGAAATGGCGCCCAGTTTCACCATCCCCCGCACCACTAGCCAGATGCTGTTGCGCAGTAAGGGAACCGCGCTTCCAGCCGAGAGGTGGACCAGGTTGCGCTTGTGATAGGTGTCTTCCAGAAGGACACGGAGCTGGTCTTGGCGGCTGGAGTCACGGGGTGGCGTGAACACCATGGCGCATCCTTGCAGTGGGATCGTAATACTGTATGGAGCAACACTTCTATCTGAGCAAAGCCCTGGTGTGCGCCTGGTTAAGTTCTGGTTAGCGCTTCAAGGTAAATCTACATGGCCAATAAAAAAGGAGCCATTGAAGGCTCCTTAATTGAAGGATGGATCCGTTAAAACTTCCCGGGAAGGGAAAAGGTTTGCTAAGCAGCTATTTAGGAGCTGGATAGATTCAGATCCACTTGCAGATCAGGAACCAACGTTGCCAATGGCAGCCTTGGCCTTCTTGAGGATGTCACCGCGCAGGGGCACGTAGCCGAGGTTGTCAGCGAGCCCCTGGGACTTGTTGTTGAGCATGAACGCGAACGCCTCGCGGAGATCACCAGCCTTTGCGCCGTTGCCGGTTTTGTAGGCCAGGATCCAGGTGAGAGTGCTGATCGGGTAGCTCTGGGCGCCGGCAGGATTGGGATCTTCTCCAGCCAGGTCTTTATCGAGGATGATGCCGTTCAGGGCAGCGCTACCACTCTTGAAGTTAGGCTTCACGAAGTTGCCAGCTTTGTTTTGAACGGCAGCTGCCTTGATCACATCCCTGACATAGGATTGGTTCACATAACCGATCGAGCCTGGGGTGGTGCTCAACACACCGGCAACGCCTTCGTTACCCTTGCCGCCCACGCCCACGGGCCAATTCACCGATTTGCCAACTCCAACCTTTGTTTTGAAGGTGGGGGAGAAATCAGCGAGGGAATTGGTGAAGGCAAAGGTGGTACCGGAACCGTCAGAACGGTGGGCAACGGTGATTTTGCCGCTGCCGCACTTCAGTTGCTTCCAATCATTGATGGTGCCGAGGAAAATATCGGCGGCCTGCTTCTGGGTAAGCTTGAGGTCGCAGCCAGGCTTGTTGTAGGCGATGGCGATCGTGCCACCCACGGCGGGGAACTGCACCACACCACGCTTCACCTTGGCGGCTTGGGCCGCAGTGATCGGTTCGTCGGTGGCTCCGAAATCAACGGTGCCAGCAACGAATTGACGGATGCCAGCACCTGAACCCACACTCTGATAGTTGGTTTTGGGGCCACCGTTGGCGGCCAAATCAGCGAACCAACGCTGGTAGATGGGGGCCGGGAAGGTGGCTCCCGCGCCATTGAGGTTGGTGGATTGAGCAGTGGCAACACCGCCGCCGGCGACGGCAGCCAGAGCTGTCAGGGTCAGGGCCTTCTTCGCGAAGGTCATGGGATCGGCCTTTTGTGAGCTCCATATGTTTACCCTTACTTGCCTGCATCTGTCGTTATGGANTGCTTAAGACTGCTTAAAAACTGNTCCTAAGCTCACTTTGCTGGGTCAGGGTAGGTTTCGGTGCTTAGGTTGGCGCTACTAATTCAGCCGTTCTGAAACGATCCGGTGCCAGTATCCACTTTGCTCTGGTTTCAAGCGTTGCCGGTGTTTGGAGGCGGATTCGGGCCAATCCAGCCCCTGCCGAGCAGGCCGTGCAGCTCGTTGCGCCCCGGTTCACTCAGCATCAAGCTGGCCTGACCTTGCCACTGCTGCCAGAGCAGGCGCTTTTGCTGCTGCAGGCGCAGGCTGAGCTCCGGCAAGGCCTGGGCGAGCTCGCCGACCAGCTGCTCTTCGATCGCCTGCTCCAGCACCTGCAGGTCGTTGAGGCCACCAAGGGTGTCTTGCTGGGCTTTAAAGCGCTCCATCCAGGTCCCTAGGGAGTCCCCTGCCAGCTCCTTGAGATTGGCCATGCCATAGCGGGCCCGCTTGATTTTTTTGCGCAGGTCGTGCAAGCAGGCTCGATCGCGATCCGGATCGCTGGCGCGCCAGCCGGGTTGACTCAGCAACCCAGCCAGAACGGGGGTCTTCCATTCGACCAGCCAGTCCCTGGCNTCCTCTTCACCAAGGGCCGTCCAGGCCGGCTGGCGCAACCAGGCCTGAAGCTTCGCCAGTAGGCGCAGGTAACGGCGGCTCCGCAGCTCTTCCACCATCTCCGCAAAGGCCAGCTTGCGGCTGCGAACCAGGGTTTTCAGCACCGGTTTCAAGCGACTCAGTTCATCGGCTGGCAGCGCGAGGCCAAGTTGGTGCTGCAGCTGCCCAGTCAGTACGTCTAGATCGCGGACCAGGCCTAGGCGGCGGCCGGTTTTGGCCAAGGTTTGCTCTGTCACCCGCTCGGGTAACTGCAGGGCTGGCCCAAATTGCAGCAGCAGGGTGCCCAAGCGGCGGAAGCGCACCCGCAGTTGGTGCAAGGGTTCCGGGTCCTGGTCCTTCAGAACTCCGGCCTGAAGGGAGACGATCGCCTTGAGGTGCTCTGCAAGCAGGCCCGTCGCGTAGGCGCCGGCACTGGAACCGCCTGCCATGTCGCTCACCTCAAGGATTTGGTCGAGCCTGGATCATCACAGCCCGCCCTAACGTCACTCTGGGCCCCGGATCAAATCGTGGGATTAACGTTCGGTTATGGATGGGGCAAGTTTGGCTGCCATCGTTCGGCCCCCTTCATTGATTAGGGAGTCCTGGAGTTTTGGCTGCTGGCTGGTGGCGGTAACCCTTCCCCTGGCCTCGAAGCGTTGGCTAGGCCCCAGTAAAAACCCCACGATCAAAATCGACGCCTGGATGGCTAGGCAGGATCCCACTGCGCCAGACCAGCGTGGTATACCGCTCCCCATGGCATCGGCCCAACAAAGCCCACCATGGGGCCAAAGCTCTTGCCACAGTTGTCTCGGTTAAGACCGCTCGAGTGTTAGCCAGCGCACCCGATGCAGCCAGGGCTGGGGCGCCTAGGGGCTAGGGGGACCCGGTAGGGGCTGGGCCAGGGGACCAAAACCCACGAACTGCAGCCGCACGGATGGACGGCCGCCTCGCTTCAGCTGAACGGAGCCCAGGGGCGTTAGGGGACCCACCTCCTTTGGCCATTCGATCCGATCTTCCGGATGGTTGGGATCCTCGAGGGCAAAAATCACACCGCGGGCTCCCTGGTAGCCATTGGCAGGTTGCCAGTAGGTGAAGCCCCGGGGATCACCACTGAAGCTGGTGTAAGTAGCCCGACTGTGCTGTTGCAGGGCCAGGGCCAAAAAGCCAGGCAGTTCATAGCGACGGCTGGCGATCAGATCGGCAGATCCCAGGGCCGCCCAGACGCGGGGATTGCTTTTAAGGGCCTGCCTCAAGCTGGCCGCTGGCATCAATTGGTTGGAGGTATCGACCCCCGCCGGCAGGACTTGATCCAGCACGCCAAAGCGCATTTGCAACGCCGCTACCGAGAGCAGGGGTGGCAGCACTGCCAGCGTGACGATTCGGCTCCAGGCCAAACCCTGGGGCCAGGGGCTGGGCCTGCGGGCTAGCCAGTCGCCAGCAAGGGGCAAGAGGAACCACCAGGCGGGTACGAGCCAGCTCGATAGCACCTGCATGCGCCCCGATAGCAACGTAAAGGTGACCAGGATCGGCAGGGCCAAGGTTCGCAGCAGTTGACGTGCTTGTGGGTTGGCCGCCGTTCGCTCCTGGGGCCCTAGGGACGCCCACAGCAGTATCCCGATCGTCGGAAACAGCAGCAGCAGCTGGGTCAGCAGGAATAGGGGCGGCCCGGACAGGTTGTAGGTGTGCTCGGCCAGGGTTCGGCCGCCATGGAACAGGAAGGAGGCCCAGTGGTGCTGCAGGTTCCAGATCCACAGGGGGCTGGAGACGCCCGCCCACACCATCAGACCCAACCAGGGCCAGGGCCTAAGTAGGGCTGCCCGGCGCTCAGCCGTTCCCAGGCACCAACCCAGCAGTGCTACTAACACCAGCAAGGAGTGGTATTTGCACAGGCTCATTAGCCCCAGCAAGAGTCCCAGGCCGGCGGCCTCCCTGGCGTTGGCGGTACGACTAGGGGATGGCGCGATAGCCACCACATCAGGGCCGCCAACACCAACAGCAGCGGACTATCTGGCAGCAGCAACAGGCCACCACAGGCAAACAGCAGGGGGGACGCACTGCCCACGGCCACAGACCACAAGCCCGCCTTCGGCCCAAACCAGCGGCCCGTCGCCGCAGCCAGCAGGGCTAGGGCGGCCGTGTAGGAGAGCAGCGAGGGCACACGAAGGGCAAAAATCGACCCCCCCAGAGCGTTACCGATTAGGGACCAGATCCCNACCCCCACCGGGTGATCCAGNTAGCTGAGGTTGGGATGGCGTCCATAGAAGAGGTAATAGGCCTCGTCGTAGCCCGGCGGCAGGACCANGGCGAGCAGACCTCGGACCAGNAGCCCCGCCAGCAGCAGCTGGNCCAGGGGGGGGAGACGCCGCAGAAAAGTAACCATGGCCCAATCCTGTCAAGGCGAAGCCCATCTTGCCGGCTGCCCGNGAAGTGTCCAAGGCAACTCCGTTANCCGCCCTGATCGGGCCTGAGCAACCTCGTACTCNAGCGATTGGNTGGTTTGGGTTCAAGGCCACGGGCAAGGGCTTTCCCCTGCTCTTTTCAAGGGGCATCTTGGGATCTAGAGGCTTTCAAGATCTAAAATTGAAGAACTTAGATGTCAGGCATCTGGCTTGATTTGCTGGGCTTTTTTGTCCTGTTCCAACAGCAATTCCACAGCAAACTTTAATAGCAACGACACCAAGGCCACCGCCCCTAGTACGGCAGCAGCGCCAAAAGCGAGTTCTGTTTGGTATTGCTTGTAGGCATCCTCCACAAACAAGGGCAAGGTTTGGGTTTCGCCGCGGATGTTGCCGCTCACCACCGAAACGGCGCCAAATTCTCCCAGGGCCCGGGCCGTTGTGAGGATCAGTCCATAAAGGGCTGCCCAGCGCACAGAAGGCAGGGTGACCATCCAGAACACCTGCCAATTATTGGCACCCAGGGTTTTGGCGGCCTCCTCCTGCTCCCAGCCTTCCTCCTCCAGCAAGGGGATCACCTCGCGGGCCATGAATGGAAATGTCACGATGATCGTTGCCATGACAATGCCGGGCCAGGAGAAGATAATTTTCCAGCCCAAGCTATTGATTAGCCCGCCAAACACCCCATTGCTGGGGCTATAGAGCAACACCAGCATCAAGCCCACAACCACTGGTGAAATTGAAAAGGGCAAATCGATGATGCTCAGCAGCAGGGCCTTGCCTCGGAATTTCTTACGCGCTATGGCGGTGGCGGCCGCCAGGCCAAAGATCGTATTGGCGGGCACCGCTATGGCGGCAGTTATCAAGGTCATCTTGATGGCCGATAGCAGCTCTGGCGAAGTTAAGTTGTCGAGAAAGGGTTGAATGCCCTTGGCAAAGGCCTGCACGACAATGCTGAGGGCCGGAGCCAGGATCACCAGGCCCACGTAGAGGCAGGCAGTCAGTGGAATGATTGCTGCTGCTAGCTTCTTGCCCAGGTTTGTATGGGCACCCCCCTTGGGCGGTTGAGGTGGCTCGTATTCTCGAGTTCAGGAACACCCCCCTTGGGCGGTTGAGGTGGCTCGTATATCTCGAGTTCAGGAACTACGAAGGTCATGACGTCTAGGGGGAGTGGCGTTGTAGGGAGGCTTGAGCAGATGGCATCTCATTTAACCCACAGCTGTGCTAGTGGCCTGATAACGCTGGCCCCACACCTGAATTAAATTAATGACGAGGAGGCTAGCTAGCGAAAAAAGCAACATTACAGAGCCAATCACGGTAGCGCCGTCGATATCATATTCTTCCAGTTTTTGAATGATTAAGGTGGGTGTAATCAAATCCACAAAAGGGATGTTGCTAGAGATCATCACCACCGATCCATATTCGCCAACGGCACGGCTGAAGCCTTGGGCGATCCCCCCAAGGAGGGCGGGAAGTAATTGGGGGAATACCACCCGGAAAAAGGTCTGGGCCTGGGATGCCCCCAGGCACCAGGAGGCCTCTTCCTGCTCCTTCTCGAGGGAGCGCAACACCGGTTCCACCGTGCGCACCACAAAGGGAAGGGAGATGAACACCATCGCCACAGCAACGCCAATGGCGCTGAAGGCCACCTTGATGCCAAACAGTCGATAGAGCGGTTCGCCAAGCCAGCCGTTCTCACTGCCGTACACGGCGGCGAGGGCCAGGCCCGCCACGGCCGTTGGCAGGGCAAAGGGCAGGTCGATCAGGGAATCGAGCAGGCGTTGGCCTGGAAAACGGCAGCGCACCAGCGCCCAGGCAATCACCAGGCCGAACACGCCATTGATCAGGCTCGCCACCACGGCCAAACCAAAGCTGATCTGGTAGGAGGCAATCGCCTCAGGGGTGGTGGCCAGCTCCCAGAACCCAGCCGGACCAACTCCGGCCGCCTTTAGGGAGATGGCGCCGAGGGGCAGGAACAGCACTAACCCCAAGTAGAGCCAGGTGAACCGCCAGGGCCAGCTGGGTAGCTTCAGGTTCGGCAGGGTTCCGGGGCGTAGCCAGGCTGGTGCCATGGGCTTGTAGGGGCCAACCCCAGCAACGTATCACCCGCAGCGGGTAAAGACCCCTTAAGTCACTCGGGATAGGCGCCAATCGAACTGGCTGGCTCGTTTGGCTCGGGGCTGAGCGATCGGCAATGATTGGCCCATTGGGCCAAACGAATAGCCGCCATGGGCATCCGGGTTGAGCAGGTCAGCAAGCATTTTGGCGAGTTCAGGGCCGTAGACAACGTCAGCCTGGATGTGGAAACGGGCTCCCTGGTTGCTTTGCTAGGGCCTTCGGGCTCAGGCAAAAGCACCCTGTTGCGCCTGATCGCCGGCTTGGAGGGCAGCGATAGCGGTCGCATCTGGATTACCGGCGAGGAGGCCACCGAACGCTCCGTCCAGGATCGCCAGGTGGGCTTTGTTTTCCAGCACTTCGCCCTGTTTAAGCACCGCACCGTGCGCCAGAACGTGGCCTTTGGCCTGGAGCTGCGGCGCTGGAAGCGGGACGCCATTAAACGCCGCGTCGATGAACTTCTCGATCTTGTTCAGCTCAAGGGCTATGGCAGCCGCTTCCCTTCCCAGCTCTCCGGCGGCCAGCGCCAACGGGTGGCCCTGGCCCGGGCCCTTGCCGTGCAGCCGCGCGTGCTGCTGCTGGATGAACCGTTCAGCGCCCTCGATGCCAAGGTTCGCAAGGAGCTGCGCGCCTGGCTGCGCAACCTCCACGATGAAATGCATGTCACCACCGTGATCGTCACCCACGACCAAGAGGAAGCCATGGAGGTGGCCGATCGGATCGTGGTGATGAATGAAGGCCGGATCGAGCAGATCGGCAGTCCGGCCGAGATTTACGACCAGCCCGCAACGCCCTTCGTGATGAGCTTCGTCGGCGCGGTCAATGTGGTGCCCCGCTCTGCCCTACTGGCTAAGGAGTCCGGCCAGGTCAACTCACCCCTCAATCGCCAAAGCGAGGCTGAGCCAGAGCCAGTGTTCATTCGGCCCCATGATGTGCAGGTTTACACCTCCCCCCAGGCGGGTAGTGTGCCGGCCAAGCTGCGGCGCCTACGCCACATGGGCCGGGATCTCCAGGCTGAATTAGTGCTGGCCGATGGGGAGGTGCTGATGGCCCAGTTTCCCAGGGAGCAGATCGATTACCAGGCGATCAAACCCGGCGATGGCTTGCATATTGTCAGTCGCCAAGTGCGCAGCTTCGAGCCGGATTACATGATTTAGCCCGCATGGGCTACCCCTAGGGTTGGTGCGTGGATGTTAAGGAGCAATCGCCGAGAGGCCTACCGATAGCACGATGTCCCACTCGGGCTGGTGCCTTTTATTGGGGGTTCAGATGAAATACATGCTTTGGGCCTGCAGCAGGCCATCGCGGCGATCCAGCAGATCCTGAAGGCTGGTGGATTGCACCAGCTTCAATCGAGCCTGCTCCAGCTGGCTGGCTAGGGACTNCAAGACCTGATATTCAGGCGTTTCCGGGGCGCCATCCCGGCGGGTCGGATCCCCCTCTAGGCACTGCACNACATCGGCCACCGCCACTTCGGCCGGCGGCCGCAGNAGCTGATANCCCCCGCGNGGGCCGCGGATACTGCGCAGGATGCCGCCNCGGCGCAGGCTGGTGAGCATCTGNTCCAGGTAGCGATCCGGAATTCCCTGGCGGAGAGCGATCTCGGCCACCTGCAGCACGCCCCCNCTGGAATAGATGCTGGCCAGCTCGATCAGGGCCACCAGTCCGTACTCCGTCTTGGAACTGAAGGCCACGGCGAAGCAGACCGGCTGGTGATAGCCGGATTGTGGCAGCAAGGCCCCTGCTCGGGAATGGGCAAAAGACTTGGATCAAGNCCCCTGGCCTGGANGGGGGATGGCATGCCGGCCACGCCGCAGCAGTCTGCTTTAATTCTCCTTGTCTTCCATCGGGTTTAAGTGGTTTNCTTCCCCTCCCGTCTGTCCCGCGGCCTGGGTGCCGGTGTCGCCGGGGTGGCCTTGGCTTGCCTGGGTCCCACAGGCTTGGCCAGTACCACTGCCNTGGCAGCAACCAACAAGGCTCCTGTGGCTGCCCCCCAGTCGATCCTCCTNGTCAGCTACGCCGTGACCAAAGCGGCCTACGACCGGATTATTCCCCTGTTCGAAGCCGATTGGAAAAAGAAGACTGGCCAAAGCGTCCAGATCAAAACCAGCTATGGCAGTTCCGGCTCCCAGTCCCGGGCTGTGATCGATGGTTTAGGGGCTGATGTGGTTAGCTTGGCCCTNAGCGGCGACATCCTCAAGATCCAGGAAGCTGGCCTGATCCAGCCCGGTTGGGAACGGGAGAATGCCAATAACTCGATCATCACCAATTCGGTAGTGGCCTTCTTAGTGCGTGCAGGCAACCCAAAGAAGATCACCAGCTGGAAAGACCTAGATAATAAGAATGTGGATGTGGTTTCTGGCAATCCCAAGACTTCGGGTGGTGCTCGCTGGAACTTCCTAGGCCTTTATGGCTCTGTGACCCAGGCGGGCGGCAGCGATGGCGATGCTCGTAAGTACGTCACAACTGTGTATAAAAATATCGATGTTCTGCCCAAGGATGCCCGCGAAGCTAGTGATACTTTCGTGAAGCGTAAAAAGGGTGACGTGCTACTTAACTATGAAAATGAGGCGATCCTTGCCCGTAAGACGGGTGAGTGGAGTGTGCCCTACAAGTTGCCCTCCCCCAACATCCTGATCGAGGGTCCCATCGCTATTGTCGATAGGAACGTGGACAAGCACGGCACCCGCAAAGTAGCCGTAGCCTTCGCCAAGTTTCTCTACAGCCCGGTGGCCCAGAAAGCTTTTGTTGACAATGGTTTCCGTCCCGTGACTGTTGAAGGCAAGGCATTTGCCAAAGGAAAATTTCAGCAGGTGAAGACCTTCACTGTTGCTAAGTTTGGTGGCTGGGCCAATGTCAACAAGAAGTTCTTTGGTAAAGCAGGTCTCTGGGATCAAATCTTCGCCAAGAGCCGCTGATCTGTCCCCTCGGCCTGGACCCGAGGTGCCCTAACCAAGGCTTAAGGCACCAGCTCCTTAGCTGGACTAGCGGCCTGGGCTTCTTCGTAGGCGAGCCCGGTTTGGGTCTGGGGGTTTACTTCAGCCTGATTTGCAGAGCTGCTGGCTGTAAACTGAACAAATAAGCCCGCACTGGCAACCCTTCTCGCCGC
>JGI25914J50564_10000376_pt1 | contig 14896 bp, 17 predicted proteins | sample LauGreSuBDMM15SN_2_FD_50564 | JGI IMG/M metagenome (IMG submission 50564) | reverse complement strand
ATTTTCATTCCGAATGTCGTTCCAGGAGATGTTGTAGATGTGCAAACATTTAAAAAAAGAAAAGCTTACTATGAAGGAAAAGCGGTTCGTTTTCATTCTTATTCAAAAAACAGAATTGAGCCAATTTGCGAGCATTTCGGCGTTTGTGGAGGTTGTAAATGGCAGAATATGAATTATAGTCAACAGCTTTTTTACAAACAAAACGAAGTGAAAAACCACTTACAACGGATTGGTAAAATTGAACTTCCAGAATTTGAAACAATATTAGGTTCAGAAAAACAATTTTTCTACAGAAATAAAATAGAATTTGGATTTTCAAATGCCCGTTGGCTGACTGAAAATGAAATTAATTCTGAAAACGAATTGCAAAATCGAAATGCACTTGGTTTTCATATTCCAAAAATGTGGGACAAAATTTTAGATATTACAAAATGTCATTTGCAAGCAGATCCATCCAATGCAATTCGAAACGAAATTCGTCAATTTGCAAATGCTAATTATTTGACTTTTTTCAATCCTAGAAATCACGAGGGATTTTTGAGAACATTAATGATTAGAACCGCTTCGACCGGAGAAATTATGGTTTTGATTCAGTTTTTTGAAGAACAAAAAGAAAATCGTGAGTTGTTGCTAGATTTTTTATCTGAAAAATTTCCTACAATAACCTCTTTACAATATGTAATTAACGGAAAGCCGAATGATACCATTTATGACCAAAATGTAGTTTTATACAAAGGTAGAAATTATATTTTGGAAGAAATGGAAGGTTTAAAATTCAGCATCAATGCCAAATCTTTTTACCAAACCAATTCAGATCAAGCTTATGAATTATATAAAATTACAAGAGAATATGCTGGTTTGACCGGCAATGAAATTGTTTACGATTTGTACACCGGCACTGGGACTATTGCACAATTTGTGTCTAAAAATGCTAAAAAAGTAGTTGGAGTTGAGGCGGTTCCAGAAGCAATTTTTGACGCCAAAGAAAATGCAAAAAGAAATAATATTACCAATTGCGACTTTTTTGTCGGAGATATGAAAGTGGTTTTTAATGAAGATTTTATTCGTAAAAACGGAAAACCAGATGTTATCATAACCGACCCACCAAGAGATGGAATGCACAAAGATGTAATTGAACAAATTCTTAAAATTGCTCCACAAAAAGTGGTTTATGTAAGTTGTAATTCTGCCACCCAAGCGAGAGATTTAGCTTTGATGGATGAGCAATATAAAGTTACAAAGGTGCGTCCGGTTGATATGTTTCCGCAAACACATCATGTTGAAAATGTAGTACTTTTAGAGAAAAGACACTAAAATTATGAAAAAAATCCTTTTGGTTATTATGATTGGCTTGCTTACATTATCATGTGAGAAAGACGATATTTGTGATGCTAACACTCCAACAACTCCAAGATTGATCATTAAATTCTACGACAATCAAAATCCTGCATCGGTGCGCTTCGTTAAAGATTTAAGAATTACAAGCATTGTAGATGGGGTTGAAAAAGCCATCATTTTTGAAAAATCTAACACTGAAATACTAAATGATACAATGGTAACTTTGCCTCTGAAAGTAAATGAAAATCTAACTAAATATAAATTTACTTTTAATTCAAAATCTGAAATTCAGAGTTTAATTTCGATAGATGATTTGACTTTTAATTATACCCGAAAAGACGAATTTGTTTCAAGAGCTTGTGGATTCAAAACACTTTTTGAAATGAATGCAAGCAATCAAAATCCAATAATTATTAATGAAACCCCGGGAATCACGGCTGGAAATTGGATAAAAGGCGTTCAAATAACCCAACCTAAAATCTACAATGAAAATGAAACACATATCAAAATATTTTTTTAGTATAATATTGATTTTGTGTTCATTACAAATGATTTCGCAAAACAAAAAAAGCAAGGATACTACAGCAGTTTTGCCAAAAATTGACCGTTACGGATTGAGAATTGGTGTTGATTTATTTAAATTATCAAGGTCGCTCTATGACAAAAACTACAAAGGATTAGAATTGACCGGCGACTTTCGGGTTACAAAAAAACATTATTTTGCTGCTGAAATTGGAAATGAAAACAAGACAAGCAATCAATCCCAATTGAATTTTACAACCAAAGGAACTTATTTAAAAGTGGGTTTCGATTACAATGCACACCAAAATTGGCTCAATTTAGAGAATATGATTTATGTTGGTTTGCGTTTTGGAATAAGTAGTTTCAACCAAGAAATCAACACATACAAAGTTTATAATTCCGACCCGTTTTTTAATGAATCGAGTTCGATTACAGTAAATCAAAAATTTGATGGACTATCGGCCAAATGGGGCGAAGTTGTTGCTGGAATAAAGACAAAAGTAATTGATAATCTATTTGTAGGTTTTAGTGTAAGAGGCAGTAATTTGTTTTCTAATAAAAAACCGGACGGATTTGACAATCTTTATATTCCTGGCTTTAACCGCACATATAATGGTAATTTTGGTGTTGGATTTAACTACACAGTTTCTTATTTTTTACCAATTTATAAAAAGAAGAACCTGCCTAAAATCAAATCAAAATAGTAAAAAATACTAGTTCTCATTTGTTTTGGATAATTCACTTTCTAATCCTTTTTCTTCTTTGTTACCGTTAATTTCGAAAAATGAAAAAATGGATCCGCCGTAGGTTTTCTTGAACGAAAAGTGAATTAAGTTATCCATTTTTGTATATTTTGAATGTTCAATGACCATCATTCCGTCTTCGCGCAGCAATTTTTTTTCAAAAATAGTTAAAACAATTTTTTCAAAAGTTTTTTGATCTAGCGCATAAGGTGGGTCAGCAAAAATAATATCGTAATTATTATTGTTCTTTTCCAAAAATTTAAACACATCACTCTTGAGTGCTGCAATGTTAAAATCATATTCGTCAGCAACCTGCTTAATGAATTTTATACACCCAAAATCTTGGTCAATACTGGTGATGTTGTCGCTTCCACGGGAAGCAAATTCAAAACTAATGTTGCCTGTTCCAGCAAATAAATCCAAAACTTTTAATCCCACAAAACTAAAATGATTGTTCAAAACATTAAATAATGCTTCTTTACTCATGTCTGTTGTTGGACGAACAGGTAAGTTTTTGGGAGGCGAAATACGTCTTCCTTTAAATTCTCCAGAAATTATTCTCACGATTGAAAAAGTATAAAATGCTTTAAAATTTGGGCAGTTGAAAATCCGAGATTTTGTTGTAATTCAGAAACATCTAATAATGAAACATTTCTAATATATTTGTATGCAATTTCAAAAAAAGCACTTTCTTGATCAATTTCGCCCAATAATTGCAGTTTGAAATGCTCTGGGTTTAAATTCAATTGTTCTGCCGTGAAAAGTAGATAGTAGATAAAATCTTCCTTCGTCTGGAAATCAAAAGCATTAAAAAACAATAATTTTTGATTTTGAACAACCACAATTTCAAATTTTGAAGTGCCAAAATGTACAAAAAGTTGCTTTTCCTCATTGTTTTTTGAAATTTCTAACAATTTTGTAACTAATACGGTATCGACATGTTGATAATTAAAACTTTCAAATTGGTCTAAAAGATAATTATTAATATTTGAAAAAGGTACGTAAACGTTGTTTAATTCTTGGTTTGACAGCGAGTCAAATGTAAAAAAATCTGTTTCAAACACTTTTGTATTAAACTGCAAATAACTGCTTAATAATTCCTCATTAAACAAAGCTTGAGGCACAAAACTATTCCAATTATTGTCATGTAAAACTAAAACTTCATCATAAGTGTTGACCAAATCTCGGTTGTCTAAAAATGCTTTCCAAAAATGGTCTTCCACTTTATTTGATTTTGGATAATTGGCAAAATCAATGGTGTTTACAAAATCAATTTTATTGTTCAACGTGTCTGCAATGCAATAGGAAAAACCATTCAAATTTACTTGAAGAATTAATTTTTTATATTTTTTTTCAGTTATTGTTGTATTGAAGGACATTGGTTTTGAATATTGACAAATTTACATTTTTAAAACTTAAGAAATAAAAAAGCCACTCGAAAGCGAATTTTGAATTTTTATTATTCTGTCTTTTTGGAGTTTTTAGTCATTTTCATATTCAAAACCTCTACCAAAAGCGAGAATGAAATAGCAAAGTATAAATATCCTTTTGGAACTACATCAACATGATTTCCAAAAAATGACGCATTGGCTAAATGTGCAGATTCAGTGATAAGCATAAAACCTATCAAAACCAAGAAAGTCAAACCTAAAATTTGGATTGAGGGATGCTTGTTCACAAATGTACCCACAGGAACAGCAAATTGCATCATGATAAAAACCGAAATAACCACAGCAGTAATCATAATATAAATGGCTCCTTCTACTCCATTTGTCATTCCAACGGCTGTTAAAATACTGTCAAATGAAAAAACAATATCGATCAAAATAATTTGAAAAATTACATTTCCAAAACTTTTTGCGGCCGATTTTTTGAGTTCCTTTTCTTCTTGTCCTTTTTCATCTACCTTTTCTCGTATTTCGTTGGTGCTTTTGTACAGTAAAAACAAACCTCCGAGCAACAATATCGAACTTTGTCCAGTAATTTGTCCGGAAAACCAACCTAAATCAAAGGAAAGCCATGGCTCTTTCATTGCGATAAGTAAACTGATTCCAAAAAGTAAAGCAATGCGCATAAACATAGCCAAAAACATACCTAATTTAGTGGCTTTTTTGCGTAACTCTTGTGGCAATTTTCCGGTAGCAATTGATATGAAAATGATGTTATCTATTCCCAAAACAATTTCAAGAAAAGTCAATGTTAACAAAGCAATCCAGGCATTAGCATTTAAAAATACTTCCATTTAATGGTGTTTAAGTTTTTTGATATATTCCTTAATCTTCAATTTTAGTAACTGTTCCTTTTTGTTTTTTGTCACTACCCACAATTCCAAATTCAAAGGTATAGGTTTTTTTTGACGTGGTCAAGATTCTTATGCCAATCGCCTTTTTTTCTTGCAGAGTTTTTGGATGTAATTTTTCTAAAACATATTCACAATCATTGACCCAACGAACACTTGAAGTATCGGTTTTTCCATCAAACGTTTCTATTTCGATACTTTCATTTCGTTCAAAAATTGTTGTCTTTTTAATTCCATTGACTTCATAATCAAATCGAAATTTTCCGGTTTTGAAATCTTTGCAGTTGCGCTCTTGATTGTAGCATGAAGCCAGTGAGAGTGCACTTAATCCAAAAATAATTTTCTTCATTTTAAACAATTTTAATATCATATTTATCTAAAAGTCCAGCAATTCCAACATTTGAAAATTTTGCTTTTTTCATCGGATTGTATTCGGGATCAATTTTATAGTTGAATGCGGTTGTAAAATCTGCACCGTTCAAAATGGTTTCGTTAAAAATTGTATTATCTAGATTGCAGTTTTCAAATATAGAATTGGTTAAGTTTGTGCCAACAAAATTAGCCTCCTTTAAAGAAGAATTTTGAAATTTTGATTTGGGCATTTTTTTGTTTGCAAAGGAAGAAAAATCTAAATTACAATCTTGAAATTCAACCGAAAACAAAAAATCTTCACATTTGCTGAATTCAATTCCTAACAACTTGCAATTTTTAAAATTTACCGTTTTTAAACTCGAATTCCAAAGTTTTAGATTTGATAAGTTGCAATCTATAAAATCGCAATCCATAAAAGTGTTAAAAGAGAAATCACTGTTGGAGAAATCACAATTTTTAAAAATGCAATCTTCAAATTCACGGTTATTGAGTTTATCGTCGACGAGCATTACTTTTTCAAAGGTCTGCTGAATGTTAATTAGATTAGTCATTAAATAAGGATTTCATGATGAGTTTTAATCCTAAAAAAACCAAAATAATTGCCGCAACACAAATTGCAATTCCAACTAATAAAATTAAATAGAAAACAGGTTGCAATTTATTTATAAATGCAAAATGAATAATAGATGGTCCAACAAAAAAAGCGGGTAATGCCCATGCAAAACGTTTAATTCCTTTATTAAGTAATATTCTATCGGTTGGCATTTCGGTTAATTTTGAATTTTTAATTTAGTTCAAATATAAAACTAAAAAAAGTATGAATCATAAAAATAAACAGCAACATAATAAACTGCGCTAAACTGTCAAAACTAGATTGCAATGGATTAACCACCAATAAAAAAAAATTGAAAAAATCAACCATTATTAAAATGGTCAACTGCTTTTCTTACACTGCCATAAGCAGAAAGTAATTCCGATGCTTCTTCATAAGAAACTGCAATTTCCGACATGATCATTTTTACGCCACGATCCACTAACTTGCTGTTGCTTAATTGCATGTCAACCATTTTGTTGCCTTTTACTTTCCCAAGTTGAATCATTGCAGCGGTTGAAATCATATTTAAAACCATTTTTTGAGCAGTTCCAGCTTTCATTCTTGAGCTTCCAGTAACAAATTCTGGACCTACAACGACTTCAATTGGGAATTTTGAAGTTAATACTATTGGACTTCCTGCATTGCAAGAAATACTTCCGGTTAAAATACTATTTTCGTTGCATTTTTCCAATCCACCAATGACGTAAGGCGTTGTACCTGAAGCTGCAATTCCGATTACAACGTCATTTTCATTAATGTTATGTGCTTGCAAGTCTAACCATGCTTGTGTTTTGTTGTCTTCGGCATTTTCGACTGCTTTACGAATGGCTTGATCGCCGCCTGCAATAATTCCGTTGACTAAATCGAAAGCAACGCCAAAAGTAGGTGGACATTCTGATGCGTCAACAACACCTAAACGACCAGAAGTTCCCGCGCCTATATAGAAAATTCTTCCTCCAAGTTTTAATTTTTTCACAATCTCGACAACTAGCATTTCAATTTGTGGTAAAGCTTTTTCAACTGCAAAAGCTACTGTTTTATCTTCTTGGTTAATATTAATAAGCAATTCTTGAACAGACATTTTTTCTAAATGTTCATATTTTGAAGATTGTTCTGTGGTTTTTATGAAATTCATAATTTGTTTTTGAAATTATAAAAAACTCGCCAATCCAATTCCTAAAATAATCATTGAAATTTTGGCGATGTTAAATTTGTGACCTTCGCTACTTTCAAAAATAATAGTAGACGAAATATGAAACAATATTCCAATTACTACGGCGGTTATTTCCGAATAATATGTATTTAGTAAAGGAACAAAATCAGAAATTATAGTGCCTAAAGGAGTCATGATTGCAAAAGTGATCATGAACAAAAATATATTTATTTTGTCTAAATTGGCATTGATAAAAAAAGTAGTTAAAATGATCGCAATTGGAAAATGATGAATCGCAATTCCGAGTGCCAAATCGTGGTGATGACCCACCGGAAAACCTTCTAAAAGTGCGTGAATACAAAGACTGATGAATAAAAGCCATGGCATTTTTTTCATTTCATCATGTCCATGAACGTGACCATGCTCTGCTCCTTTCGAGAAAAATTCGAGCGCAATTTGAAATAAAATACCAAGCATTATGAATAAACCAATTTTAGTATTTTTACTCTCATAAACTTCAGGTAACAAATGCATTACCGTTATAGAAAGTAAAAAAGCACCACTAAATGCCAGCAACAATTTTAGGTTTGTTTTGGCTTTTGGTTTGAAAAATAAGGTTAAAATGTATCCTAAAATTACGGATAATAATGGTAAAATATAATTCACTTTTATGCTTTATAATATAGACTTTATTTAATTATTTAAAAATCATAATCAAACGTTCGCTTTCCTTTTTATGGAATTTTTTTAACTTATAATCTCCAAAAATATCTAACAAATAAATACCCGCTTCTTCCATTAAAGTCTCAAAATCATTTAGTGTTAAAGCTTTTACTTTTTCGGTAAAATGAAATTTTTTTCCTTTTTCTTCAAATTCGATTTCTTTATAAATATAGCCCTCACGGTGAAACCGTTTAATATGAAAGTCAATGCCATCAACTGTTTTTACTTCGTTAGGAATCAAATTTTCAATTACTTGAACCACATTCATAAAATCGATGACTGCAAAACCATATTCAGTTAAACTCTCTTTTATGGCGTTTAAAGTAGTTAAATTATCCGATTCATTCTCAAAATAACCAAAACTAGTGAACAAGTTAAAAACAGCATCAAATTTGTCTTCAAAAGGCTCTCTCATATCATGCACTTCGAAATGTAAGGTATCATTTTCCGATTTTTTGGCTTCTAAAATGCTGTTTTCAGACAAATCTGCACCCGTTACATCAAAACCCAATTGATTTAAATAAATAGAATGACGACCTTTTCCGCAAGCTAAATCTAAAATTTTCGCTTGTTCAGGAAGGTTTAAATAATTGGTGATATTATCCATAAACAACTGAGCTTCTGAATAATCACGGTCTTTATATAAAATGTGATAATAGGGCGTATCAAACCANNAGACAAACCAATTTTCCGATATTGGTTGTTGGTTGATTGTCGTTGAATGTTTTNAATCGGACATTTATTGTTTTCAATTTCGATTAAAGTGCAAATTTAGTCTATTTTTGCTAAATTAATTCCAAGATGATTAGTTTGATTTGGAATTTGATTTTTTTTAATTATTGCAATCGAAATTGCAATTGACTTTAATATTGAAAATGGATAATTTTAAAATGGTTGCCAAGACTTTTTTTGGTTTTGAAGAAATATTAGCAAGCGAACTAAAAAACCTTGGAGCACAAGACGTCGAGCAAGGAACTAGAATGGTAAGTTTTAAAGGTGATAAAGGTTTTATGTACAAAGCTAATTTGAGTTTAAGAACAGCTTTAAAAATTTTGAAACCTATTTATTTTTTCAAAGCCAACAATGAACAAGCTTTATACAAGGGAGTTCAAGGTATAAATTGGTTTAAATTCATGAATGCCAATCAAACCTTTGTGATTGATGCAACTGTTCATTCCGATCATTTTAACCACTCTGAATTTGTTGCTCAAAAATGTAAAGATGCCATTGTAGATCAATTTAGAGACCGAACCGGACAAAGACCAAGTGTTGAAAAAGCGCATCCCGATTTAAGGATTAATATTCATATTGATAAAGACCAGGTTTCTGTTGCTTTAGATACTTCAGGAAGTTCTTTGCACCAACGAGGTTACAGAACAGCCACTAACATTGCTCCAATAAATGAAGTTTTAGCAGCGGGAATTTTATTACTTTCTGGATGGGATGGACAAACTGATTTTTTAGATCCGATGTGTGGTTCTGGAACATTTTTGGCAGAAGCGGCGATGATTGCTTGTAATATTCCAGCAAACATCAACCGAAAAGAATTCGCTTTTGAAAAATGGAACGATTGGGACAACGATTTGTTTGACAGTATCATGGAGTCTCAATTGAAAAAAGTGCGAGAATTTCATCACACAATCAAGGGATTTGATAAAGCACCAAGCGCCGTTCAAAAAGCAAAAGACAACATTAAAAATGCTAATTTAGACGAGTACATTTCGATTACCGAAGAAAACTTTTTTGATACCGAAAAAACTTTGGAAGGAAAGTTACATATTGTTTTCAATCCGCCGTACGATGAACGTTTGGACATTCATATGGAGGAATTTTATAAAAATATAGGCGATACATTAAAGAAAAATTATCCTGGAACAAATGCATGGTTTATCACAGGAAATTTAGAAGCATTGAAATTTGTTGGCCTAAAACCTTCTAGAAAAATAAAACTTTTTAACGCCAGTATTGAAGCTAGACTAGTAAAATATGAAATGTATGAAGGAAGCAAACGAACAAAATTTCAAATTGATAATAAGATAAATATTTAAAAAATGACCAAACTTCAAGTTAAAGCTTTTGTTTTGCAACTAATTTGTTTTGCAACTTTATTTATTTTATCAAAATTTTTGATAGAAAAATATTCTTATTTAACAGGCTTTTATATTCCAATTTCAGCATTTGTTATTTCAACATTAATTTCACCAAAATTTCAAGCCATTAAAACCAATGCGGGAGAAAAATTATTTATGAAGTGGATTTTTATNAAAGGAATAAAGGAAATTAAATAAAAAAGCAGACCTGTAAGCCGGATTCTGTCTCCAATAAATTGGAGCCTTATCATTTATCTAGCTCCGATATTACTACCGGAATCAATCTTTCTACCCTTCGACAACGGACGAGAAGCCCTTAACTACCGATATACTTGAAATTTCACCGCATAGAGTTTACCTGGTTTCACTACAGCTTGACCTGTACATACTTTCTGTTGCACTTGTCCTTTCTCATTAAAAATGAGACGACGGATGTTATCCGCTATGCTTCTCTTTGGTGTCCGGACTTTCCTCCCCAACAAAATTGGGACGATAAGGCGGCCTGCTGTGCAAATGTAAGTAATTAAGAATTAATAAATCACTAAAAACACATCTTGTAAACTTCTATTAAATGTGTTAAATGTGGCTATTTTAAAAAAAAATACTATTTTTATCAATTAAATAGGAATAATTTGAGCAAATCTAAATATTGGTTGGCACATCTTATAATTTGCAAAAATTTATGAAACATTACGAAAATAATTTTGCTCATCATAATTTACCAAGTTCTTCGCTACATCCTGACTACACTTTTACTCAGTTACCTCAATTTCAACATCCAGAAATGCTCAATTGTGTAGATAAACTTTTAGACAATCATATCAAAGAAGGTCGTGGAAATTCAATTTGCATTCGCACTTTTGACGAAATTTGGACTTATCAAGATTTATATGAAAAAGGAAATCAGATCGCCCAAGTTTTAATTGAAGATTTAGGTTTAAAATCAGGAAATCGTGTTTTGCTTCGTTCTGCCAATAATCCAATGTTGGTTGCATGTTGGTTTGCTANTCTAAAAGCAGGTGGAATTGTAGTGGCAACGATGCCATTGCTTCGAAGTAAAGAATTAACTACAATAATAGATTGCGCCGAAATTTCTCATGCTTTTTGCGATAGTGATTTAGCTGAAGAAATGAATTTGATTAAATCTGATTTTCTTAAAAAAGTAAGCTACTTCAGAAATTCCGATTTAGAAAATTTGATGAAATCAAAACCAAAAACATTTCAGAATTACCATTCAAAATCAGATTCAATTTGCTTAATCGGTTTTACTTCTGGCACAACAGGATTGCCGAAAATGACAGCTCATTACCATAAAGATATTTTAAATATTTGCGAGGCATTTCCTCAATATTCATTACAACCTACTGAAAAAGATATTTTTATAGGAAGTCCGCCAATTGGATTTACTTTTGGTTTAGGTGGTTTGGTTTTGTTTCCATTGTACTTTGGTGCCTCCACATTTTTGATCGAAAAACCAAGTCCAGATTTATTATTGAAAGCCATTCAAGATTTCAAAATAACCATTTGCTTCACGGCGCCAACTGCTTGGAGAATCATTACCACTAAAGTTGCTCGATATGATATTTCTAGCTTGCGCAAATGTATTTCTGCCGGAGAAACCCTGCCGCTTAAGGTTTGGCAAGATTGGCATGAAGCTACTGGTTTAAAAATAATTGATGGCATTGGTGCTACAGAAATGTTGCATATATTTATTTCATCCAATGAAGAAAACATGAAACCAGGCGCAACCGGAAAAGCAATTGGTGGTTACGAAGCTAAAATAATTGATAATTATGGAAATGAAGTTGCAAGAAATGAAATTGGAAGATTAGCTGTTCGTGGAATAACTGGTTGTAAATATTTAAACCGTGAAGAAAAACAAAAAGAATATGTAGAAAATGGCTGGAACATTACGGGCGATATTTTTCGTCAAGATGAAGATAATTATTTTTGGTTTGTGGCGAGAGGAGATGATATGATTATTTCTTCTGGTTACAACATAGGTGCAATTGAAGTTGAAATTGTACTTTTAACCCACGAAAATATTCTGGAATGTGCTGTTGTTGGTTTGCCTGATGAAGAACGTGGAATGTTGGTTTGTGCCTATATTGTTTTAAAGAATAATTGTAAACCTTCAGACGAATTAAAAACCCATATTCAATTGTGGTTTAAAGAAGTAGCTGCGCCATATAAATATCCAAGATTGATTTATTTCGTCGACGAATTACCAAAAACAGAAACAGGGAAAATTCAACGCTTTAAGTTGAAATAGACTTTGAGATAATAGACTTTAAGATGATAGATAAAATGAATTATTTTACAAAACAAGAAAAAATCCGCTTCAAACATATTGACTACGCGGGAATAGTCTTCTACCCGCGTTTTTTAGAAATGCTNAATGATTTAGTAGAAGATTGGTTTGAAGAAGNATTAGAACGACCATTTTCAAAGATGCACCAAACAAACGGAATTCCGACTGTAGATTTGAAAGTACAATTCAAAAATCCTGCTCGTATCGGAGAAATGCTAACTAAAAAACTTTGGGTAAAAGAACTAAAAACATCTTCCATAATTTGCGGTTTCCATTTTGAAAACCAAAATAATCAAACCGTTTTAGAAGGTGAAGTGACTTTAGTGAATGTAACTATTCAAGAAGATAGAAAAACCATTAAAGCCGAACCTTTTATAGAGGAAATGAAAGAGAAAATAGTTCAATTTAAATAGAGTAGCGCCAGATTTATGAAATAAAAGAAATCTACAGAAATCAATTTTCTCCAATTTCTCCACTCTGCGTTCAAAAAAAATCGATATGGAATTCAAAAAAAGCAAAGCCGCCGCCGTACAAACATCACCCGTTTTTCTCAACGTAGAAAAAACCATTGAAAAAGCTATTTCATTCATTAAAGAAGCGGCAACTAATGGCGCAAATTTAGTCGCTTTTCCGGAGGTTTTTATTGCAGGTTATCCTTATTGGAACTGGATTATGACGCCAGTTCAAGGAAGTAGATGGTACGAAAAACTTTATAAATCTGCTGTAAAAGTCGAGGATGAAGTGATGCAACCTTTATTTNAAGCTGCAAAGGAACACAATTGTCACATCGTCATNGGAATGAATGAACGTGGAGACAGTTACGGCGAAATTTACAATACCAATTTAGTCATCGACAACAACGGAAAAATAATTGGAAAACACAGAAAATTAGTACCAACTTGGGCAGAAAAACTAACTTGGACATCTGGCGATGGTTCTTCTCTAAAAGTTTACGATACCGAAATTGGTCCAATTGGAACTTTGGCTTGTGGCGAAAACACCAATACTTTAGCCCGTTTTACACTTTTGGCACAAGGGGAATTAATTCACATAGCAAATTACATTTCATTGCCTGTTGCACCGCCTGATTATGATATGGCTGAAGCAATAAAAATTCGGGCAGCAGCCCATTCATTTGAAGGAAAACTGTTTACAATCGTTTCGTGTTCAACGATTTCTCANGAAATAAAAGACGCTTTGCGAGCAGATGTTCCAAATGTCGACGAATTGCTAACACGTAAAAACTCCGCGTTTTCGGGAATCATTGGTCCAAATGGCGCTGTTGTTGGCACTCCACTAATTGATGATGAAGGCATTGTTTACGCCGATATCGATTTGGAAAAATGCATTCAACCTAAGCAAATGCATGATATTTTAGGACATTACAATAGATTTGATATTTTTGATTTGAGGGTAAATATTGCTCCGACGAGAAAAATTACCTTTATTGATAATCATGAGGAATTTAATAAAAGATAGGTTATAATACTAACAAATATGAACGAAAATCAATCAGACAATCAAATTGGACGAGCAAGAGTTCAAACCTCACCCGAGCTCGAAGCGTATTACAAAGAACTCGAAACCCTCGGCGCTGGCGCATTATGGACAGTTGCCAACGACATCGAACCTTGGGAACCAAGAAGTTCATCTGTTCCAATGCTTTGGAAATATGATGATTTACGCGAATTAGTCCTAAAATCATCTGAATTAGTTACACCAGAACAAGCGGGAAGACGTGTAGTTTATTTGGTCAACGACAATCGGAAAGACGTTTCGGCGGCCGTTGGTTGGTTGTATACTGGCATTCAGGTTACTCGTCCGGGCGAAAGCACTTCGGCACACAAACACAAGGCCTCTGCATTGCGTTTTATTATGGAAGGAGAAGGCGGATATACCGTAGTTGATGGCAATAAAATTACGTTTGAAGTCAACGATTTCGTAATTACACCTAATTCTACTTGGCACGAACATGGCGTAGATGCTAGTGGAAAAACCTGCATCTGGCAAGATGGTTTGGATATTCCGTTGGTAAATGCTTTAGAAGCCAATGACTATGCGGTTTATGATGGTAAGCAATCTTTAGATTTTCCGGTGAATTATTCACCAATCATGTACGGAACATCAGGATTTATTCCAGCTGATAAAGATTGGGATAAACCGTATTCTCCTTTATTCAAATATGCTTGGAAAAACGTTTATCCATCTCTTTTACAAGCCGAAAAAGTAAATAAAATTAATCCGATTGATGGAATTTTAATGCACTATTCCAACCCATTGACTGGTGGACACGTGATGCAAACGATGGGTGCATCGATGCAATTGTTACCAGCAGGTTTCAAAGGGAGGGCGCATAAGCACACCGGTTCATTTGTTTACCAATGTGCTAAAGGTCGCGGTTATTCCATCATCAATGGCGAGCGATTTGATTGGAAAGAAAGGGACATTTTTTGCGTTCCATCTTGGGCTTGGCACGAGCACCATAATTTATCAGATTCAGAAGATGCTTGTCTGTTTTCGTTTAATGATTTGCCAGTAATCGAGAAATTAGGGTTGTATCAAGAGAAAATTTTTGAAGCCACAGAAAATCTTTAGGTAAATTATAGATAATAGCAAGGATAACTTAAATAACACTACGGTACACCTTGATAATGTTTATGTAAACTATAATAATATATATGTCAACTTAAGTAATATGTAGGTTGGATTTAATAATATATATGTCAACTTAAATAAAATGAAGGTAGACT
>JGI25914J50564_10000374_pt1 | contig 14933 bp, 14 predicted proteins | sample LauGreSuBDMM15SN_2_FD_50564 | JGI IMG/M metagenome (IMG submission 50564) | reverse complement strand
TAAGCAAGCGACTCATCTATTGCCTTTGCCTCGCTATATGACCAACGTAACGTGACCGGACTACCAAGAACACGATCATCGCTTTCCTTAAGTGAGTCAGAAATATTTTTTCCATATACTTCACTGCTACTTGTCACGAAAACCGGAGTTTTTGTTGCAAATGCAGACTCAAGAACATTTTCGGTGCCTCTAATATTAGTAAGCAAGCTTTCTAGTGGATTGTTGACGATATTGAATACACCTACTGCGGCTGCTAGATGAAATACGTATTCAGATTCATTTATAAGAGGAGTTAAAGTCTTTGCATCAAGAATCGAACCTTCAATAAGTTTGAAACCATCGACACCTTTCAGCCGCTCCAGATTTGAGGCGTGACCAGTAGAGAAATCATCAATGGCAGTGACATTGTGGCCTTCGTTCACTAAACGTTCGCACAAATGGGAGCCTATAAATCCAGCACCGCCTGTCACAAGAATTTTCATGTCTTTAGTCTACTTTAGGGCTATCAAATCTAATTACCTAGAGGCCCATCAGTTTTGCTTGGCGATCAAAATCAGGTACTGCTTTGCGAACTTCATTGAACGTCCCCATTGCTCTGACTTTGCCNTCAGCAAGATATACAACAATATCGGCATCTCTGACGGTGGATAANCGATGTGCAATTAAGACCACTGTTGTAGATCCACGTAGTGCATGGATTGCATCCGAGATGCTAGCTTCTGTTTCACCATCAAGAGAACTGGTGGCTTCATCCAGTACTAAGAGGTGTGGTTTAGTGAACATTGCCCGTGCAATGCCTAAACGTTGGCGCTGCCCTCCACTGATTTTTGCACCCCGTTCGCCGACTTGAGTATCGAGACCCCTAGGTAAATCCGAGACAAANTGATCTAGTTGAGCTACTTTCAAAGCACTGGTGACCAATTCATNAGTAGCCTGTTGCTCGGGAAANCCTAGGGCGACATTCTCACGAATAGTGCCGGATGAGATGGCTACATCTTGAGGTACATATGCGATTGCGCCCGGCCATTTTGCAACAGCCAAGTGCGGCGGTAATCCCGAGATCAAGACAGTTCCCTCGTCTGGAGTCAACACACCGAGTAAAACATCGATAAATGTTGTCTTTCCAGCACCGGATGAGCCGACGACAGCGACAAGTGTTCCAGGTTGAATGGAAATAGAGAAATTAGATATCGCTGGCAATTGTTTAGTTGGGTAAGTTAGTGAGACATTTTGCAATTGTATTTCAGAGTAGAAACCTTCATGCAAAACATCAACATTGTCATCGACATTCTCAATTATTTGAGATTGGCCTAAAGATTCAATCAACTCAAAGGTTGGTTGAGCTGCACCGAAGCTTCTACGAATTTGAACGAAGCCTTGTTGTAGACGCAAGACAGCCGGCGCAATACGTGAGCCCGCGGCTAGAAAAATTGCCAGAGTTGCAACAGCTTGTGCGGCATCTTGCAAAACAAATTGCGTTGCACCTACAAGTAGGGCACCAACCACAACCGCTGTCTCAATAACGTATTTACTAACATAAGGCATGAATGAACCCTCAGCTTCAACTTCGGCCAATGCGAACCTAATTTTGCCTATTTCCCGAGCATAGTAATCTCGTCGATTGCGAACAACAGACTCTCTGTATGATCCAAAAACTTCCACAATCTTCTCGTTGCTCACGACGCTTAGCTCCGAGTACTTAACTCCTAAATAGCCTGCAAGTAAATGCATGTAGCGATATAGAAAGTATCCGATTAAGGAAAACAATAAGAATGTACCAATTGCCGTGAATGGATCCACTAAAAAAATGCCGAGTGTCATTACTAGCAAGAGTGACAAATCCGCAACCATGACTATACCCGTTGCTAAGATTTGCAAAGTTATCAAGCTGACGCCATTTGTAACTGCATATAGAGTTTCTTGAGTTGTTCGCGCTTGTACGGTGAGTAGTGGTTGGGAAAGCAAACGGGAGATTAGGCTGGCTGAAATTTTAGCGCCGCGACGGCTAAAAAAGAAAAGTATTCGTCGCGTGAATATGATCGAAAGTATTGTGCGACCAACCAATAGCAATAATGCGCCAACTGCCAAAATTGCTACTTGAGTTTGAAATGAAGATTCTGAGATTGTTAAAAAACGTAAGGTGGAATCAAGCTGCACACCAGGTTCGCGTGATTGGAGCCCAGATACAGATAAGGCCCCTAACAGTCCAATAGCTAAAACACCAAGCAGATCCAAGGCGCTCAGAAAAACTTGCAGAACCACTACGGCTAAGATTTTTTTACGATCTGACTTCGACAATATACTCAAGGATTTGCCCATTGCGCCTTCTTGCCAACGTCTTTGGAATTTGTTCAATTANGCCTCACGCTTCGTCGGATACCATTAACCATAACCATAACCCTAGCAAACTCGTCCAAGTTTTATTGTAAACCAGATTCATTACTTCCCCCGTATGGAGAAAATTCAGGAAGCTTGATTTATTCAAGTCAAAGTCCGGCCTTGGTCTGGAATATCAAATTACGAGGCATCTACGCAAGATAAAGAAAACAATAAAATTTGAATAAATNATAACTAAGAATTGAAGGGACATCTAAATTCATTAAAAAACAAGAAGAAGACACCATGCGTGAGTACTTACTTACGTCGGTAAAGCTGAATAGTTAAGGACCTTAAAAGTCCCAGAAAGTAATGGATTTTAAACTCATTCTATTTATCCGAAACATTTATCAAAAGGTGTATTATTCGGGGATGATAGACAGAAGGAATAGGATTCTTGTAATTCTTTCAGATATTGATTTTAGTCCTCAATTGGTCGTAATCTTAAAAGTTCTTCAAGATCGTGGAGCAAATGTCAGAATTATTTTGATTGGAAAGACAAGTCTAAAAATTGCAGAGGAATTAGTAACCCGCGGTTGGAATTCTAGAATTTTAAAGCCGCGTGGAAAGTTTGGATCGGTCCTCAATTTCATTTTGGTCAGTTTGGAAATATTGAGATTTAAGCCAAGCACAGCTTTTGCAAGTGGGCAATTCGGAACTGCAATTGGAATGCTTTCTTCAAGATTACTTGGAATCAAGAAAAGGGTGTTTATTCGCCATCACTCAAATTTCCACCAAAAATACAATATGAAATTTGGNATGTTTGTGGATAGACTTTCAAATAACCTTAGTACGTCGATTGTGGCTGTCTCCAGCATCGTGAAGGATGTCCTAAAATATGATGAGTCAGTGGACGAGTCTAAAATAGTCAGAATCAGTAATGGAGTGGATATAAGTTCATTTAGACTTAAGGAACCCCAATCTGAATTTACATCAAAACTTAAAAACGAATCCGATTTATTTCATATCGGGGTGATTTCTCGACTTACCGATTGGAAGGGGGTCGAATATACGGCTACTGCGTTTGTTAGTTTAGTTGAAAAACATTCCAATGTTCGATTGCATATTGTTGGAGCATTTGCTGATTCATACTCCAATATCAAAGAAATACTGTCCAGAGTTGATCCAACTAAGTACACGTTGCGCTCTTTTGATTCAAATATTCCACTATTCCTGAATAGTCTGGATGCATTCGTGCACGTACCAGTCGGGAAAAGTGATGAAGCATTTGGAATTGTGTATATCGAGGCTTTAGCTGCTGGGCTTCCCTGCATCTTCACTACATCTGGAATACTAAATGATTTGGAAAAACCACAACAGTATGCAGACATAGTACCCTTCAAAAACTCGGAAGACATTTGTTTTCATTTAGAAGCAATTGTCAAAGGTTCAAGTTCGTCCAAAATTGCAGTACCAGAAATTTGGCTAAATCAATTTGAACTCGATGTCATGGCAGATAAGTACGCTGAACTACTTTTAAGTGAAGTACCATGCTGACTATGAAGAAAAAGATTTCTGTTATTATCCCAAATTACAATTATGCACGATTTCTTGACCAAGCGATTCAAAGCGTCTTAAATCAGACCTACAGTAACCTAGAGTTAATAGTGGTGAATAATGGCTCAACAGATAATTCACTGGAAGTATTAGAAAAATATGGAAATCAGATACTTCTGATTGACCAAGCCAACCTCGGTCAATCTGGTGCTAGAAATTCGGGATTGTCTTCAGCGAAGGGAGAGTTCATTGCGTTTCTAGACGCAGATGATTTCTGGGAGCCAAATAAACTCGAATCACAAAGTCAGCTAGTAAATGATTCTACACAGCTAGTTTATTGTGGAATTACGNAATTTAAAGACCCTGGGGACGGCAATAAGGAGATCTTATTGCCAAAATATAGTGGTGACTGTTCTAACTATTTTATTGATCTCCCAGGAGCTAGCATTGTTTTGAGTGGTGAAAGTACCGCGCTATTTTCGAGAGATCTGCTTGAAAAAGTTGGGAATTTTGATGCTGGACTCAACAGCACAGCTGGTTGGGACTTTTTTAGAAGATGCTCTCGGTTTACGAATTTTGATTTTGTCAATCAACCTTTGGTCAACTACCGTCTCCACTCATCAAATATGAGTAAGTCAAATACCAAGGTGATTCAAGACATGCGTCTTGCGTATTTCAAATTATTTAGTGATAGTGACTGGTTAGTTCTAGAAGAAAAAGAGATTGAAATAACCCGGAAACTAGAATGGAGCTATTTCAAGACCTATTTAAAATCTTTTGATATGAAATTGGCCTTCTTATCAGGACTTAACNTGCTTAAGTTGATTCCCAAATCTTTTTGATTCCAGTCTCTAGCTTTGTAGGGGCTACAAATCCATGTAATTGTTTCATTGGTATGGCCCAGGGCTCCATCATTTCGTGCCCCACATATTCTCTAGCTCCCCAGGTGCATTCGATACTTCTTCCTATTGCATTTTGAATTCTCTCTACAAGTTCCCGAACTGAGAAGTATTCATCGGACCACACATAGTTTTTCGTATAACCAATAAAAACTCTTCCGTCTATACATTTTAAAATATTGTCAATGGCATCCTCTATAAAAAGAAGATTCATGAGCTGGTTTCCTGGTGAAAGTAGGATTTGCTTGCCATTTGCAGCTGCATCAATTAAAAGTGGGACTAAATGATTGGAGCGATCTCCAACTCCATAAAGGGTAAAGAAAAACAAGTCTAAAGTTCTAAATCTATGTTGGGATGACTCTAATTCCAGAAAGCGCGATAGCATCTCTTTAGAAGCACCATAGCTATCGACCGTACGTCCAGACGTGCCTCCAAAGTTCTGTATATACGTCGATGAATTCAATACCAAGGTATCAGGCCCCGCCGTTCTTAAGATAAATTCTTTTGGAATTTTAAAAGTAAAATTATTAACTTCGCTTTCAGTAAAGGGTTGAGCATTAGTTCTACGGCGAGCTGCGAGGTTTATGGTGACGTCGTAATAGGACTCAGATCCGACTGCAGAATTTAGAAGCCCATAGACAGATTTACATGGGAATCCTGCACTGCTTCCCAAATCTGGATTGAGTACGTATCCAGTTACATCATGACCATGAGAAATTAGAGCTCGACCCAAATTTCNACCCACAAATCCCTGAGCACCAAGAATTGCTATTTTCATTTCACGAATACCAAACTCGATAATTGGCAAATAATTTGTTGGTTAGACACACATTGAATCTTAGCCATAATATGTGAGCGGATTGATTGAGAAACTGTCGAGTCAGCTATTTTTTGGGATTTAAAGGTTATATTTACCCCATGTCGATGGAGGAAAGTCAATTTAGCCTAGAGGCTTGTTATTTGTGCGGTTCGCTATCTATCGCAATATCGAAGAATCGCCGTGCGATCAAGTTTAAAAGAATTCATAAATACTTTAAGTGCGCAGATTGCAATAGTTACTCNTTGTTTCCAAAGCTAAATCTTCATGAATTAAATGATCTCTATTCGACAAAGTACATAGAAAATGTCAATCCTGAATCTAATAATCAGGAACAGTTCACCGAGAATCGTTTCTTAAAACTTCAAGAAGTTCTTGAACAAACTGATGATAAAGAGACGAAACGGTTCTTAGATTATGGGTGTGGGTCAAGTGCAGAAGTTGTAAGTTTCGCGTCTAAACTCGAATACCAATCTTTTGGCGTTGAAGTCGAAAAGGGTACGAGGGAAGAAGCCCAGATGAAAAGTGGCTGCAAAATTTTCTCTCCAGAGGAGGTACTGGCGTCTGGTAATCAGTTCGACATAATCTTTTTAGGTGACGTATTGGAACACCTGAGTGATCCTTTGACAACATTGAATCAGGTTTCTAACCTTCTTGCACCTGAAGGATTACTTGTTATTCAAGGTCCGCTTGAAGGAGCCCTTACAGTCTCTAACCTTCTTCTAAGTATTAAAGCCAACATGCTGTCAAAATTTCCATCGATGTTTCCCCCTTATCATGTATCGCTTGCAACAAGAGATTCAATTATAAAAGCATTAAGTATCAACGAATTCGTCGTTCAAAAAATATTCATTACAGAGCCTCTTTGGCCAGCCCCTAAATTTGGTAGCAAGGCATCGCTAGCCTCACCTGGATCTCTTATTTTTAGCCTGGCAAAAATATTTGATATCGCCATAAGTAGAGTCTCTAAGGGTTATGGGACTAGATTTTTTCTATTGGCAAAACCCTGTAATTTTGTGAAGACCGAGATTAACTATTGAAGTTGATTCTTTGCATTCAAGAATATTGGATGCTTTAGTTTGCAGTAATTTTCAAATATATCAACTCTAATTAGCACTAAATTCCATTGGCGAGGTCGATTTATTGAAGCGTCAAGTGAAATTCGATCTAGGGATGGGTTTCTCTTAAATTTACCAATCTCTTCAAGAGCGAACCAATCGTAACGCGCACCCACTAGTCCTTTGATGGTTCTTAGATATGAAACATCACCGAAGTTCGGGCTAACCTCCATCACTATTATTTCTACTTTGCCAGACTCCAAGAGATTCTTTGCGCCATCGATAACATGGCTTTCATAACCTTCAGTGTCGATTTTCAATAATGCCACAGATTGACCTTCAAAGAAGGCTGCAGCCAAAGAATCCAGTTTTCTTACTTCCACAAGTTCTGTTTCCCCCCGCAATCCGGAATGCTCGATCAGTGATGCACCACCAGAGTGGAATGGATTTTCAATCCCATGTAATGCTTGATTCCCATCCGTATCACCAATTGCATATGAAAGTACCCGACCCTCATTATGTAAATGTGAAGTTACTAAGTTCAATCCAGGGGCACACTGTTTAGAGGGCTCAAAAGCCAAGTACCCCGTATCTTTGCTGCTATTTCGTAATGTATGCCAAAGTGTTACCCCAATGTTTGCCCCAACATCGAGCATGACATTAGTCAATACTAAACTCTTAAGGAAGTGTAGAAGTGGACGCTCGTAGGTTCCTTGATAGATCGTCTTCGATATCCAGTCCCTCTCACTAACAATCATAGGAAATGAATTTGGGAGCTGAATAATTTTCGCATCAGGTAGTTTCTGAAAAATCCCAAATATGGCCCAAATGAATTGTGAGCCACGGAATCCATTCCATGAATACCAGAATGGAAATCGATGAAGCAATGGCATACTTTTGATGTTGACATCTCCTGATTCATGTAGTGCCGAAATTCTAATGGATATCAATCGTGGAGGGGGCAGGACCAGACTNCATATGGAATTTTTGCACTCTAAAAGTGATCATCAGGCAGATCCAAAGTCTCCTATGAAGCGGATTTTTAAGATAGCCAGCCCAGATTTAGTTACCATGGCCTAATATTGCCTAATCGAGAAAAGCCAAAACTCAAAAGGAGTAATTGGATTGCGTTTAGCATATTTGTAAATGTGCCACACAGGGCTGAGTCAATGAATTCGTGGGTTTGAGATATTAAGTCAGAAATGGACTGCTTGAGCGTATCGTTGGATGTAGATGAGTTTAGAGATTTGGGAGTATGACAGATGTCAAAAATCGCGGTTTTAGGTGCCAACGGTTTTCTTGGTATGCCTATAGTGGATGCGTTTGAAGCGAAGGGGTGGGAAGTTGTTGCTTTTATGCATTCTCAGACAGATGCGCCACTACGACAAGAATTCATTACTGACATTTTTGATGAAAGTTCTTTGCAGCTAGCGCTTTCTCAGGCAAAACCAAATTTAGTTATATCCACGGCCTGGGATACTGAGCATGGAAAATTTTGGACTAACGAATCAAACCTTGCCTACCGTGATGCAACCTTGAAGTTTGCAGAATTAAGCTTCGAAGGGGGTGTCGAAACCTTTATTGGCCTTGGGACAATGAGCGAGTATGGAACCTCACCGGGTTTTTGTAATGCGGAAACATCCTCCTTGGTAGAAAGTGATGTTTATTCAAAATCAAAAATTCAAACGGGGGTCGAACTTAAAAGTATTGGTGAAAGATTTGGGTGCAAAACTCATTGGGCGCGAATTTTTCAAGCATTTGGGCCAAATGAGAAATCGGAGCGATTCGTCCCTGGCCTAATTGCAAAACTTCAGAATGGTGAAAAGTTTTCAATAAGAACTCCAAACTTTGAGATGGACTGGATTCACACGGAGGACATAGCATCTGCGCTCGCGTATACGATCGAACACAGGTTGAATCACTTCGTAGACATAGGAACAGGCATTGGAACTACAGTGAAAGGGCTATCCGAATTAATCTGTTACGAACTTAATTTAGATTCTTCCCTCTTGGACTACTCTGGGGAAATTCTTGGTCATGAGAAGAAAGTAGTTGTGGACAGAAAAACGCAACTTTTATCCCATGGTTGGGAGCCCGCCGAGTCTTTAGGGAAAAGAATCCGCTCTCTCGGCTAGACTACAAAAATGTCCCTATTGAAGATTGGATATGTGCCCAATAGTGGTGACTTGGGTCATCCAGCTGATAGGCGTCGGATTGTTTATTGGGCAAAAAAACGCGGACACGAAATCACTCTCGATTTAAGTACAAACTACGATGTTTTAGTTTTGTCTGGTCGCGCAGATCTTACAAAGTGGTCAGAGCTAAGAAATCGCCCGCCACTGATTCTTGATTTAGTTGATGGCTATTTAGGAGATGAACTTTTTTGGCGGGATTGGGTACGTGGCGCAGGGAAAGTTCTTACTGGGCACAATTCGGGGACAGTAAGGCCTTTTCGAAAAATAGTTGGGGAGGCATGCCAATTAGCGCAAGCTGTGATTTGTGAAACGATTGAACAAAAGGAAACCATCATTCCTTATTGTGCAAACACCCATGCAATTCTAGATTTTCATGAAGAATTCCCAATGCTTCCCTTTAGACCCGAGTCGCAAAGTGAAAATTTTCCATCACTCATGTGGGAAGGGTTGCCCTTTACAGCAAAAGGATTACTTCAGCTAGAAAAAGCTTTTTTAGATATTTCTGATTCACATCGAATATCTCTAGAGATGGTAACCGACCTTTTGTATCCACTATTCCTGGGTAAGTATTTCAAACAGGATACACAGAAGATACTTCAAAGAGTTCCGGATATTCTTGGTAAGCAATTCAAAATAACGGAATGGAATATTGAGGCCGTTGTGGAGGCGGCACAAAGGTCTCACATGGCGGTCCTACCGCTAGACCCATCCGGGACTCTTAATCCACTCAAGGCAGAAAACCGCTTACTCATGATGTGGCGTATCGGCTTGCCAAGCCTTGTTTCACCATCATTTGCTTACACGAGAGTCATGCAAGCCACCGGAATTGATGGAGTATGTCATAGCCCTGAAGAATGGAAAGAGAAAATATCACGGCTAATGAATTCTGTAGAATTGCGAAAAGAATGGGTTGAGCGGGGTCAGCAATACATTCGCGACACACATTCAGAAAAACTTGTCCTGAGCGCATGGGACGATCTCTTTGATTCGGTGTTGTAACAATGAAAAAGTTTGACGTTACTTATTTGTCAGTTGATTCAATTCAAGAAGGAGTTGGTTCCAGCCAAATCACGCCACTTATTCTGGGTTTAGCGATGAAGGGGAAGACTGTTTGCCTTATTACTTTTGAAAAGGTTAAGCCACCCAATGAATTACTAGAGATGTTTTCCAAGGCGGGTGTTGTTTGGATTGTTAAAGATTTTGGGAAAACAGGCGCAATAGGGGGCATTAATCGCCTAAATTCACTTCGCAGAAGTGTTCCAAATTCATTAGTGATTCATGGAAGAAGTGATATCGCAACAGCAGCAGGAATTTGGAGTCGCGTAAACGCCCCCGTACTTTGGGATGTGCGTAGTCTTTGGTCAGATCAGCGACTTCTTATAGGAACAGCTGGGTGGAGTCGCTTAACAGCCCGTGGTGCGCGAGTGCTTGAAGATGTTGCAGCTAAAAATTCGACGGCAATGTCTACGTTAACTGCGGCTGTAGTCCCTATTTTGGAGGACAGGCATAAGAGAATTCCGATGATTAGAGAAGTGATTCCAACATGCGTTCAAACTGCGAAATTTTTGCCCTCCCCTATGCCCAGAGGTCAGATCACATGTTTGTTATCTGGGACTTTTAACAATTATTATGACATTGATCGGACCAAAGAAATTCTTGAAGTGCTTCGAAAAAAAGTTAATATTCGGATCATCTGGGCACGGGCNGGAGAGTCACCCCTGGAGACACTTGGAGTGGGTGAGGACGTCATCATTAGTNCCTCACATTCCGAGATGCCCAAAATTGTTAGGGAATCGCATTTTGGGATTGCGATATGTAAACACGATGATTTAGGCAGTTTATCTGCCGCAGTACCAACAAAAATTGGTGAATTCTTAGCATCAGGCAGACCTGTGATTGTGAGCAGTGGAATAGGAGATCTAGACCAAATGCTTTCGAGTACAGGAACAGGAGTGATTATTCACCAACGTGATTCTTTGACGGAAATCGGTCAACGAATCGATGAAATCATTAGTGACCCAAAGACGCCAGGCCGATGTCGTGAACTTGCCATGGAACATTTTGATATGGAAAAGTCTATCGACCGCTACCTAGAAATTTATGAGAGAATGCTTCAGTAGGAAGTTTTCTTACTTTAAGGTGGGGGTGTTTGCATGTTGAATAATACAAATTCAATAATCACCAAAATAGGAAATGTGGATGATGTTCATGTGTGGTCGATGCCTAATTATCCTGATGTCCGCGGCAGACTTTTTAAGGCCTACTCTTCGGCAAATTCAGAGCTGCTTTCAATTCCATTTGATACCTATGAACATTTCTTTACTGAATCACAAATAAATGTCTTTAGGGGAATGCATTTTCAAGGTAATCCACACGCAGTATCTAAAATAATTTCAATAGTCCAAGGAAGTGCGATAGATTTTCTTTTCGACATGCGTGAAAATTCGGCAACATTCAGAAACTTGCAAGTTATCAACTTAGACGCAACAAGTCCTTCTTCGATTTTTATCCCACCAGGCGTAGCCCATGGCTACTTGGCTACCACCGAGAAAACGATTATTTCCTACAGAATGAATGGGCCATTTTGTGCCGACTGTGATGGAGGTTTCAGTGGAGAATTAGTCGCTAACTTTCTTCCAATTTCTTTTGCAAAAACAATCCAGTCCGTTAGAGACGCTGCCCTTATTCAATTCCAAGATTATAATTATTCCTCTAAATGCAAAAAATGAATTGAATGAATTCTTTCAATCTTTTTCTATTTCCCTTTTATTGTCCACGGATTGTCCCATTTTTTGGCAAAGTAAATAAAAATCTCTAGGTCATTAACCATGGAGCCGAACTATTCTCCCAAATAGCTTCAAGGGTGCGCTTATCACGCAGGGTATCCATCGGCTGCCACCAGCCATGATGCTCGAAAGCACCCAATTGTCTTTGTTCCACTAACTTATTCAGGGGTTCACTTTCAAAAGAAGTTTGGTCCCCATCGATTAACGAGCAGATCTCTTTATTTAGATAAAAAAAGCCCCCGTTGATCCAGCCAGAATTCTTAGGGTCTTTCTCAGCGAAATTCGTTACAGCACCCTTTGTTATTTCGATTGTTCCAAAACGTGGAGGAGGCTTTACGGCAGTCAATGTAGCCATTCGTTTGGATGCCTTGTGATAGTCGACCAAAGCTCTTAGATCAACATTAGAGAGCCCATCTCCATACGTGAGTAGAAATTCAGAATCGAGCAAATTTTCAAGTCGTTTGATCCTTCCGCCAGTTGCGGTTTGTAAACCAGTGTCTACAAGTTGAATTTTCCAAGAAAGCTCTGGCTCATCTAATGACACTTGATTGAAATATTCAATAATCACATCGGCCTTATAGCCCAGCGCGACTATGAAATCGGTATGGCCAAATTTTGCATAATAGTTCATGATATGTCTCAATATTGGGACATTTCCTATACGGACCATCGGCTTGGGAATAACATCTGTTTCTTCTGAAAGTCGAGTACCAAATCCACCAGCAAGAATTACAACTTGCATTTAAATCTCCACTAATCTGGCCTAGGTAAGTACACTGAGTACAAGCAAAGCGAAGGATACTATGCATTATTTGATAACCGGGCACACGGGCTTTAAGGGCGCATGGCTGTCCTTGTTACTAAGCGAGCGCGGGCATACGGTTAGTGGAATTTCGCTGAATCCTGAAGAAAATGCTCTTTTCTCTCGAGTAAATGCCGCGGAATACTTGGAGAACGATATTCGGTGTGACATTCGCGAACCCAAAAAATTGGAATCTTATTTTAAAGATGTAAACCCTGATGTCGTAATTCATCTAGCAGCTCAGGCCTTGGTCAGGGAGTCATATAAAAACCCCATCGATACATTTGAAACTAATGTAATCGGGACAATAAATGTCCTTAAGGCTTCACACCAGATCAGCGATCTGAAAGCACAATTGATTATTACAACCGACAAAGTTTACAAGAACATAAGCAAGACAGCAGGATATCTTGAAACGGACGCCCTCGGCGGGCAAGACCCATATAGCGCATCGAAGGCTATGGCCGATATTGCAGCACAATCATGGATTTCTAGTTTTAAGAATCCTCCAACTGCAATTGCTAGAGCTGGAAATGTGATCGGTGGCGGTGATGTGTGCGCTGATCGGTTGATACCAGATTTGATAAGTTCTTACTCTTCTGGATTAGTTCCAAAATTAAGAGCACCAAACTCTGTTCGCCCCTGGCAACATGTGCTTGATTGTTTGAATGGGTATCTAATGCTGGTAGACGCAGTAATTCAGAAAAACGCGGATGGAGCATGGAACTTTGGACCGGATGAGAAGCAATCAAAGACCGTGGCTGATGTTGCCAATATTGCAGGAACCATCTGGGGCGCAGAAAAAAGTTGGGACAATGATTTAGGAAATCACCCACATGAAGCCTCTATGTTGATGCTTAACTCCAATAAAGCCAGAACCGATTTAGGGTGGTCGGATAAACTGAGCTTTGAAGAAAGCGTGAAGTGGACTATTAATTGGTATAAGAATGTCAATGAAGGAAGTAACCCGCTGGAAGAAACTCTGAAGAACATCAGAGAATTCGAATCTAAATAACCTGTGGCTTGGGCCGACGACCTAACGATTTTCAGTCCTCGACAATCGGCGATTTACTCTTGTGAACTGAATTTTGAATATTCTTTGAATTGGGCTTTCGACAAAAATCGCCAAAAGTACTGAAAAGATGGTCATACAAAAAGACGTGAGTACCACGACGACTAATACGTTTTGAGTGATTCGATCTTGAATTTGCAAGAAGAAAGCCAAGCCCAAGTGTTCATGCAATAAATAGATTGGATATGACGAGAGGCCCAGCCAATAAGCAAGCAACTGAAAGCGAGGACCGAATTGTAAGTATCTAGAAAAAATAATCATCAAAGAAGTGATGAATAAGCAAATTAGTAGAAGTTTTGAGTAGCCCGCGACCCTAATAATTTGATCGAAAATGAAGATAGAAACTAACCAGATGAGCCAATTCTCGTAGCCGAAATCTCGCTTTGATTTGGTCAATAAGTACAAGCAAATTCCAAGAATAAAAAAACTGCTATTTCCATTTAGTGTTAAGTATGGAAGAAGGTAAAAACCTAGATTGCCACCTAAATTTTGTAAGAGTATTATTAAAAATTGCCAAACTATTACCATCATTACTAATCCCGACACGTTCCTCATAAGCCTCGGCATTAACAACAGTAAAATCCCTATTCCTGCATAAAATTTGATTTCAACCAGCAAGGTCCATAATTGTGTTGCAAGCGGTTCAATACCAGTGATGGTGTAGGTCAGGAATATGCTGTTAATAAAACTTGGGATCGGTTTCTCCCAGGGATTAATAAATTTCGATCCAACAGGAAGAATAACTATCATGCAAATCAGCAACCCTGGGAATAGTCGATTGAATCGTGCGAAAATGAATTCGACCACATTATATTTTTGAGCGGCACCAATAATGACAAAGCCACTTATAACAAAGAATATGGAGACTCCAAACGCCCCATTTTGGATGAATTGGCCAAGTATTGGGAACTCATAAACTTTTCTATAATAATCGGGATTGGACTCAACTCCCCAATGGTAAGTTGCGACCATCATTGCAGCTATAAATCTCAATAAGTCTATAGACGCAAGTCGGTTAATGCCTGTGGATTGCTTCATCAAACTCTAACTTTCATTTAATGATTGTAAGTCCTTTGGTGAAAATAACTTATATAGGTACATCAAGAATTGCGGATTCTTTCTTTGCAGGGGATGTATAGGAAAGGGGGAGTCAAGGGGTGTCCAAACACCATAAAAAATAGGTAATAGAGGCAGACTTTAGACCTACACGGTTACACGATCAGCGCCACTTACACGCCACCGATTTACTACGACTAGGTGAACCGAATTCAATTCGATTGGTTGGTAAATCTTTGAGTAAAGCAAGGTAGAGAAATTGTGAATTGAATTAATCAATGTGGCTTGGGCCGGGATCGAACCGGCGACCTAACGATTTTCAGTCGTTCGCTCGTACCAACTGAGCTACCAAGCCAACAAAGATCTTGCTAGCAG
>JGI25914J50564_10000373_pt1 | contig 14965 bp, 10 predicted proteins | sample LauGreSuBDMM15SN_2_FD_50564 | JGI IMG/M metagenome (IMG submission 50564) | reverse complement strand
GTAATTATCCAACAAATCTGGGCTCGATATAAAGCAGGTCAGACCACAAATCCTGCCTTTAAAGGATTCGGCATGGGAGTTAACATNTTGATTAANCGTGCGCAAGGATTGATTTCATGAAAGCTGGACGGATAACAATCTCAACTAGAAAGTTTGAAGTTAAAGAAGTTCCAACTCCCACCGCTGGAATTGGAGAGGTTCGCATCAAAGTAGGCGCAGCTGGAGTCTGTCTCTCTGATGTTCACTTACTTGATGGCACTCTCTCCCCTGGTTATCTAAAAGGTGATGAAGTAACTATTGGCCATGAGGTGGCAGGAACCATTGATCAAATCGGTGCTGAAGTCTCTGAATGCAAAGTAGGAGATCGAGTAATTGTTATCGCTGGACAGCGAAATGTTGCAAATCAAATTACAACGCTTGGTTTTGATTACGATGGTGGTTATGCCGAGTATGTAATCACTAAAGCCTCGCTAACCGTCAAGATTCCTGACTCACTCCCCTTTGAAGAAGCTGCAATCATCCCCGATGCAGTATCGACTCCCTGGGCTGCGATTTCATCAACTGCGAAGATGCGAGCAGGTGAGAGCGCTGCAGTATTTGGAATTGGCGGCCTTGGAATTCACGCAGTCCAGCTCCTTAAAATCATTGGCTGCAGCAAAATAATTGCCATTGATCCTCGCCGAGAAGCCCGTGAAAAAGCCATAAAATTAGGGGCCCACTTTGCCTTTGACCCAAGTGATGAAGAGCTAAAAAAGCATAGGGGGCTAAACGCTGTCTTTGATTTTGCAGGAGTCACATCGGTAAGAAAGCAGGGACTTTCACTACTTGGCGAGCTGGGCAGATTGGTAATTATTGGAATAGCTAATGAAGCGATCACTATTCCAAATGATATGGCCTTTACCTATATGAGAACCCAACTCCTTGGACATTATGGATCTGAGCGCCATCACACCGAAGAACTTGTCGAGATGGTTAGGGATGGAAGATTAAAGCTATCTGACTCAGTTACTCAAATTCTCTCACTTGATCAAGCAGCTCTTGCGCTAGAAACACTTGAGAAGAAAATCGGTAATCCAATCCGCATAGTTCTAAAACCATAAAAAATCCTAGCCAAAAATTACTTGGAAGTTTTTTAGAGCTTACCGACTAAAAGTTCTTCTAGTATGATCAAAATATCACTTGATGCAATCTTTACTGGCTAGATTCGTACTGGCAAGCTAAGGATAACATTTCGATCAGAGCGCTCTCCCTCATTATTTTCAATTGCAAAAATTCCGCCGCGCCTTTGCCAATCATTAAGCGAGAGAATTCTTGATAGACCGGAGAGTTCATTTACCTCATCAAGCCTTAGATGTTCATAGTCAGGAAGTATCGAGCCGTGGTGATTAAAGACAGTACTGGCAATACAGATCTCATCTCTATCGTTTATGAAAATCTCAATAATTCGCCCCTGCTGCGGCCAATCAATCAGCGATGAAGTTTCGATTTGATAAAAACCATTCTGACTATTCGGACCAAAGTAGGCGATACGATGACGGTGAGTATGGCCACAGATCCATGCAATGACAGCAGGATTGGAAATTAGGTAGCTCTCAATTTCGGGCCCTAAAACACGTTTTCCCGATGGACTGTACCCGTTATAGATATCTTGAATTGGATGATGGCTAGTAATTACGATATATCGATCTTTTATTTGCTCTACTTGCTCTTTGAGCCAAATAAATTGTGCTTCATCAATTGAGCCTTGCCAACCGCCAAATGGATTTACTGTATCTAAGGCAAGGATGGTTACTGATTCATAGTCTTTTCTCCAATACTTTATGTCACTGCCTAAATACTCACTTGAAATTCCATTATCTTCATCTTCACGATAAAAATTGATGTTCCATGCACTTGGAGTGAGAAAATCTCTAGAATCATCAGCGCTTACTTTCAAAATCTTTGGAGCGATTGGAGAGGGATAAGCAGCAGGTCCTTGTTCCGATACTTTAGAAAGCGCTCCTAGCGCTTCTTCATCTGGTAGCTCAAAAATCTTCTCCTCTGACTTCACTGATTGCCGCAGCTCTTCATTTGGGGCGACAGTGCCTTGAAGAAGTGCGTCATGATTTCCATGTACTGCTAGGAATGGATATTTAAGCCCTGAGGAGTGAAAGGGTTGAGAGACAGCATTTAATAGCTCTGGGATTGTGGGAAAGCCATATAGATCCCTAGGGAAATCATCTCTTTCGCCTTTTGGTGTTCCATGTGGATTCCAGAAAAACGGAGAGTAAAAATCTCCTCCCACCCCCTGCCATTTATCTTTTGCTCCACTATCTGCTCGAAGTTTTCCACCAACTAATAAAGTAGTGAGCCAATCTAATTCATTGGATTGCGCATTATCGGTTAAGTCTCCTGTAATTACTACAGCGCTAATGGCTGTTTTTGTTATAGGTGCTAAATCAATTCGATTTATTGCCTGCACTGCGCTCTCTAGTACTTGTGTGGTCAATATTTCGTGAGCCCGATAAGTTCCAATTAAGGTTCCAATGACACTTGATGCTGGGTGATGTGGGTCTGCATAACGATCTAGGTATTCAACTCTGGCAGGTGATTGAGCATCGCAGATATGTGTATCAGTAATGTGAATCAAATTTATTAGGGACTTCTTCACGGCGCCTAATGGTTGTCCAAGATGATTATCTACTCTATCTAAAAGTAGATGTCGCCATCCATGGCTATTGGCAACGCCCTTTGCTATTGCGCTCGCGAAGAATGGAACAGACATTAATCAGCAACAATTAGAGATTTAGCAGATGAGGTGACATGGACTACTTGACCCATCTGATAGCGATCAATCATGGCTGCTGGTAATACTGCACGAATTTCAACATTGCGATCTAGTGAAATCTGCACCATAGCAATCGGGCCAAGAAATGAAATACTAATGATTTTTCCAGGAACTCCAATGTGATTTGGTTCAACAATCTCAATTGCCTCAGGACGAATCAAGGCCCTTAAATTCTTACTTCCTGATGCAAAGCTTGATTCCTTTGCCAAGTTAAAGTTCGAGCCCAGCGTGACAACAGTATTTCCGGAAACAACGGTAGGAACCTCATTCATAATCCCAATAAATCTTGCAACTGTTGGGTTAATTGGCTGAGCATAGACCTTTTGTGGGGTATCGATTTGCAGCAATCTGCCCTTATCCATCACACCAACACGATCTGAAATCGTCATCGCCTCTTCTTGATCATGGGTGACAAATAATGTGGTAATCCCAAATTCTCTCTGCACTCGCTTGATTTCATCTCTGAGTTGATCTCGGACTTGAGCATCAAGTGCTGAGAGTGGCTCATCTAAAAGCAATACTTTTGGGCGGACCACAATCGCTCGAGCCAGCGCCACTCTCTGTTGCTGGCCTCCAGAGAGTTGGTGGGGATAGCGATCAATGTGGCTGCCTAACTCAATGATTTCAAAGATCTTCTTTACTCGAGATTCAATCTCACTTTTATTTATTCTTCTGGTGCGTAGACCAAATTCAACATTCTGACGAGCGGTCATATTTGGAAATAGACTATAGGATTGAAACACCATTCCAATATCACGATCTGCTGGAGATGTATTTGTAATATCTATGGAATCAAAGAGGACCTGACCTGAATCCTCTTTTGTTAATCCAGCTAAAATTCGAAGTGCAGTAGTCTTCCCGCAACCTGAGGGGCCAAGAAGAGTCACTAGTGATCCTTGTTCTAGCTCAAGATCTAGCTGCTCTAGGGCGATTGTTTTGCCATAGGCTTTCTTTACTCCCTTTAGATTCACTCGTGACATTACTTCTCCTCCATTGCTATTTAGCTCCTGCAATTATTAATGTTTTGCTCTTTCGATTAAAGAGATTTATACCAATCAGAATTAACCAGACACCAAGCAAGCTAAGAACTGATAGTGCAACTGCTACTGATGCATTAGAGCTCCCTGCAACGGCTAGCTCTGTAGGGAAAGTGTCCCAAAGAAGAAGAGAGGCGTAAGCAAATTCACCAAGAACCAGAGCGATTGTCAAAAAGATTGCACCATAAATTCCTGTTGAAACATTGGGAATCAAAACTTTTCGAATCGCTGCGGTAAAACTTGCCCCCAGTGAACGAGAAGCGTCATATAAAGTGCGAGCATCTATGGTGGCAAAAGCTGCATCAAGGGCTCTATAACTAAAGGGCAGGGCCAGAATCACATAGGCAAAAATTAGTGAATTTGGAGTTGATTTGAGCCAGGTGGGCATTGAATAGAGGAATCCAACTGCCTGCACAATGGGCGGAATCACTAATGGCGTTAGTGTCAGGAATTCCACCCATGCACGTGCCCCAGGAATGACAAGGTGTAGATACGCAACTGTTGGAATGAGCAAAAGTAGCGTCAATAACACCGTGCCAAAAGCTATCTGTAGAGTAAGCAAGAGAGATTGCATCAATTCTTCATTTCCAGCTGCGCTTCTTATTGGATCTGCCGTATATCCACCCTTGCCATCTTCAAAGGCAAAATTGGAAGCTGCAAAAACTGGAATCATAAAAAATGAGATGCCTATGAAGATTATTACAGCTCTAAATACGCCACTAATTAGTTTTATCGCCGCCACTGTGAAGTCCTCTTCTCCAATAAGGCATAACCAATAGTTGATATTCCAACCAAGATCACCATGCCAAGTCCAAGGGCCATCGCTGTATTAGCTCCATCTACCTGAACATTTGAGCTGATTAAAGATGCAATCTGTACTGGCACTAGTGCAAGAGAGCCACTAGTTAGAGCTGCTGCTGTGGCATAAGCAGCAAAAGAATTAGCAAAGAGAAGAAGAAAGAAACCTAATAGCTGTGGAGTCAGAATTGGGATAAGAACCTTACGCCAATAAGTAGCATTACTTGCACCAAGTGATGAGGCTGCATCTCGCCACTCAACTCTGATATTTTCCAATATTGGCAGACAGATTAGAACCATTAGAGGAACTTGGAAGTAGAGATAGACAATTAACAAGCCAGAAAAAGAATAGAGCGTCCAGCTCCCCCCATATATATCTACCCCCAGATTCTTTAAGAAAGTAGTAAGGGCTCCATAGGTTCCAAGGACTGCAATAAACATAAAGGCTAGAGGGACTCCACCTGTATTTGCTAGCACTCCCGAAGCTGTAGAGACCAACTTTCTCAAATAAATCCATTTGGAGGTGGCCAAGGCATAGGCAAAGAGGAAGCCGAAAAATAGCGAAAGGGCAGCTGAAACAAAGGATAATTGCGAGCTTAAGATGAAGCCATCCCGATAGATTCCACTACTAATTGTGGCAAAGTTATCTAATGTGAACTCATTTTCTGAATTTAGAAATGAAAATCTAAAAATTGCAGTTAGGGGCAATCCTAAGAAAATTGCCATATAAATAAGAAGCGGGGCTAAGCCGATTAGCCCCGCTCTTTTAAACATTTAACAACCCTTCATTTTGTTTAGCAGACTTGCAAGAGCATTTGTGTAGCGAAAGTTGGACCCTCGAACCAACTTCCGCTACTCAAACGTTTTCTAGCAGTGTTACAACTTTGGCCAAGCGGGAGTGAGGAGAGCTTTGGCTAGTAGTTGTTGCTGCAAGGATGGGAAGATCGGCTTTGCGTTCTTTGGCGTAGCTGGCAATAGCGCGTAGGCAGTTTTATCGTGGGTATTGGCTTTCACCATTGCATCAAGGCGAATCGGACGAGCGCCTCCCTGCAACCACAAGTTCTGACCTTCATCGCTATATAGGAACTCTTGCCACAAACGAGCTGCGGCAGGATGTGGAGAGTTCTTTACGATAGCTTGTGCATAGAACCCACCGAGCAAACCATCTGATGGAACAACGACTTTCCAATCAACCTTGCCTGATTGGTCCTTGTACTTAGCATGTAGGTAATCCCAATCTAGGAGTATTGGGGTTTGACCTGCTGCCACAGTGGCCGGAGTCGCTGCAACTGGAACGAAATTGCCGGAAGCTTTCATCTGCTTCCAGTAATCAAGAGCGAAATTGATGTTATTGGCGCCTTTTACTCCTGCACCTGCAGCTACGGATGTTGCCATCACTGAGAGGAATGCTGAGTTGGAAGAAGTAGGGTCGCCATTGAGCGCTATTTGATTCTTATAGATTGGGTTTNGAAGATCCGAAANAGACTTTGGTGGAGTCTTAACTAGATTGGCGTCGTAGCCAATTGCGATATATCCGCCGTAATCTGAATACCAAAGACCCTTAGCATCTTTAGCTGCATCTGGAATATCTTTCCAGCCAATGACTTTATAGGGAGCAAGAAGTCCTTCTTGAGCGCCCTGCACTGCAAATTGCAGACCTACGTCCAAGACATCTGGCATACGATCTTGACCCTTAAGGGTGCGAACTGCCACTAATTCCTCAGCGGAGCTAGCCTCTGGATCATAGGAATTTACCTTAATTCCATACTTCTCAGAGAAGCGCTTGATTACATTGCCATAATTTGCCCAGTAATCAGGAAGAGCAATGGTATTTAACTCGCCCTCTTTTTTGGCAAGTTTGATTAGTTNTTTCAATCCACCAACATCTGCGGCAGATTGAGCTTCTGCAGGCTTCTTAGTTGCTGCTTGAGCGATTACAAAATTTGAAGATAGCGCTAGTGCTAGCACGATGCCAACTACAGCGCGTAATGATTTCTTGTTCATGCGACTCCTAACGTCGGTGTGAGGAGTCAAGTTCCCAACTATTAAATTTAATAGATTAATCCTTGCAATCAATCGAATATTGGGTAAACAAAAATCCCCGATACTCTAATTAGTATCGGGGATTTAACCTTCTGTTAACTAGCGATTTTCTCCAACTTGGTAATCATCAAGGCGAACTGCCTCTCCTGATCCAGTGGTATCAAATGGCGCATAGTCATACTCTTCATAAGCTGCATAGACCGCAGCCTTTGCCTCTTCAGTAGGTTCGACTCGAACGTTGCGATAACGAGCAAGGCCGGTTCCTGCTGGGATGAGTTTTCCAATGATGACGTTCTCTTTAAGGCCAAGAAGTGGATCACTCTTTTCAGAGAGGGCTGCATCTGTTAGGACGCGAGTTGTCTCCTGGAAGGAGGCTGCTGATAGCCAAGATTCAGTAGCAAGTGATGCTTTGGTAATACCCATAAGTTCTGGGCGACCATTTGCAGCCTTGCCACCTTTCTGCACCGCTTCGCGGTTAGCAGATTGGAACCTTAGGTGATCAACTAATTCACCTGGCAGTAGATCGGTATCCCCTGGTTCTAGGACAGTGATGCGACGAAGCATCTGCTTAACCACAATTTCAATGTGCTTATCGTGAATACCAACACCCTGGGTGCGATAAACCTCTTGAATTTCATGGACTAGATGGGTCTGAGTTGATCTTGCTCCTAAGATTTTTAATACTTGCTTAGGATCAATTGCGCCCACAACCATCTGCTGACCAACGCCTACCTTATGACCATCTTCAACGAGAAGTTTTTGACGGCGAGTAATTGGATAAGCAACAGCTTCAGTGCCATCTTCTGGGGTAACAATTATCTTCTTACCCTTAGCATCTTCAAGGAAGCTAACAACTCCGGCAGTCTCTGCAATTGGAGCAACGCCCTTTGGAGTGCGCGCTTCAAAGAGCTCAACTACGCGAGGCAGACCATGGGTGATATCACCTGACGCAGTTGCTGCGCCTCCAGTATGGAAGGTACGCATTGTTAACTGAGTTCCTGGCTCACCAATTGATTGCGCTGCAATGATTCCCACTGCTTCGCCCACATCAACTAGCTTGCCTGATGCCATTGAGCGGCCATAACACTTAGCGCACTGTCCACCTTGCTATCGCAGGTAAGAATGGAGCGAACTTTAATCTCGCTAACGCCTGCATCAATTAGATCATTGATTAAGCGATCACCAAGATCAGCACCTGATGTAACGATGGTCTTGCCATCTACCACTACATCATCTGCAAGTGTGCGGCCATAGATTGAAGTCTCAACATAATCATCACGGGTTAGTTTTCCTGCAACGATATTTCCAATCTTTAGAGTTAGACCGCGATCAGTTCCGCAATCCTCTTCTCTAATGATTACATCTTGAGCCACATCGCAGAGGCGTCTAGTTAGATAACCAGCATCTGCAGTACGAAGGGCAGTATCTGCAAGTCCTTTTCTAGCACCATGTGTTGAGATGAAGTACTCAAGAACTGAGAGTCCTTCACGGAAGTTAGATTTAATCGGACGAGGGATAATTTCACCCTTTGGATTTGCTACAAGTCCGCGCATACCTGCAATCTGGCGAATCTGCATCATATTTCCACGGGCTCCAGAGAAAACCATCATCCAGACTGGATTTGTTCTTGGGAAATTATCTTCCATCTCTTTAGCAACTTCATTTGTTGCCTGAGTCCAGATCTCAATTAGCTCCTGACGACGTTCATCATCGGTAATTAGACCCTTCTCATATTGAGATTGGACCTTATCGGCCTTTGTCTCATAGCCCTCAAGGATTTCAAGCTTTCTTCCTGGAGTTACTACATCAACAATTCCAATTGTTGCTCCAGCTCTAGTTGCCCATGTGAAACCAAGTTCCTTCAAGGCATCAAGTACTTGAGCTACAACTACCTTTGGATAGCCTTCAGCTAAATTATCAACGATTAAACCAAGTGCTTTCTTAGTTACATCGTAATCAACATATGGGAATGACTCAGGAAGTACTTCATTAAAGATTGCTCTTCCAAGAGTTGTCTCTTTTGTTACTAGCTCGCCATTGATATTGACGCGAATCTTTATCTTGGCTTGTAGTGAGAGGCTATTTTGCTCATAGGCCATTAGACCTTCAGAGATCGAGGTAAAGCTACGTCCCTCTCCAACCTGCTGCTCACGAAGTGAGGTTAAGAAATAAAGTCCTAGGACCATATCTTGGGTTGGCGCAGTTAGCGGCCTTCCAGATGCGGGAGAGAGAATATTGTTTGAGGAGAGCATCAGAATGCGAGCCTCTGCTTGAGCCTCGGCAGATAGTGGAACGTGAACCGCCATCTGATCACCATCAAAGTCTGCGTTAAAGGCAGTACAGACAAGAGGGTGGATCTGAATTGCTTTTCCTTCAATTAGTTGTGGTTCAAATGCTTGAATACCAAGGCGGTGCAGAGTTGGTGCACGGTTTAGTAGCACTGGATGCTCAGCAATAACCTCTTCTAATACATCCCAAACTACAGATCTGGAACGCTCAACCATACGCTTTGCGCTCTTGATGTTCTGGGCATGATTTAGATCAACTAAGCGCTTCATTACAAAGGGCTTAAATAACTCAAGTGCCATCTGCTTAGGCAGACCGCATTGATGAAGTTTTAGCTGCGGACCAACGACGATTACAGAGCGACCTGAGTAATCAACGCGCTTTCCAAGAAGGTTCTGACGGAAGCGTCCCTGCTTTCCTTTTAACATATCGGAAAGTGATTTCAGCGGACGATTTCCAGGTCCTGTTACTGGGCGACCACGACGACCATTATCAAATAGCGCATCTACTGCTTCTTGAAGCATACGCTTTTCGTTATTGACAATAATCTCTGGCGCTCCAAGATCAACAAGTCTCTTCAAGCGGTTATTACGGTTAATAACGCGGCGATAGAGATCATTTAGATCAGAGGTAGCAAACCGGCCGCCATCTAATTGAACCATCGGACGAAGATCTGGCGGGATAACTGGAACGCAATCTAGAACCATTGAAGCAGGCTTATTAGAGGTAGTTAGAAATGAGTTAACCACCTTAAGGCGCTTAATGGCGCGAGTCTTCTTCTGTCCCTTGCCGCTTTCAGCTAAGACATTTAGTTTGTCGAACTCAGCTTGGAGATCAAAGGTTTCAAGTCTGCGCTGAATTGCAGCAGCTCCCATATATCCCTTGAAATAAATACCGTAGCGAGTACTCATCTCGCGATAAAGATTCTCATCACCTTCAAGATCTTGGACCTTTAGATTCTTAAAACGGCTCCAGACCTCCTCTAGGCGATCAAGTTCTTTTTGAGAACGCTCACGAATATTTTTTAGTTCGCGCTCGCCAGCTTCTCTCACCTTACGGCGCTGATCAGCTTTTGCTCCTTCATCTTCGAGCTCTGCTAAATCATTTTCCATCTTCTCTTGGCGAAGAGCAAGATCGTTATCGCGCTTGGTTTCAATCTTCTTGCGATCTGAGTTGATCTTCTTCTCTAGTTTTGGAAGATCTTCCTCACGCGCCTCTACATCAACTTCAGTGATCATGTAGGCAGCAAAATAGATAACCTTTTCAAGATCCTTTGGAGCAAGATCTAGAAGATAGCCAAGACGTGATGGAACGCCTTTGAAATACCAGATATGAGTAACTGGGGCAGCAAGTTCAATATGTCCCATGCGCTCACGACGAACTTTGGCGCGAGTTACTTCAACTCCGCACCTCTCGCAGATAATTCCTTTGAAGCGTACGCGCTTATATTTACCGCAGTAGCACTCCCAATCCCTAGTTGGTCCAAAGATCTTCTCATCAAAGAGACCATCTTTTTCCGGCTTTAGGGTGCGGTAGTTAATAGTCTCTGGCTTTTTGACCTCACCAAATGACCATTCACGGATATTGCCAGCAGAGGCAAGACCAATCCTTAACTCATCGAAATAGTTGACATCTAACATATCTATTTCTCCCCCTGTCAAACTTCTTCTACAGAGCTTGGTTCAACTCGTGACAAGTTGATTCCTAGCTCTTCGGCTGTTTTAAAGACTTCTTCATCAGTATCGCGCATCTCAATAGCAACACCTTCAGATGAAAGTACTTCTACATTGAGACAGAGTGATTGCATCTCTTTTACTAGAACCTTAAATGATTCAGGGATTCCAGGCTCTGGGATGTTTTCACCCTTAACGATTGCTTCATAGACCTTAACGCGGCCTAACACATCATCAGATTTAATTGTTAGTAGCTCTTGCAAGGTGTAGGCAGCGCCATATGCTTCAAGGGCCCAAACTTCCATCTCACCAAATCGCTGTCCACCGAACTGAGCTTTTCCACCAAGTGGTTGCTGAGTAATCATGGAGTAAGGACCTGTTGAGCGAGCATGGATCTTGTCATCAACTAAGTGATGCAGCTTCAAGATATACATATAACCAACAGTGATTGGCTCGCGATATGGCTGACCAGTTCTGCCATCAAAGAGCATCGCTTTTCCATGCTCTCCAACTAAACGATCGCCATCAGCATTTGGAAGAGTTGATCCAAGAAGTCCTGTGATCTCCTCTTCTCTTGCGCCATCAAAGACTGGTGTTGCTACGCGAGTTCCAGGCTCTGCAGAGAGTGCGCCAATTGCGCCTAAGCGCTCTTGCCATCCTTTATCCGAGCCAGATACTTGCCAGCCGCTCTTTGCAACCCAACCAAGGTGAGTCTCTAGAACCTGACCAACATTCATACGTCCTGGAACACCGAGTGGATTAAGTACTACATCAACTGGAGTTCCATCAGCAAGAAATGGCATATCTTCAACTGGCAAAATCTTGGAGATAACGCCCTTATTTCCATGGCGTCCTGCAAGCTTGTCACCATCTTGAATCTTGCGCTTCTGTGCGACATAGACGCGAACTACTTGATTAACTCCAGCTGCAAGATCGTAGCCATCATCGAGATCAAATATTTTTACGCCAATTACTTTTCCGCCCTCACCATGAGGAACCTTTAGCGATGTATCTCTAACTTCTCTTGCCTTCTCACCAAAGATTGCGCGAAGTAAGCGCTCCTCGGGAGTTAATTCAGTTTCACCCTTTGGCGTAACTTTTCCAACCAAGATATCGCCTGGAACAACATCTGCTCCGATGCGGATAATTCCGCGCTCATCAAGGTCTGAAAGAACTTCCTCAGAGACATTTGGAATATCACGTGTGATTTCCTCTGCTCCTAGTTTGGTATCACGAGCATCAACTTCATACTCTTCAATGTGAATTGAGGAGAGGACATCGTCTTGAACTAAACGCTGGGATAAAATAATGGCATCTTCATAGTTATGACCTTCCCATGACATAAATGCCACAAGTAAGTTCTTACCCAATGCCATCTCACCAAGTTCAGTGCTTGGACCATCAGCAATAGCTTGGCCGGCAGCAATCTTCTGTCCTTGGCTAACAATTACTCGCATATTGCGAGAAGTTCCTTGATTGGAGCGGATGAACTTATCGACGTTATAAGTATCTTCCTCGCCATCATCGGTTGTAATAACGATTAGATCTGAGGCAACCTCGCTTACTACTCCGCCTCTAATAGCAAGAAGTACATCGCCAGCATCTACTGCTGCGCGATACTCCATACCAGTTCCAACAAGAGGTGATTCTGCGCGAAGTAGTGGCACTGCCTGACGCATCATATTTGCACCCATAAGAGCGCGGTTAGCATCATCATGCTCAAGGAATGGAATCATCGCAGTTGCAACAGAGACCATCTGGCGCGGTGAGACATCCATGTAATCAACTTCTTCAGCTGGGATGTATTCAACTTCTCCGCCGCGACGACGAACTAAAACTCTCGCTTCAGCAAAGTGGCTATCCTCAGTAAGAGGAGCATTTGCTTGAGCAATAATGTGTTCATCTTCTTCATCTGCAGTTAGGTAATCAACTGCATCTGTGACTTTGCCCTTAGTAACTTTGCGATATGGCGTCTCAACGAAACCAAATGGCGTGATGCGAGCATAAGTTGCAAGAGAGCCAATAAGACCAATGTTTGGACCCTCCGGTGTTTCAATTGGACACATGCGGCCGTAGTGAGATGGATGAACATCTCTAACTTCAAAGCCAGCTCTATCTCTTGATAATCCGCCGGGTCCAAGTGCTGAAAGTCGACGCTTATGAGTAAGACCTGAAATTGGATTGGTCTGATCCATAAACTGTGAGAGCTGAGATGTTCCAAAGAACTCTTTGATAGATGCAGTAATTGGGCGAATATTAATAAGTGTCTGCGGAGTAATCGCCTCAACATCTTGGGTAGTCATGCGCTCTCTAACTACGCGCTCCATACGAGAGAGACCAACTCGAACCTGGTTTTGAATTAGCTCGCCAACAGTTCTAAGACGGCGATTTCCAAAGTGGTCGATATCATCGATCTCAACGCGGACCTGCTTACCTAAATCAATAAGAGTCTCGCCTTTATGAAGGGCTGCGATATAGCGAATTGCTCCGACGATATCGTCGATAGCAAGAAGTGATTTACCAAGATCAAGATCTAGGCCAAGCTTCTTATTAACCTTAAAACGCCCTACTTTTGCAAGGTCATAGCGCTTAGGGTTGAAATATAGGTTTTCAATAAGGGTTTGTGCAGCCTCTTTAGTTGGCGGCTCACCTGGACGCATCTTGCGATAGATATCAAGGAGGGCTTCATCTTGAGTTGAGACGTTATCTTTAGCAAGAGTCTCTTTGATGGATGGATACTCGCCAAACTCAGCAAGNATCTGATCATTGCTCCAGCCAAGTGCTTTAAGAAAGATAGTAACTGACTGCTTACGCTTTCTATCAATACGNACNGCAACAAAGTCTTTCTTATCGATTTCAAACTCTAACCATGCTCCGCGGCTAGGAATGATCTTTGCTGTNAAGATATCTTTATCAGATGCCTTCTCAACTGTTCTTTCAAAATAAACTCCAGGAGATCTAACCAGCTGTGAAACAACTACGCGCTCTGTTCCATTGATAACAAATGTTCCACGAGGGGTCATTAGCGGGAAGTCGCCCATAAATACAGTCTGGGATTTNATTTCNCCAGTTACATTGTTAGTAAATTCTGCAGTAAGAAATAGTGGAGCGGCATAGGTAATGTCGCGCTCTTTGCACTCTGCAATTGTGTATTTGGAAGGTTCAAAGCGATGATCACGGAAGGAGAGTGACATCGAGCCTTGGAAATCTTCAATTGGTGAAATCTCTTCAAATATTTCTTCAAGTCCAGAGGTCTTAGGAATTTCTCCTCGATCTGGTCTTTCATTCTTTCCAAGTCTCGCGCGCCANGCATCATTGCCAAGTAACCAATCAAAGCTCTCAATTTGCAGAGCTAGTAGATTTGGAACTTCTTGTGGTTCGCGGATCTTGGCGAAAGAGATGCGGTTAGGAGCTGTTGATTTCGTTTTCGCGGCCAAGAGTTTTCCTTCCAAAGTTAGTCACTACTTCTTTAAGTTTCTGATAACTCTTAAATCTGTTCTTGCTCGCACAGCAAACGTAAGGCCTCAGCCGCTATATGCCTGACCTGGAATTTTTGAGCGAGGGGGCAGGATATCCCTAGCGACACGCCGCTGTCTAATCAGAGGCAGGGCTCAATAAATAGCAAAGCCCCCCTGTATAAGGGGGGCTCGCTTATCAAAGAACTTACTTGATGCTGACCTTTGCGCCAGCTGCCTCAAGGGCGGCCTTTGCCTTATCAGCTGTTGCCTTATCGGCCTTCTCAAGCACGGTGGCTGGAGCTGAATCGACTAGATCCTTTGCTTCCTTTAGACCGAGGCTTGAGTTAAGGGCGCGAACTTCCTTAATCACCGCGATCTTCTGTGAGCCGGCTTCTTCAATTACTACTGTGAATTCATCTTGAGCTGCTGCAGCTTCTCCGCCGCCGCCTGCCCCGCCTGCTGCTGCAACAGCAACTGGCGCTGCGGCAGTAACATCGAATTCAGTCTCAAATGCCTTTACGAAATCTGAGAGCTCAACAAGAGTCATCTCTTTGAATTGAGCTAATAGGTCTGTGCTACTTAGTTTTGCCATTTTCGTATTTCCTTTTCTTTAAGCGTTCTCTGTTGGTTCTACTGGCGCAGAAGTCTCTGGTGCTGCCTCAGCAACAACTTCCTCGTTTGTTGCTTCAACAACTGGCGCTGCTTCGGCTACAACTTCCTCAGTTGTTGCCTCTGCAACTATTGCTGCTTCTGCAGCGGGGGCAGCCTGCTCTGGCGCAGCAGGTGCTCCAGATTCAGCTTCTCTCTTAATACGCAGCGCATCAAATGCTCTAGCGGCTTTTG
>JGI25914J50564_10000369_pt1 | contig 15027 bp, 14 predicted proteins | sample LauGreSuBDMM15SN_2_FD_50564 | JGI IMG/M metagenome (IMG submission 50564) | reverse complement strand
CCTGCCACTCGGCACCTTCCAAACCCACACCCTACGGCCTTCTCGCCCTCATTTCCCTCTCCTTAGCCCTACCACTCCACTTTATCTCCTCCGAACACCTATCACTACCGTATAAGCCTTTCATTGAGGCACTTATATCTGGAATAGCTGTTTTTATTGTCGGTTTGCCAATCCTAAAAGCCTTTATTTTAAGCGTGCAAACCATTAACCCAAATATGTTTACGCTACTTGGTACAGGCACACTAACCGCATACCTCTATAGCCTTTTTAGACTATTTTTCCTGCCAACTAGCCAAAACACCCCGTTTTTCGATGCCGCCGCCGCCATCACCACCCTCATCCTTGCAGGCCAATGGATCGAACAGCGCTCCGAAAATAAACTCGCCCACTCCCTAAAAAATCTCCTCTCCCTCACCCCTCCCACCGCTCGCCTCCTCCAGGGATCTGTCGAAAAAATTATTCCGTGGTCTGAAATCCAACCCGGGCACCACCTCCTCGTCCTCCCAGGCGAAACCATTCCCACCGACGGAAAAATCCTCGAAGGCCACGCCTCTGTCGAAGAATCTATCCTCACCGGCGAACCCCTCCCCGTCGAAAAATTCCCAGGCGACTCCGTCCTTGGCGGCACTCTCCTCTCCGGAGGTCGACTCCTCATCCTCGCCGAAAAAGCCGGAAACCAATCTCTCGTCGCTCGCCTCGCCCACCTAGTTGACGAAGCCAAGGAAAATCCCCCACCCTTCCAGCGCACCGCCGACAAAATCGCAGGCGCCTTCACCCCCCTTGTCCTCCTTCTCGCTCTCGCCACCGCCCTCGGTTGGATTTTCGTAGGCGAATCTACCGCGAATGCCATCAGTCGTGCCGTAGCCGTTCTTATCGCCGCTTGCCCCTGTGCCCTCGGACTCGCCGCCCCCGTCGCCACCGCCTGCGGACTCTCCCGCGCCGCCCGCCTCGGTGTTCTGATTCGCAACCCCTCCTCCCTCGAAAAACTTTCCAAAGTAAAACTCCTCGTCGTCGATAAAACCGGAACCCTCACCGAGGGCAATCCCGCCCTCACCCATATCACCACCGCGAAGGAATTTCCGAAACGTTAGCTCTAACCCTCGGTGCATCGCTCGCCTCCTCCAGCCTCCACCCACTTTCAAAAGCCATCGTCAAAGCCGCCCTCTCAAAAAATCTATCCCTTGAAAATATTTCCGACATTCAAGACACCCCAGGCCAAGGCATCGCTGGCAAAACTAAAAACCGAGAACTTCTGCTCGGACAACTCTCTTTTCTCGAGCAGAAAAAAGTGAATATTCCCAAAAACCTCCGTTCCGCAAATTCTGGCATAGCAGGTCCTGCCGTCTGGGTGGCAGAGGGAAATCGTTGTCTTGCCCGCTTTGATATGGCCGACCCCATCCGTTCCACCACCCCTGCCGCGATCCATTCCCTGAAAAATCTCGGTATCGATATTGAACTTCTCACAGGCGATCAGCCCGAACCCGCTCGTGCTGTTGCTACACAACTTGGCATCACCCGAGTTCAAGCAGGCGTCAAACCCGAAGGCAAAGCCGCCCGCGTTTCCGCTCTTCTCGGCACCGTCCCTGGTCTCGTCGCCATGGCCGGCGATGGCACGAACGACGCTCCCGCCCTCGCCTCCGCTGATCTGGGGATTTCACTCGGAAGCGGAACCGATGCCGCCAAAGAAGCCGCTTCAGTTGTTGTCTTAAATGGCGACATCGCCGGCATAGCTCGCGCCTTCCTCATCGGCCGAGCCACCATCCGAGTCATTCGCCAGAATCTTTTCTTAGCCTTCGCCTACAACGCTCTGGCTCTTCCCGCTGCCGCCGGCCTCTTTATCTCTTCCACCGGTTGGGCCCTCTCTCCCACCTGGGCCGCCACCTCCATGGGTCTCTCCAGCCTTCTCCTCACTGGAAATGCGCTCAGACTTCTCCGATATAAACCCAGCTCTTAAATAAAAAATCCCGAATCAAAGGATTCGGGATTGGTTGAGAAACTTTTTTTCAATACGTCCAACCGAACAACTTCCACCCATCATTCGGCCGGCTTGAGCCGTCGGGCGAATCCATCATATTATTGCTATAAGTGGGTGCCGTGCCCCTCTCCTGAATCACCTGCTGGTAAACCGGCTTGTTCGGGCTGGCCGGGTTCACCGAATCCCACCCTTTATTCGCCATCACCACAAACATTCCTACGTCAGGACTATTGTCCTCGGGCTGAATCCGGCTCCTCGCCTGCTCCTCCTCCGGATTCGCAACTGAACTCTCCACCTTCTCCTTATCCTCCGACTTACCACTATCTCCACTGCTCGACTTTACAGTCCGCGCGTCCGCTAAAGGATTTTTCTTTGCGGGCACAGGCTTCACNGCCCCTCCCGCCGTCGGATCACTCGTTTGCGCACCCGCCCACCCCGCAAAAAGGAGGCCCAGCAGAAGCCATTTCGATNNATTTTTCACTTTCCGACTATAAACCCCCCTTTTTTGCGGGTCAAACCAGCCCATCGGCTTCCCTCGACAATCGGACCCCATGGGGCACGCTTTTCCAGTGCGTATTTTGGCTCTCGACCCCTCCCTCCGCTCCACCGGTTACGCCATTCTTGAAGGCACCGCCGAAAAACCTGCTGTCCTCGCNTCCGGCACCATTAAAAATCCCGCCTCCCGANCCTCCCAAGATTGCCTGATCGAAATTCACGACCGNCTATCCGAGCTTATCTCACAGCACTCTCCAACGGCTCTCGCCATTGAACTCATCATCTATGTTCAAAACACCCGCACCGCCGTCATCCTCGGCGCCGCNAGGGGTGTCGCCCTCCTCGCCGCCGCCCGAGGCGGCCTCACCATCCACGAATATCCCCCGAAACTCGTCAAGAAATCCGCNACCGGAAAAGGCGCTGCAAAAAAAGAGCAGGTCGCCTTCATGACGCGTGCCCTGTTCGGTCTTCGCCACAACCCCGCCCCCGATGAAGCCGATGCCCTCGCCGTCGGCCTCACCCACCTACGTCGTGCAGCCTTTTCCTCGCGCATGATTCCGGCAATCTCCTGACATGATCGCTTTTCTTGAGGGCACTCTCACCGAATCTTGGCCCACCCGCGCGGTCATCAACTGCCAAGGCATCGGATACGACCTCCTGATCCCTGTAACCACATTCGACCATCTCCCGCAACCCGGGGAGAAAGTCCGACTCCTCACTCACCTCGTGGTTCGAGAGGACGCCCACACTCTTTACGGATTTTTCTCTTCGGGGGAACGCGACCTTTTTCGACTTCTTCTTCACCACGTCTCCGGTGTTGGCCCTAAAACCGCCCTCTCCATTCTCGCCGGCACCACTCCTCAAGCTGTTCGAGACGCCGTCGCCTCAGGCGACACCTCCTCTCTCGCGAAACTCAAGGGCCTGGGCAAAAAGACCGCCGAACGAATCGTTCTCGAACTCCGTGACAAACTCCCCGCCCTCGACTCCCTTGCCGGAGGCTCCTCCACCCACCCTCAATCCACCCCTACGATGACAGGTCACTCCCAAGACGCCCTGCTCGCTCTCCTCGCCCTCGGATACAAATCGGCCGAAGCCCAAAAAGCCCTCCAAGGCCTCGACTCCTCTCTCCCCTCAGCCCAACTAGTCCGCGAAGCCCTTCGCCGCCTCGGCTAATCCTCCGCCACTCACGCCTCCCGCGCACCTTTTTGACAAAAGGTTCGACTTCATTCCCCACTTCGTTATGGTTTTCGTTCCAAACCAACGACAACCCATAGAAAAGGAACCCAACCCATGCCCCTCGATACCGCCGAACGCACCCAACTCCTCACCCCTTCCGCCACTCTCGCCATTGATGCTCGCGCAAAGAGCATGAAAGCCGAAGGCCTCGATGTCGTAGGCTTCGGAGCTGGAGAACCGGACTTTGATACTCCCGAACACATCAAAGCCGCCGCCATGGGCTCTCTCGACGCTGGTTTCACCAAATACACTCCCTCCTCCGGCATTCCCGAACTTCGCGCTGCGATTTCAGAAAAGCTAAAAGCCGATAACAATCTCTCCTACGAACCCTCCCAGATCATCGTGACCTGCGGAGCCAAACACGCCTGCTTCAACGCCATCCTTGCCACGGTGAATCCCGGAGATGAAGTTCTCATTCCCGCTCCCTATTGGCTGAGCTATCCGGAAATGGTTCGCATCGCTGGCGGGGAACCGATCCTCGTTCCGACAAAAGCCGAAAATAGCTACAAGCTGACTCCCGAACTTTTCCGCGAGTACATGAGCCCGATGACCAAACTGGTCATTCTCAACTCCCCCGGAAACCCCACAGGCTCCGTCTATTCGGAAAATGAGCTCGCCGCACTCGCCGAGGTTGCCTTGGACGAAGAGATCTACATCCTCTCCGACGAAATTTACGAAAAACTCGTTTATGATGATGTAAAACACTCCTCCATCGGATCTTTCAGCAAGGATCTCTATAACCTCACTCTCACCGTCAACGGATTCAGCAAACCCTACGCCATGACTGGTTGGCGCCTTGGGTACGTGGCCGCCCCCACCGGTTTGGCCAAGGTAATCGATTCGATCCAAAGCCACTCCACCTCTCACCCCACCTCCTTCGCGCAAAAAGGTGCCCTCGCAGCCTACCGTGGACCCCAAGAGTGTGTTCAGGAAATGGTGAAGGAGTACGACAAACGCCGTCGTCGCTTCTGCGATCTCCTCACCTTAATTCCGAAACTCTCCTTCGTGAAACCTCAAGGTGCTTTCTATATTCTCGTCGATATCTCTCGCACAGGAATGAGCTCGACCGAGTTCTCCGAAAAACTGCTGGAAAAAGAGCGCGTCGCTGTGGTCCCAGGCAAGGCCTTCGGACTGGACTCCACTGTCCGCGTCTCCTACGCCACCTCCATCGATCAGATCGAAGAGGGTGTCCGCAGAATCGCTAAGTTCTGCAAATAATTCCCTCAGTGGTAGGCGGTTGCTAAAAAAGCAGCCTCTCCCACTTGCGCTTCGGGTTTTGCCGATTTAAGATAGTCTCTTCATGAACGGACTCTTCCTTCTCACCTTTCTTGGGACTATGGCCCTCTCCCTTTGGGCCGCCGCAAAAGTCAAAATTGCCTACGCCAAGGGCAGCCAAGTTCCCGCCTCCTCAGGCTTCACCGGAGCAGAGGCGGCCTCCCGCATCCTCGATGCCGCTGGAATTCGAAATGTGCAGATCGTTGAGCAAGATGGTCTCCTCGGGGATCACTACGATCCAATGCATCATCGCCTCGTCCTCTCCACCCAAAACTATCACGGCCACTCCGCTGCCGCCCTCGGCGTCGCAGCCCATGAGTGCGGGCACGCCATTCAACATAAAATCGCCTACGCCCCCTTGCAGTGGCGCATGGCCTCGGTAGGTGCCACCACCTTTGCCAGCCAGATCGTTACTTGGCTCCCTCTATTCGGTCTCTTCTCAGGCTTCGGGGGCTTCCACTCCCAAACCTACCTCACCATTATGGTTGTCGGATGGGGCACAATCATGCTCTTCAATCTCGTTACTCTTCCAGTTGAGTTTGATGCCTCCCGACGCGCCCTTCAAATCCTCCCGAAAATGAAGTTTATCTCCCCAGGGCCCGAATCCAAAGCCGTCGAAAATGTGCTGCGCGCTGCCGCTTGGACCTATGTTGCCGCCTTCATCACCTCACTTCTCTATCTTCTCTGGCATCTGCTTCCTCTCCTCGCTGGCCGAAGAAGCGACTAAGCCCCACTCCATTGCCCCACGCCAACAACCTGCAACACAACCGGTTGTAGGTTCTGCAGATTTCCCCTTGCTTATTTGCGAATAGCTTCTTATCTGTAAGACAAGACCCCACTGCTAGATATGAAGCTATTTTTATCATTTCTGACCCCACTTTTTGCATTCGTTGTTATACAGTCTGCCCTCGCCTCCGCCCCAGTTTCCGAAACCTACTCTCACCCCCTTCTAAATCAGATTTATGAGATGCACTCTTTGGCTGAATCAGGCAACAAAGATGCAACTCGCCGGCTCGTGGCTTGGCTCGAGGAACTCACCGCCGAACAGCCAGACAACGGAATCCTTCTCGTCTATCTCGGAAGCTCCTACACCCTCGCAAGTCGAGATGCCTTCATTGGCCCTGGTAAACTTCGCTACCTCATGGCAGGTCGCGACTGCATGGACCGCGCCGTTACCATCCGCCCCGACGACCCCAACGTCCGCTTCATCCGTGCCATCAATAACTATCACCTCCCTACGATGTTTAATCGGCGCAGCATCGCACGGGACGACTTCCGAAGACTTGTCGATCAACTCGCCAAAAGCCCCACCTGTCTGGATACCCTCACTTCCCAAGCCGTTTACTACTATGCCGGTCTCTGCTTCGCCCAACTTGAGGAAGAAAAAAATGCGAGGGACTCGTTCCAAAAAGGCCTTGATCTAAAAATTACAGGCCCCCTCACCGCCAAAATCACTCAAGAGCTGGCGGAGTTGACTCCCACCGCTGCTGGTCAGTGAGTCGCCCTCCTGGGAAATCTTACCTCTCTGCCTCGCAAATCCGCCTTCGCGTCCGCACACTCGCTGCCTCCATTCGCCGCACTTATCGCAATCGTCCTCTCACTATCGTGGCTCTGCTCAAAGGGAGCGTCTTTTTTGTCGTCGATCTCCTGCGCCATCTCGAATCTGATACCGAGGTAGAATTCTGGAATGTCTCCAGTTATGAAGGCACCCGTTCAACAGGAAAAATCCGCGGCCTTGAGCACTGTCGAGGAAACCTCCACGGCAGAGATGTTCTTCTCATCGACGATATTCTCGACTCCGGCCTGACCCTAGACCGAACCCGTTCACACGCCAAAAAACTTGGGGCTCGCACAGTGCAAATCTGCGTCTTGCTCAGTAAACAAAGAAAGCGCGTCCGGAACGTCCGAGCCCGCTGGATCGGTTTCAAAATTAAGGACGAATTTGTTGTCGGCTACGGCCTCGACCTTGATCAACGCTATCGCGCTCTCCCCTCCATCCGCACCCTACCCTCAAGCCCATCCTCCGCCTGAAGGAGTTGGCTCGACGGAGCTAACGAGACGATCCGAAATCAACTATTCCGCAATATCCTCATTCCATAACTCCGGTTTGGCTTGGATAAAATCTCCCATCATCTTCACTAACGCAGCTTGATTCAAAATACCACCTCCACTCCATGGGATCGTAAAAATTCAGGCGCCCCAGGAAAATTGACCGCCTCACCCACCACCACTCTCGGAATCTTAAACTGCACAATCGTCCCAGAGCACATGTAGCAGGGGCATAAGGTCGAATAAATAACCGTGTCCAAGTAACTCTTTTGCCTCCCTGCATTCATCAAACAGTCCATCTCCCCGTGCAAAATCGCGCTCCCTTTTTGCACCCGCTGATTGTGCCCCCGCCCGATAATTTTCTCCCCCCGAACTAAGATTGATCCAATCGGTATTCCACCCTCCGCCAGCCCTTTTCGCGCCTCCGCCTCCGCCTCCTTCATAAACTGCTCATCGAAATCTGAGTTTTTCATTGGTTAGGTTTAGCAGTGGACCCTCTCACCACTAGCTCTCCCTTCGCAAGAATCGGCTTCATCTCCTCAAGATCATCTCGGCCCTTTTTCCAAAGCTCAAAACCTAACCTTCCCAAACTAGGGAAGCGAACTGTCGTCAACGAGACCACCCCATGTCGTGCAAAATCTCCATCCCCCACCCCCACCACACTCATCCCACCGGGAACCATCATCCCCGCTCCATAACACGCCCGGATCACACCCCCCGCCAAAATATCCGTTGCACACAGAATCGCCGTCGGTCCCTCTTTTTTTCCCAAGATCTTTTTCATCTCCTTGGCCGCATCCTCAGAATCTAACCCCACCATATTCGCCCCACCCACTAGGACCATCCCCCTCGTNTCAACACCCTCTTGCACACTCTGCAAATGGAGCGCATGACTTCGTGCCGCCGAATGACCCCCAAAATACGCCACTCGGCGATGTCCCAAGTCATAAAGATGATCCAATGCCAAATCCGCCGCTCCCCTCATATCCCGGACCACCCAACTCACTTTGCCGCTCCCTAAACCCACCCCCGCAGGATATCTCTTCAGGAAAATAATCGGACAGCTTCCACGATTCGCCACCTCCAANGAGGCCGAGCGATGCTCCGTACTGATTCGGGGTAGAAGAAAAATCGCCTCCGCTCCTCTTCCCATCATTGCCCGCACCTGCTCCATCTCCTCCTTACCCGTACGTGCTAACCCCACCAGGACCGCAATACCCGACTCCTGCGCCGCCTCGGCCAACCCTCCCGAAACGAAAGCCCCCTCCTCCGAAGTCAGGTCAGGTAAAATCAATCCCACCCACCCGCTCTGCTTCACTCTTAAACTCCGAGCCGCTTCGTTGGGCCAATACCCCAACCGGTTNGCCTCTGCCTGCACCCGTGCTTTGGTGGCCACCCCAATATCCGGCGCATCCCGCAACGCCTTCGATACCGCCATGACCGAAAGCCCTAACCCCTCCGCTAAATCACGTAATCGTACCTTCACACCGCCTCAGGATCCTCTGCCAAACCTGCTAAGAACTCCTCCGGGCTCTTCGCCGCCATGAGTTTCTCCCGTACTTCGTCCTGCCTCAATAATCGGGCCATCGCCCCCACCAAGGCCAGATACTCCGTCACCATTCTTCGTGGTGTACCAATCACAAAAATAAAATGAATTTTTTCCCCCGCCTGATCAAAACTCACCCCTTCTTTACTTCTCCCCACCGCCAATACCAGCCTCTTCACGTGATCTGTTCTGGCATGGGGAAATGCCACCCCGTTTCCTAAGCTCGTCGCCTCCACCCGCTCCCGCGCCAAAAGCTCATCGTAAAAACCCTGAAAGTGGATCACTCCTTCATCCTTTTCCAATAAAGCGGCCACCCGGTGAATCGCTACCGTCCGCTTCGTTTCATTTAAATCCAGCAAGATGTGCGCTGGTTGTAAAAGCTCGGCTAACTTCATCACGCGACTCCCGCCGCACCACTCCAACCCAACTTCTGCCTCGTCAAACCGTAAAAGCCAAAACCCACCGGATGCATCAACTTCACCACGGGTCGCCCCACTTCCACCCGCAAGCAGCTGCCTCGACTTAGCTTCCCAATTTTCTTTCCATCCAATCTTACCACCGCACTTGGTTCCCCTTGGCTTAACCACAATTCCACCCCTTCTTGCTCCCCCACCACCACAGGACGCTGCGCCATCGCATGGGCACATACTGGAGTTAAAACCATCGCCCTCGCTCGCGGGCTTACCAGCGGTCCACCTGCCGACAAGGAATACGCCGTCGAACCCGTCGGGCTCGCTACCAGCAACCCATCCGCATGATAATCCGACAACATTTCTCCTCCCACCTTGACTCGGACCCTCACCATCAGCTGCCCCGCTTGCGGCCCCACCGAGACCTCATTCAATGCACTCCACTCCTGCCGTCCACCCGAGAGCTTCACCGAGAGGACCGTCCTGCTGCTTACCCCGAATCGACCCCGTAGAATTTCAGGCAGCACGGTTCCCACCTCACCCGCTTTTACCGATGTCAGAAAACCCAATGATCCCAAATTGATTCCCAAAAGGGGAATTCCCCATCCCATCGTGGCCTGCGCTGCATGCAACATCGTGCCATCCCCACCTCCAACCACCACCGCATCGATCCGGCCCCGCTTCGCCCGTGCTAACCCACTTTCCGAAACCCACCTCGCCTTGACCCCAGCTTGTTGAAATATCGATTTCAAAACCATCGCCACACCCATCGCGCCAGGCTTCCCACGACGTAGACAAACGAGCACCTGACGGATCCTGCGATTGTTTGCAGATAGGACACGAGCCATACTCCACAATTCACCGAAAACCCCTGCCCCTCAAGAGGATTCCCACTCTTGCGCCAAGCCCTTCGTGAAGTATTCTAACCATCTATGTCGCGGTTCCCCCTTAACCACGCAATGCCCCAAGCTCAGGGCCTCTACAACCCTTCCCATGAGCACGACGCTTGCGGCGTGGGCGTTGTTGCCGATATCCAAGGGAGGCGTACCCGCTCGATCCTCGAGCGTGCCCTCAGCTGCGTCTGCCAGCTCGCCCACCGTGGCGCCCTCGATGCGGATGCAAAATCAGGAGACGGCGCAGGTGTCCTCACCCAAATCCCCACAAAACTGTTCCGGCGAGAAGTCGAAAAGCTAGGACACCAGCTTTACGGGGAAGGAGACCTTGGGATCGGATTCTTCTTTCTCCCCGCCCAAGATAAATATGCCCAAGCCCATATTCGCCGAATCGCAGAGGAAGTTGTCGTTCGCCGTGGCCTCGTTTCTCTTGGGTGGCGAGTTGTCCCAGTCAATCCACGCATCTTAGGGGAAAAGGCCTCCCTCTCCGCCCCCCGAATCGAACAGCTCCTTGTCGCTCGACCCGACTCCAAAAAACTCTCGGATGATGCTTTTGAAATGGTTCTCTTTTTGGCTCGGAACGAAATCGAACACCGCTGTGCCGCAGACCGCACCCCCCCATTTTATATCCCCTCCTTTAGCGCCCGAGTCATCGTTTACAAAGGCATGCTCACTGGCACTCAGCTCAAAAGCTTCTACCTCGATCTTCAAGATCCCGCTTACGAGACCGCCCTGGCCGTCTTCCACCAAAGATATAGCACCAATACTTTCCCCACTTGGCCGCTCGCCCACCCTTTCCGCATGGTCGCTCACAACGGAGAAATTAATACGCTTCGGGGAAATCGTCACTGGGTTCACGCCCGCGAAGCCGATCTCTCTCATCCCGGCCTCGACCCTGCCGATCTCCCTCTTCTGCACCCCATCATCCAACCCGGCGGAAGCGACTCCTCCAGCTTGGATAACGCCTTCGAACTTCTCTCCATTTCGGGCCGCGGTCCCCTCCATGCAATGCTTATGCTTGTTCCTTCCGCCTACCGCTCCGAGGAATCCCTTTCCCCCGAAGTTCGGGCTTTTTACGAATACCACGAGTGCATGAATGAGCCTTGGGACGGACCGGCCGCTCTCGCGTTCAGCGACGGCCGAATCGTTGCCGCCTGCCTCGATCGAAACGGCCTCCGACCCGCCCGCTATAAAATCACCAAAGATGGCCTTTTCCTCATGGGCTCCGAAGTTGGCATCGGCGACATTCCCGAAAAGTCGGTCATCGAAAAAGGCCGGCTCGCCCCTGGGGAGATGATTGCCGTTGATACCATCAATAAGAAGCTTCTCCGTAATTCGGATATCAAAAATTTTGCCGCATCTGAAAAACCGTACGCCCAGTGGGTCAAAGAAGGGTTGCAAACTTTGCCCCCAATCCCCGCTCAACTTCCCACTGTCCCAGCCGACCTAACTTCAACTCTGCTCTCCTTCGGATACAGCGACGAGGAGCTCAAAGTTATCCTTCTCCCCATGATCCAAAAAAGCGAAGAAGCCACCGGTTCGATGGGGGATGATGCTGCTCTCGCCGTCTTCTCCCGCCGGGCTCGCCTCTTCTACCAATACTTCCGCCAACTTTTTGCCCAAGTCACCAATCCACCGATCGATCCGATCCGGGAAAAGCTCGTGATGTCCACAACCGTCTACCTAGGTGTCCGCCCCAACTGGTTAACCGACGGTCCCGACCACGTTCGCCTTTTGCGACTCGACTCTCCCGTCATCTCCCCCAACGAACTAACCGCCATTCTTTCTCGCAAAGAGCCTGCTCTTCGCTCAAAAACCATCTCCGTCCTTTTCCCTGTTTCAGGTGGTGTTGAAGCATTCCAAAAGCGCCTCCGAGAAATTAGTGACGAGGCTGCGGCCGCCGTCCGCGAGGGATGCTCCATCCTCTGCCTCTCCGACCGCGGAACCCAAGCCGAGCAATCCGCCCTTCCGATGCTTCTCGCGATCTCCTCAGTCCATCACAGCTTGATCCGTGCAGGACTCCGGATGAGGACCTCCCTCCTCGCCGACACCGCTGATTGTCGTGACGTGCATCACTTCGCCTGCCTTCTCAGCTTCGGTGCATCTGCTGTCTCCCCCTACTTAGTCTGGGAATTGGCGGCACGCTGGCAGGCGGAAGGGGCCCTTCCCGATCTCGACGCCAGTAAGATTATCTCTGCCTACCGGCAAGCGATCGACAAAGGACTGCTCAAGATCATGTCCAAAATGGGAATCTGCATGCTGACAAGCTATCACGGCAGCCAACTTTTCGAGGCGGTCGGGATTGGACCCTCCCTCATCCGAAACCACTTTACCGATACCCCCTCGCAAGTCGCTGGAATCGAAGTTCCAGAACTGGCCGACGAGACCATTCGTCGCCACAACGAAGGATATGCGGCTGCAGCAGCTTCGAACGAGCGACTACCCGACGCTGGGGTCTACCGCTGGCGTCGGGATGGTGAGGTTCACGCGATTACTCCACCCGCGATTCAATCTCTTCAGGCATTCGTTGGCCTAAAAGGTGCCGATCAGCGCAACTCCCCCGCCCAGTTTCAATCTTACCTAGACGCTCTTAATAAAAGCACCCCAATCACCATTCGCCACCTACTCCGCCTCAAACAAGGGCGTACCCCAATTCCTCTTGATGAAGTTGAGCCGGTGGAAGAGATCCGCCGTCGCTTTACCACCGCGGGAATGTCCCTTGGTGCTTTATCCCCCGAAGCCCATGAGGCTCTTGCCATCGCCATGAACCGGATCGGCGGAAAATCGAACTCCGGCGAGGGAGGAGAGGACCGTGCCCGTTTCGCTACCATGGAAAATGGGGACTCAAAGAATAGCAGGATCAAACAAGTTGCCTCTGGCCGCTTTGGTGTCACCGCAGAATACCTCGCAAGCGCCACCGAATTAGAGATCAAGATTGCTCAAGGGGCAAAACCTGGCGAGGGCGGCCAACTTCCCGGTCACAAAGTCTCTCCTCTGATTGCCACCCTCCGCCGCTCCACCCCTGGGGTGATGCTCATCTCACCCCCTCCGCATCACGACATCTACAGCATCGAGGATCTTGCTCAGCTAATTTATGATCTCAAGCAAGTCAATCCACGTGCCAAAGTTTGTGTGAAACTCGTGGCGGAAGCTGGGGTTGGCACCATCGCGGCCGGAGTAGCCAAAGCTCATGCCGATGTAGTCCTTATCGCAGGACACGACGGGGGAACGGGTGCCTCACCCCTTTCCTCAATTAAATACGCCGGTAGCCCATGGGAATTAGGGGTTGCCGAGACTCAACAGGTCCTCCTTCTCAATGGACTGCGGAATCGAATCACCCTACGCACAGACGGCGGAATCCGAACCGGCCAAGATATCGTCATCGCGTCCCTTCTCGGTGCGGAGGAGTTCAACTTTGGCACCTCAGCCCTCATCGCACTCGGTTGTGTCTTTGTCCGGCAGTGCCATCTCAACAACTGCCCCACAGGTGTTGCCACTCAAGATGATAAATTCCGAGCCAAGTTTCGCGGAACCCCGGAAGCTGTCGTCGACTTCTTTAATGCAGTCGCGGAGGACGTCCGCAAAATCCTTGCCTCTCTTGGAGTCCGTAAACTCAACGAGATCATTGGCCATCCAGAACTTCTCGAGGCTTTCGCACCTGAAAATCACCCTAAAGCCGCTATGGTCAATCTGCAGCCTCTCCTTGTCGTGCCGGATATCGATCCTTTGGCTCCTCGACACCACACTTGGGAACGAAACGACAAGTTAGAGGATCAACCCATCGATGCGCGAATTCTTCAAGACGCAAAAGATGCCCTTTCAAAAAAGAGAAAAGCCAAGCTGTCCTATAAGATTAACAACTCCCACCGCTCCGTTGGGGCGGCTCTCAGTGGTGAAATCGCCTATCGATACGGAGACGAAGGCCTCGCCGATGGCAGCATCACGATCAAGTTCGATGGCTCCAGCGGTCAATCCTTCGGAGCATTTCTCGTCAACGGCGTAAAGATCACCCTGCAAGGGGAGGCGAACGACTACGTCGGCAAATCAATGTCTGGGGGTGAGATTGTGCTCATTCCTGCCAAGGGAGTTACCTTTGACCCATCGAAGAACTCGATCTGCGGGAATACCTGCCTTTACGGGGCGACGGGCGGTAAGCTCTTTGCCTACGGCCAAGCGGGCGAACGTTTTGCCGTTCGCAACAGCGGAGCGACTGCCGTGATTGAAGGAATCGGCGATCACGGATGCGAATATATGACCCGTGGAACCGTTGTTGTTCTCGGTCCGACTGGAAAGAACTTTGGTGCGGGCATGTCAGGCGGAATCGCTTACGTCCTCGATGAGGAGGGAACATTTGCTCAACGTCACAACCCTGGAATGGTTGGGTTGGAGAGACTTTCTGGTGGAGAAGACACAAAATCACTCCAAGCCATCATCTACCAACATCTGGAGGCTACAGAGAGCAAGAAGGCGAAGGAGATCCTTGCTCAGTGGGAAACCACCTCAGCAAAGTTTTGGAAAGTCATCCCCCACCCACCTGTTTCCACCCTGCCTCCCGCCCAAACTCCGGCCCTTCCATTAGCAGCCAAGGCTTAACCCCTCTTTTTTTCCTCTCCGATCCATTCCCCTCTTTTGCTAAGGTAGGTCATGCTTCGAACATTTCTTTGCGGCAAAATTCACCGAGCCACGGTGACCGATGGATCTCCTGACTACGAGGGTAGCTTAGGGGTCTCTGTCGACTTGATTGAGGCCGCAGGCCTGCGGGTAGGTGAAAAAATCCTGGTCGGGGTAATCAACACTGGGGCACGGTTCGAGACCTACCTGATTCCCGCTCCTGCGGGCAAAGGCGCGATTGTTCTGAATGGAGCCACAGCTCATCTCGGCAAAAAAGGGGATCTACTCACCATCATGGCCTTCGCCCAACTCACACCCGATGAAATCAAAACTCACCGCGCCAAAGCAGTTCTTCTTGGTCCCAGTAACAAAATCGAGAAAGTCTCCGAAATCACTACTGCAAATCATTAACCGTCAATCACTTCTGTGGGGTCAGAGGTCATGCAAGTCGTTGTAGGTCAGGATTTTGCAAGTCGGTTTTTTAATTGTGGGGTCAGAGGTGCTAGTGAAAGTTAAGGGACTTTCACGCAGCGAAAG
>JGI25914J50564_10000362_pt1 | contig 15091 bp, 11 predicted proteins | sample LauGreSuBDMM15SN_2_FD_50564 | JGI IMG/M metagenome (IMG submission 50564) | reverse complement strand
TCGTCCCAATTTTGCATCAATTTACCAAAATTCAAAAGATAGAAAATGCCGTAAATAACCGTAATTGCATAAGCAATTTGAATAATTACATCGGTCAAAAATGCTAAAATTCGTTCTCCAACCGAAGCGGCTGTAAAATTTATCACAACATTTTGAGTAGTGTTTATAGATAATTGCGACATAATTTATATTTTTACAATCGATGAGAGAAATTGCATTCATAAAACAAAACAAACAAAAATGGCTTGACTTTGAACAGGTAATTTTTGGTAAATCTAAAAAAAATCCTGACGAAATAGCAAGTTTGTACATTCAATTGGTCAACGATTTGTCATTTTCTCAAACATTTTATCCAAAAAGTAAAACCACCGTTTATCTCAACTATCTAGCGGCACAAATTTATCAAAAAATTTATAAAACCAAACGGCAAGAAACCAATCGATTGGTTTATTTTTTCTCTATTGAAGTTCCCTTAATTGTATACGAATACCGAAGATACATTTTATATGCCTTCCTTTTATTTTTTATGTCGGTCGGAATTGGCGTTATTTCTGCCAGCCACGACGATACTTTTAACAGACTTATCTTGGGCGATGATTATATCAATACCACTTTGCAAAATATAAAAGGAGGAAATCCAGTCGCTATTTATAAATCTGGAAGCAATTGGGGTAGTTTTATTGGTATCACTATGAACAACCTTTTTGTTGGTGCAAGGTGTTATATTTATGGACTTTTCTTGGGAATAGGAACTTTTATGGTTTTGTTACAAAACTCAATTATGTTGGGTTCATTTCAATATTTTTTTTACGAGCAAGGCGTTTTTTGGGAAAGTGTTCAAGGCATTTGGATCCATGGTTCGATGGAAATATTCGGAATTGTAATTGAATCTGCTGCAGGTTTTACTTTAGGCGCAGCGATTTTGTTTCCCAAGACTTTATCAAGAGTGAATTCGTTTAAAATTGGTTTCAAAAACAGCCTTAAAATCTTTTTAAGCACTGTTCCGTTTACGATTGCTGCTGGATTTTTAGAAGGTTTTATTACGCGTTATTCCATTATCATGCCCAATTGGTTGAATGTTTTTATCATTCTCTCCACGCTTTCGATAATTTCCTTTTATTACCTGTTTTTCCCTTATTTTGTTAATAGAAAAATGAAAAACCTACAAGATTAGATGAAAAATATTTTCCTTTATTTATTGTTATTTTTTAGTTTTTCTGTTGCTTCTGCAAAAATGGAAGTGGATAGTTTGCCAACTAGACCAAGCACTGTTGTCAATCAAAACAAACTTAATATTGACCAAGGCGCAATTGAAAAAGTTCATTTCGCAACCGGATTCAAAGAAAAATACAAAAGCAGTACATTCAATTATGAAGAAGAAAAGCACCAAACCAATGCTTGGAACAGGTTTGTAGAATGGTTGTCGGGTTTGCTGTCCAAAATTTTTTCATTCAGTAATAAACAAGCTTCTGTTAATGTTGTGGTTACTATTCTAAAATCTTTGGCAATGCTGATTATTTTGTTTGTGATTTATCTAATTGTCAAAAGCATTCTGAACAAAGAAGGACAATGGATATTTGGGAAAAATTCGGATAAAAAAATAATCAATTATGCGGAAATTGAAAAAAATCTGAAATTGGTAGATTTTGAAAAATTGATTAAAAACACCTTGAAATCCAACGAGAAAAGATTGGCAATTCGTTATTATTATTTATGGTTATTGAAAAAAATGGCTGAAAAAGAAATTATCGAATGGGATGCAGAAAAAACCAATTCAGACTATTTGAATGAAATTCAAAATCCAAATCAAAAAGACAATTTTGCCTATTTGTCTTACCTTTACAATTACATTTGGTATGGAGAATTTGAGTTGGACGAAAACACTTTCGACCGAGCAATTGCAACTTTCGAAAAAACAATTCAAACCATTTAGCGATGCAAAAATCCATAAAAATATACATTGCTATTTTGATAACTTTGCTTTTAGTTATCGTTATTATTGACATCAACAAACCAATTCCAATAAATTGGGCGGCAACCTATGACACAAAAGACAAAATTCCGTTTGGTTTGTATGTTTTAGACAAAGAAATCCCAGCTATTTTAGAAAATCGTAGATTAAAAAAATTGGATTTTACGCCATACGAATATTTTCACACTCAGGATGCCAATGATTCTTCTGAAACACTTCAGGTGGAAGGCACGTTTTTAAGAATTTCCGAATTTTCAGATGTGGATAAATCTTCTTCTTTAGAACTTTTGAATTTTGCAAGCCGAGGAAACAGTGTGTTTTTGAGCATGAAAGATTTTCCAAAAGTCATTGTAGACAGCTTGAAATTAGCAGTAAATGGAGAATACCAATATACGGACAGCATTTTTAATTGGTTGGCAAGTTCAAAACTGGGAACGAAAAAATTCAACTTGGTCGAAGGAATTGGCAACAACTATTTTTCTAAAATTGATACGACAAATACTAGAGTTTTAGGATTTCAAAGTGGTGATTCGACAAGGATTAATTTTATAAAAGTAAAATACAAAGCAGGAAATTTCTTTTTGCATACACAACCAGTGGCTTTCACTAATTTTCATTTATTGAAAAAAAATAATTTTGAATATGCCGAAAAAGTACTTTCGTATCTTCCAAAAGCCGATGTAATTTGGTACACCAAAAATCAAAATGGAGAGAAAATTTCGAGTTCACCTTTGCGTTTCATTTTTAGTCAACCCGCGTTGAAAGCAGCTTGGTTTTTATTTTTGATTGGAATGCTTTTGTTCATGATTTTCAATGCAAAACGGCGACAAAGGGTTGTACCAATTATCAAGCCATTGCAAAATTCAAGTATAGATTTTACCAAAACGATTGGTAATTTATATTTTCAAGAAGGAGAACACGGCAATTTGATTGACAAAAAAGTCATTTATTTTTTAGATAAAATTCGTTCACAATATTTACTTGAAACCACTATATTAGATGATAATTTTATAAAAAAATTGCACCAAAAATCAGGAAAAAATTTAGTAGAAATTCAGAGTATAGTTTTCATGATTAACCACCATAGAAAAAATAATTTTCAAAGTGTTGAGTCAGATTTAATAGAATTGAATTCTCATATTGAAAGGTTTTTTGAGAGTTGAGGGAGGGGAGGAAAGAAGAAAAAAGAAAGAGAATAGAAGAAAGAAGAAAGAAGAAAGAAAAAAGAAGAAAGAGAAAAGAAGAAAGATAATAGAAAAAAGAGAATAGAAAAAAGAAAAAAGAAGAAAGAGAATAGAAAAAAGACAAAAAGAAAATAGATTTTAAAGACAATAAAAAATGGAAGAAACAACAGAAAATATCAATTTTGAATCGCGCTTGGATTTATCAAAATTGCAAGAAAGTATTGCGGCAATAAAAACAGAATTGTTGTCGGTTTTGGTTGGACAACACAAAATGATTGACCAACTTTTGGTGGCAATTCTTTCAAATGGGCATGTTTTGCTCGAGGGAGTGCCGGGTGTTGCAAAAACAATTACTGCAAAATTGTTGTCGAAAACATTGAATATTGGTTTTGGAAGAATTCAATTTACGCCTGATTTAATGCCATCGGACATTTTAGGAACTTCGGTTTTTGATCTAAAAAAATCCGAATTTGAATTTAAGAAAGGACCTATTTTTTCTAATCTGATTTTAATTGACGAAATCAATCGGGCTCCTGCTAAAACACAAGCTGCCTTATTTGAAGTGATGGAAGAACGCCAAATTACAATCGACGGAACGACTTATGTTTTAGACACGCCTTTCTTAGTAATTGCGACGCAAAATCCAATTGAACAAGAAGGAACTTATCGCTTGCCAGAAGCACAATTGGACAGGTTTTTATTCAAAATTACGATTGATTATCCAAAGTTGAATGAAGAAATTACAATCATTCAGCGCGAGCATTTGCTTCAAAACCAAGGCAAACTAGAAAACATAAAAACTTTGCTTTCAGCAGACGAAATTAAGCACTACCAAAACTTAGTAAAACAAATCGTTATTGAGCAAAATCTGATTGAATATATTGCTAAAATCGTAGTCAATACAAGAGAAAATTCATTTTTGTACCTTGGTGCTTCGCCGCGTGCGTCGATTGCGATTTTAAATGCTTCAAAGGGTTTTGCTGCCATTCGTGGTAGGGATTTTGTTACGCCAGAAGACATTAAAGAAGCAGCAATTCCTGTTTTGCAACACCGAGTAATCGTGACGCCTGAGCGAGAAATGGAGGGAATTACGAGTAATGAAATTATTAAGCAAATTTTGGAAAGTGTAGAAATTCCGAGGTAGATTTTTTTGTTTCAAGTTTATAAAATTTGTTTCAGGTTTCAGGTTGAAAAAAGTTGTTTCAAGTTTCAAGTTTGAAAAAGTTTCAAGTTGCGCAAAATAACTATTGAGAAAAACTTGAAACATTAAAACTTGAAACTAATAAATATAAAATATGGCAACAATATCAAGATTTGAAGATTTAGAAATTTGGAAAGAAGCGAGAAGATTAGCTAAAGAAATTCATAATATTAGTATTGAAACAGAATTGAAATCAGATTTTAGGTTTAGAGATCAAATTAAATCTTCTTCAGGTTCAGTAATGGATAATATTGCCGAAGGATTTGAAAGAGACGGAAATTTAGAATTTAGACAGTTTTTGTCGGTTGCCAAAGGATCAGCTGGAGAAACACGTTCACAACTTTATAGAGCCCTTGATTTTGGGTATATTACAGAAGAAAAATTTGAGAAGTTGAAATCGGAATACGAAAACTTAAGCGGTAAAATAAAAAACTTTATAACTTATTTAAACAAAAAGGACTTTAAAGGAAACAAATTTCAATAATTGCAAAACTTGAAACTTGAAACTTGAAACCTGAAACTTGAAACAAAAAAAATGAATTTTTTAAAAAAACTATATCTTAATAACCTGTTTTTTTATGCGCTTTTGGGTGTCATAACCTTGTTTGCGAGCGCGTTTTTCTTTCCTTTTTTGTATAATGTAACTTGGTGTTTGTTGGTTATTTTGCTTGCTTTTTTAGCATTAGATATTTTGATTTTATTTTTGGCAAAATCAGGTTTTAATGCCACAAGAATTGCACCCGAAAAATTATCGAATGGCGATGAAAATACTATTAACGTAAATTTAAAAAATTATTATAATTTCCCTGTTAGCGTTAAAATCATTGATGAGATTCCTTTTCAATTTCAGATTAGAAATTTTGAAATCATCCAAAAATTAAAAGCAAATTCTTCTACTTCAATTAATTATTATTTGCGGCCTACTGAAAGAGGGGAATATTTCTTCGGAAATTTAAATGTTTATGTTCATTCCCCTTTGCGATTAATTGCAAGAAGATTTACTTTCAATAAAGACGTTATGGTGCCAACATACCCTTCCTATATTCAATTACGGAAATATGATTTGATGGCATTTTCGAATAATTTATTTCAATATGGAGTGAAAAAAATCAGAAGAATTGGTCATTCGATGGAGTTTGAACAAATTAAAGAATATGTGCAAGGCGATGATATTCGGACTTTAAATTGGAAAGCGACTGCCAAGAAAAACAGTTTGATGGTCAATCAATTTCAAGATGAAAAATCACAATCCATTTATATGGTGATTGACAAAGGGCGTGTGATGAAAATGCCGTTCAATGGATTGAGTTTGCTCGATTATGCTATCAATGCGACTTTGGTTTTGTCGAATGTGATTTTGAAAAAGCAAGACAAAGCGGGGTTGTTGGCTTTTTCTAAAAAAGTAGAAAACCGTGTTGTTGCCGAAAAGCGTTCATCGCAAATGCAAAACATTTTAGAAAGTTTATACAACATTCAAACCGATTTTTTTGAGAGCGATTTTAGCCGTTTGTATGTTGACATAAAGAAAAATATCAACCAAAGAAGTTTGATTTTACTTTATACCAATTTTGAAACATTAGATGGTTTGCACAGACAATTGCCTTATTTGAAAGGAATTGCCAAAAGTCATTTGTTGGTAGTTGTCTTTTTTAACAACACCGAATTGAGCGAATTGATTCACAAAAAAGCCAACAATATTCAAGAAGTTTATGACAAAGTGATTGCCGAAAAATTTGTTTTTGAAAAACGTTTGATTGTAAATGAATTGAAAAAATATGGCATTTTTTCTGTTTTAACAGAGCCAGAAAATTTAACTTTGGACACTATTAATAAATATTTAGAAATCAAGGCAAGAGGGATTTTGTAACAAAGAGATAAAATGAAACAAATTACATCCATTCAAAATCCGTTTATCAAATCGTTGGTGCAATTGCAAGAAAAAGCAAAATTGCGCAAGCAAACTGGCACTTTTTTGATAGAAGGTTTGCGCGAATTAGAATTGGCATTAAAAGGTAATTACGAAATTGAAACAATTTTATTTTTACCTGAATTAATTACTACAGGTCAAATTGACAAGTTGTTTGGTAATGCGATTGACATGATTGAAATCTCAAAAGAAGTTTATCAAAAATTGGCTTATCGAGATACAACCGAAGGAATTTTAGCAATAGCAAAAACAAAATCATTATTATTATCGGATTTAAAACTTTCAGAAAACCCATTGATTTTAGTGGCAGAATCGTTAGAAAAACCCGGAAATATCGGTGCAATTTTGCGCACTGCCGATGCTGCGAATTTAGATGCTGTAATTATTGCTAATCCAAAAAGTGATTTATACAACCCGAATGTGGTTCGCTCGAGTGTGGGTTGTTTGTTTACCAATAACATCGCGACAGGAACAACAACAGAAATAATAACTTTTTTGAAGGAAAAAAACATTCGGTTTTATTGCGCTACGTTGCAAAATTCGACTTCCTATCATACACAGAATTACACATTACCAACGGCTTTGGTTGTTGGGACAGAAGCAACAGGACTTTCTCAAGAATGGCGAGTTGCAGCAACGCAAAACATAATCATTCCGATGCAAGGGCAAATCGACAGTATGAATGTTTCGGTTGCTGCAGCAATTTTGATTTTTGAAGCCAAAAGACAAAGAGGATTTTAATAAAAAAACTTAAACCAACGAATTCAAATAGAATGTTAATGACTTAAGTTTAATAAAAATATTTTTTTTAGCGATTGTTATTGCTCCATTGGAATTTCCATTACTAAGAATTTAGCGGCTGTATTCGCTTTGATTTCAAGTGTTGAAGTTGCCCAAATTCCTATTGCGTCTCTTTTTTCTAGTTTTTCTCCGTTTACTTCAATATCTCCTTCAATGTTCATGATATAAAAACCATTACCTTCTTTTTTTAAGGATAGTGTTCTTGCAAAATCTTTATCAAAATCACTCAAATAGAACCAAGCGTCTTGATGGATCCAAACACCTTCATCTTCTTCATTCGGAGAGAGAATCTGTCCGAAATTATTTTTCTGCAAAGCAGCATCTAATGTGATTTGTTGGTAACGAGGCGTTACGTTTCTTAATTTAGGAAACAACCAAATCTGAAATAATTTTGTTTGCTGCTCTTTGTTTGGATTAAACTCACTGTGTTGAATGCCGGTTCCCGCGCTCATCACCTGCACATCGCCTGTTTTGATTGTCGCTGCATTTCCCATGCTGTCTTTGTGTGCCAAATCACCTTCTAGTGGAATGGTAATGATTTCCATATTGTCGTGAGGATGAGTTCCAAAACCCATTCCCGCTGCAACGGTATCGTCGTTCAAAACACGTAAAACCCCGAATTGCACTCGTTCTGGATTGTACCAACTTGCGAAACTAAAACTATGATAAGCATTCAGCCAACCATGGTCAGCATGTCCTCTGGAATTGGCTTTATGTAAAACTGTATTTTTCATATTAAAAAACTTTTAATTGATTGGCACTTTTTTTGCTCTAATCACAAGTACAATTCCAGCAATAATGAAAGGGATACTCAACCATTGCCCTGTTGATAAAATTGGATTTTCACCTTCAAAACCGCCTTGACTCTCTTTTATAAATTCTACGAAAAACCTTACGGTCCATAGCAAAATTAAAAACAATCCAAGTAAAAATCCTTGTTTAAGTCGGGCATCGGTTTTCCAATAAGCATAAAAAAGAATAACGAAAACAAAAATATAACAAAAGGCCTCGTACAATTGTGTGGGATGTTTTGCAGGAACCATCTCTAAAATGGATGCAAATTTTGGATCATGCACAACGGCACTATAAGCTTCTTTTGGATTCGGAATTCCAGTCATTCTTGTAATTTCTGATTTACTGAATTTGTCGTGCAAAAATCGAATTCCTAAAGGGGAAGTGGTTTCGTGACCAATAATTTCTGAGTTGAAAAAATTACCTAGTCTTACAAAAATTGCACCACTCGCCACCGGAATTACTATGCGATCCAAAACCCAAAGTATTGGACGTTGCATGATTTTTTTACTAAAAAAATACATTGTAATGATAATAGCAATAGCGGCACCATGACTCGCCAGACCACTAAAACCCGTAAATTCAAACGGATCAAATCGAAATGGTAATAAAATTTCAGCTAAATTGTCTTTATAATAATTCCAATCGTAGAAGAAAACATGACCCAATCTTGCTCCTAAAAGTGTGGCAAAAATGGTATAAATAAACAAACTGTCTAATTTTTCGACTGGTTCACCTTCGCGGTCAAATATTTTTTTGGTAATGTACCATCCTAATCCAAAAGCGATTACAAACATAAGGCTATAGAAACGAATCATAAAAAAACCTAAATCAATTCCTTCTGTTGGATTCCAAACCATATTGAGCGATTGTGTCATTGTGTTAATTTTTTTTGTAAAAATAGAAATTTGAAGTTAAGATAATTCAAAAATGAAGTTAATCTTTTACTTCAATTTTTTTGGAGGAACTGGGTCATAACCGGTTTTTCCCCAAGGGTGGCAACTCAAAATGCGTTTTATTCCTAAATAACTTCCACGAAAAAAACCATGCCTTTGCAAAGATTGAATCATATAAGTAGAACAAGTGGGCTCAAACCTACACGCAGAAGGCGTTAAAGGCGAAATTACCACTTGGTAAAATTTTACTAAATAAATGAGTGGAGTGGTGGGTTTCAAGTTTTTTTTAGCTTTCAGTTTTCAATCGCGGTCGCAGTGTTCAGTTTTTAGATTTCAGTTTTGAAATTTTAGGTTATCTAGGTAAAATTTTAGGTTGGCAAGGTAAAAATTTTAGGTCAGCAAGGTAAAATTTTAGGCTATTTAATCAAAATTTTAAGTTAGCAAGGTGCAACTTTAGGTTAACCACTAAAAAAATTAGGTTGTTTTATCAAAATTTTAGTCTAATCAGGTAAAATTTTTAGTTATTAACTTGAAATTTCAGTCTTATTACGTGAATTTTCGAGCAGACACCTGAAAACTGCGACTGAAAACTGCGACTTAACACTGAAAACTTCCTGCTTTTAATCAAAAACTAGTTCCGTCTTTTCCGTCTTTCAACTGAATGCCTAACGCCAAAAGTTGGTCGCGGATATCGTCTGACATGGCGAAGTTTTTGTTGGCGCGTGCTTCGTTGCGCATCTGTATCAACATATTGACTAATCCTTCTACTTTGATATTGCTACTTTCTGATTTTTTTTCATCTTCCAAACCTAAAACGTCAAAAACAAAACTATTGATCAATTTAGAAAAAACCGCTAAATCTTCTTTGTTTAACTTTGCTGATTCTTCTTTTAATAAATTGATAAAACGAACTCCTTCAAATAATTGAGCGATTAAAATGGGTGTGTTAAAATCGTCGTTCATTGCATCATAGCAATCGTTTTTCCATTTCGGAATATCCAATGTTGAGGTTGCAGAAACATTTATTTCTTTTAATGTTTTTAAAGCTTCCATCAAACGATTATAACCTTTCTCGGCAGCAACGATGGCATCATCAGAAAAATCTAAAATGCTTCGGTAATGAGCTTGCAACATAAAAAATCTTGCAACAGAAGCTGAAAACGATTTGCTTAAAATATCGTTTTCACCGGTAATTAATTCGCGTGGTAAAATGTTGTTTCCGGTAGATTTCGCCATTTTTTTGCCATTCAAAGTCAACATATTGGCATGCATCCAATAATTTACTGGCGTTTGACCAGTGCAAGCTTCGTTTTGAGCAATTTCGCATTCGTGGTGCGGGAATTTCAAATCCATTCCACCACCGTGGATATCAAAATGATTTCCTAAATATTTAGTGCTCATAGCGGTACATTCCAAGTGCCATCCAGGAAAACCATCGCTCCAAGGCGAAGGCCAACGCATGATGTGTTGCGGCTCTGCTTTTTTCCAAAGGGCAAAATCTTGAAAATTCTTTTTATCAGATTGACCATCTAAATCTCTAGTGTTGGCAAGCATGTCATCGATATTTCGACCACTCAAAACACCGTAATTGTGGTTTTCATTGAATTTTACCACATCAAAATAAACCGAACCATTTACTTCGTAAGCAAATCCTTTTTCGATGATTTTTTTTACAATTTCAATTTGCTCGATAATGTGTCCGGTTGCAGTCGGCTCAATACTTGGCGACAACAGATTAAAAAGTTTTAAAATTTCATGAAAATCAACCGTATATTTTTGCACAACTTCCATTGGTTCGAGTTGTTCCAATTTTGCTTTTTTTGCAATTTTGTCTTCTCCGTCATCTTCATCATCTACAATATGTCCGACATCGGTAATATTTCTAACGTAACGTACTTTGTATCCCAAATGCAAAAAATAGCGATAAATAATATCAAAAGACATGAAAGTTCTTACATTTCCCAAATGCACATTGCTGTAAACTGTTGGTCCACAAACATACATACCAACATTTCCGCTGTGAATGGGTGTGAAAATTTCTTTTTCGCCAGAAAGAGAATTGTATATTTTGAGTGTGTTTGTTTTGTAAAGCATTTTTTTATTTTTTTGATGCTAATTCTTCCTGAGAAGCGGGATTTCTGAGTTTTTTTTGAAATCAAAAATTAAAAATCGTTGATCTTCAATCAAAAATCTTCTAAAACTTCGTTTCCAACTTTATATAGTCTAAAAACTCTCTTTTGGTTTTTTCGTCTTTAAATTTCCCGCCAAATTCTGATGTTACTGTGCTGCTTTCAATGTCTTTTATACCTCTTGAATTTACACACAAATGCTTTGCGTCAATCACACAAGCCACATCTTGGGTTCCAAGTGCGATTTGCAATTCTTGAACGATTTGCATCGTAAGACGTTCTTGCACTTGAGGTCTTTTGGCATAAAAATCGACAATTCTGTTCATTTTAGAAAGTCCGATTACACGCCCACTTGAAATGTAAGCCACGTGTGCACGACCAATTATTGGTAATAAATGGTGCTCGCAAGTAGAGTAGAGGATAATGTTTTTTTCCACCAACATTTCCCCATACTTGTAGTTGTTTTCAAAAGTAGAAGCACTTGGTTTTTTATTTGGATTCAAACCACCAAACAGTTCTTTAACGAACATTTTGGCAACTCTATTTGGCGTTCCTTGGAGGCTATCATCGCTCAAATCCATTCCGAGCGTATTCAAAATATTTTGAACATCTTTCTTGATTGATGCTATTTTTTGTTCATCAGAAAGTACAAAAGCATCCTTTTTTATAGGATTTTGCGCATTTGTCGCGATATGATTGTCTCCAATTTCGTCTTGAAAATCTTCGTTATTACTCATAAATATAAGGAATCAAAAGGCATTTTTATAATGGTGCAAAGATAAAAAATAAAAGTATAACTAATCGATAGATACAAATTATAAAACCAAACAAGGTTAAAATTTCCAAATAATATTAAATTTAAGATACCAATTAGTTAAAAATTTGTAAATTTCGACTCTTAAAATGCCTTAAAAATGAATAAAAATTTACTATCCTTTTTATTTTTATTACTTGCTTTTAATACCGCAAAAGCTCAAAATTTGCTTATCAATGGCGATTTTGAAGGAGCTAATAATGTAGGATACAATGTTAATGGCAATGGCTATAACCAAATTTTCCCTCCATTTGCGCCTTCAACTTCAAGTGGAAATTTTGCAATTTTTAATGATCCAGCAAGCGTAAATAGTCAAAGTTTTCTTCCTGGTGGTGATCATCCAACTGGTGCAGCAGCCGGAATTGGCGCAGGAACAGGCAATATGATGATTATTGATGGCAACAATACAGGAGGAAACCAACGATTTTGGCGAGCCGGAACTAGCGGCACCGGAGTCAATAACCTTTTGACGGGTGCAAAATATGAATTTTCTTATTGGATAAAAACCATTTCAAATAATGGAAATTTACCGTTTATCGACCTGCAAATTAATAACGCTAGCGGTACAACGCTTGCTTTAGGAACTAAATTAGCACCAAATCCAGACTTAGGATGGAGCGAGGTAAAATACCAATTTAAGGCAACAAATTCGACTGTTTATATAGAACTTTGGAATACTATTACTGAATTTGTTGGCAATGACTTCGCCGTAGATGATTTTTCGTTGAAGTTAATTCCACCATCAGCTACAATAACTGGAACTACTCCATTGTGCGAGAATTTTACAGCTGCTTCGCCAATTATTTTTACCGGAAGTAACGGAATCAATAACAATTATACATTCACTTATTCCTTAAATGGCAGTGCTAACCAAACCATTACCACGAATACTGGAACGGCAACTTTGGACATTTCTACTTTAACTACAGGTGTTTATACTTACACGTTAAATAATGTTAGTAGTGGAACTTCACCATTGATGTCGCAAAATTTAAATCAAGATTTTGTTTTAACCGTTCAATTAGAACCGAATTCCACCGCTTCAATAGAAGGTAATAGCAATATTTGTTTAAATGATATCAATCAAAATGTGACTTTTACGGGTGCTCAAGGAACTGCCCCATATACCTTTGAATACAATATAAATGGAGGGTTTACCCAAACCGGCACCTCGACTGGAACCATTTTTAGTTTGCCAATAAATACTGCTGTTCCTAGCTCAACAGTTTATAATCTATTGTCGGTGATTTCTANTACTGATACTTGTAAAAAAATATTGACAACTTCGAAAACAGTTGTTGTAAATGATGNTCCTAATATTACTGCAGCGATTCAATCCAATGCACAAATTTGTAAAGACGATACCCAAAATATAACATTTTCAGGATTTCAAGGAACATCGCCATACACATTTGAATACAATATCAATGGTGGAGCAACACAAACTGTTACTACAACGAATGGTAATTCATTTAGCTTGCCTATTGATACTTCTGTGGTAACAACCGTTACTTACAACTTATTGTCAGTAATTTCTAATAGTAGCAGTTGTAAAAAGAACTTAAATGTTTCTAAAACAATTACAATAAATGATTTACCAAGTGGAACAATTTCTGCTGGAACAACAGTTTGTTCTACTGCAACAACACCTGCATTAATTACCTTCACAGGAGCTGGAGGAACTAGTCCTTATACGTTTACTTATACGATTAATGACGGAACTATTACTTCTAATCCAATTACGGTAAGTACGGCTGCAAGCAGCAATAGTGTTGATATAACTTTCCCAACAGACTACGAAGGGACTTATGTTTACAATCTAGTGAGTGTAGCTTCTGGCAGTATTCCGTTTTGTGAAAAAACCTTAAATTTGAGCGAAACGTTTGTTGTTTCTCCTCCGCCAACGGCAGTTTTCACAAGTGGTGATGTTGAATTTACATGTCCAGGAAGTCAAGCCACTTTGCTGATTAGTGGGACACCTAATGCAACAGTTTTTTTTAACACAAGTAGCGATTTAGGACCACCATATTTGCAAGTGGTTTTAGATAGTGCAGGAACTGGTTCGTTTTTAACACCTCCAATTGATTTAACTACAGAATTCAATTTGATAAGTGCAGAAAATTCATCTTGTGCAAGTTCATTAAATAATTCTGTGAAAATTACACTTTCTTATGCCAACACTTCCTTGACAGGAGGAACGGCTTTCATAAAAGTGGAAGGTCCAGATATTATTTGTGAGAAATTTGATGATACTTCGCCAATCCCTCCGATAAATATTGCTGCAACTTTTAATACTGTTAAAACAACTAGTAGTTATACGGTTCAGTCAATTCCTTATCAACCACAATTTAATTTTGAGAGTCCAAATACAATTCCAATTCCAACAACAGGAAACACAGATGACTTTTGGTCCGGTGCAACAGTCACTACACCTTATACTTTGCCTTTTAAATTTGGATTTTATGGAACAAATAATGATAAATTAACAGTAGGCTCGAATGGAGTATTATCATTTAATTTAACTTATCAAACACCAGGAAATATTTGTCCTTATGTTTTTCCAAACAATATACCTGACGCTGGTGCGCCTATTAAAAATGCCATTTTTGGAGTTTATCAAGATATTATATTTAATCCTCCTTTACCAACTTCTACCTCTTCAATCAACTATTATGTTTTTCCGCAACTAGGTTGTGTTGAAGCAAAAAATAGGGTTTTTGTTATGAATACGAACAAAACTTTTTTATATGGAGATTCATCAGGAGCATCAAGTGGACTTCAATCCTATCAAATAATATTGTACGAAACAACTAATATTATTGATGTAGTTGTGAAAAGAAGAAAAAATGCGACTGGTTGGCAAAATAGTTTGGGCATAATTGGATTAATTGATGGAACTGGATTGCAAGCTAAAGCCGCTCCAGGAAGAAACAGAAATGATCAATGGCAATCTTTAACAGGCGAAGCTTGGCGCTTTATACCTGCGGGAATTGCCAAATATACTTTAAAATGGTACAAGAATGGCACTTTTTTGAGTGAAGAGTTAAATCCAACAATCTTACCAAATGGGCAAGTACAATCTAATATTTCTGTTCCTCCTGTGGATGGTGATTTTTATACTGCTAAGCTGGTAATTCAGCCTGTTACTGCCGGAGATCCAACGTATAATTTAGAAGATACTTATGTTGTAAATATCAATGCTACTAAGTTTAAAAAACCAGTTGATGTAACTGTTTGTGGTACAGATAGCAATGGTGATTTTGTTTTTAATATCAATCAAAATACTTACATGGCAAATGGAGCAAACGCAGGTAATTTTGATTTTGGTTATTATAATAGTCTTCAAGAAGCTAAAGATTTAGCAAGTCCAATTAA
>JGI25914J50564_10000360_pt1 | contig 15126 bp, 10 predicted proteins | sample LauGreSuBDMM15SN_2_FD_50564 | JGI IMG/M metagenome (IMG submission 50564) | reverse complement strand
AAATGAAACAAAAGTGACCTTTTCAGAATCCTTTAATCGATANACAAAATTGGATCTACCTTGGATCATTCCTTGATTGATCAATTTTTTAGCAAACTCCTCTTCATTCACTAACCCTAAATCCTTCAAGAATTTATTCCAAAAGCGACTATAAAGTAAGTGCCCTGTCGCATGTTCAGAACCTCCAATATATAAATCAACCGCTTTCCAATAATCTACAGCTTCTTTTGAAGCAAATTTCTCTTTGTTTTGAGCATCCATATAACGGTACCAATACCAAGAGGAACCAGCCCAACCAGGCATCGTGGACCACTCGTAATCATATTGGTTTTTATATTTCCACTCACCAGATGCACGCCCTAAAGGAGGTTCGCCCGTATCGGTAGGCAAATATTTATCTATTTTGGGCAACTTTAATGGCAATTCGGATTCATCGATCAAATATGGCAACAATTCTCCTTGGGTCGTTGGTTTAAAATAAACCGGAACCGGTTCCCCCCAATATCGTTGGCGAGAAAAAACAGCATTTCGCATTCGATATTGAATCTTTCCCTTCCCAATACCTCGCTGCTCCAACCAAGGGATTAACGTGTTTGTGGCTTCTTTATAAGATAAGCCGTTGATAATACCTGAATTAATGTAATGTCCCTCTTTAGTCGCATCAGCCTGTTTTTCGATTCCTTTTTGGGCATCTAATATGGAAATAATAGGCAAATCAAAATGAGTAGCAAAATTCCAATCTCGTTGGTCCCCAGAAGGCACCCCCATAACAGCTCCCGTTCCATATCCGGCCAACACATAATCGGCTAAATACAANGGTACGCGCTCATTATTAACCGGATTAATCACATAGGTTCCCGTAAATACACCTGAAATTTGCTTAACCTCAGAAACACGATCCAACTCCGACCTTGACTGAGTCCATTTTACATATTCAGCTACAGCTGATTTTTGTTCTGGAGTTGTCAATGAGTCAACCCATTCATGCTCAGGGGCTAACACCATAAAAGATACCCCATAAATTGTATCAACCCTAGTGGTAAAGACTTTGATTTTTTTGTCATCAACATTTTCAATGTCAAAGGTAACCTCAGCACCTATTGACTTTCCAATCCAATTCCTTTGTTGCTCCTTAATGGAATCTGACCAATCAACCTCATCTAAACCCGTCAATAATCGATCTGCATAAGCGGTGATTCTCATGGACCATTGGCGCATTTTTTTCTGCTCAACAGGATAGCCACCGCGCTCAGAAAAACCATCTTTAACCTCATCATTTGCTAAAACAGTGCCCATGGCAGGACACCAATTAACCACCGAATCATCTAAATAAGCTAGTCGAAAGCCGAGTGTATATTTATATTTTTCTTCTTCAGAATAGGAATTCCACTCGTCAGCTGTTATTCTAGATAACTCCTCATCACAAACAGCCCGTAGATTCACAGAACCCTTTTTGTGTAAAATCTCAATCAAGGTGTCAATCGACTCTGCCTTGTCTGTTTCCTGATTATACCATGAATTAAATAACTTCATGAAAATCCACTGAGTCCACTTGTAATAGGAAGCATCAGAAGTCCTCACTTCACGCGACCAATCAAAAGAAAAACCCATGTTTTTCAATTGCTCGATATATTTGGCAATATTATTTTCAGTCGTCACAGCAGGGTGTTGACCCGTCTGAATCGCATATTGTTCTGCCGGCAAACCAAAAGAATCAAAACCCATGGGATGCAAAACCTCAAATCCCATTAGCCTTTTATAACGCGATATAATATCGGACGCGATATAACCCAGCGGATGCCCTACATGCAATCCAGCACCCGATGGATACGGAAACATGTCAAGTACAAAATACTTGGGTTTGTTTATATTTATTTGAGATTTGAATGTTTCATTTTTTTCCCAAAAAGATTGCCATTGCTTCTCAATCTCACGAAACTGATACTCTGAACGCATAAAATTTATATAATCATGTAAAGAACTCGCAAATTAAGTCTTTTTTGTTAAAAAATATTTACTCTACTTTATTGGTAGATTAAGTAAAGTCTATTAGCTTTGTAGAGAATAAAATTTGATTATGTCTTTACCCAGTGAGCCAAGTAATTTTAACAGAAAGTTTCCAAGCCTTTACAAGGCCTTACAAATTATATGGAAAAGAGAAAGAAGTGTTACTGAAATAATCATCCATTTAAGTAATGCATTAGGCCTAATGATCGTTGGCCATCTCCTATTTAGCTACCTCACAACAGAAAATTTAATCGCTATTTTCAATTCAGTCGACTCTGAAATTCTATACTATATCGCCGGTGGATTTATTGCCCAAATGATCGATGGTGCACTTGGCATGGCCTATGGGGTTACCGCAACTACCTTTTTATTGTCTGTCGGCATAACGCCTGCAGCAGCATCTGCCTCTGTTCATGCCTCCGAAGTATTTACCTCAGGCGTTTCAGGGTATATGCATCTTAAATTTGGTAACGTTAATTCCAAATTATTTAAAACATTAGTTATTCCAGGTATCATAGGTGCCATTTTAGGAGCTTATGTATTATCAAGTTTAGAAGAGTATTCCTCGATGATAAAGCCTATCGTGTCCATATACACCTTATTTTTAGGTGTCATCATCATTCGAAAAGCATTGATTAAAAGAATGGAAAAGCGCCAGCTCAAACGTGTGGGTGTCCTTGCACTTTTTGGGGGTTACCTTGACTCAATCGGTGGTGGCGGATGGGGACCTATCGTTTCATCTACCCTAATCGCATCAGGTAGACATCCAAAATATACGATTGGCAGCGTTAATTTAACCGAGTTTTTTGTCTCACTCGCCTCTTCCATCACCTTTTTCACGGTCATTGGTTTAGGCTATTGGCAAGTGATCATTGGCCTAATTCTGGGCGGCGTTGTCGCAGCACCCATAGCGGCTAGACTAGCTAATAAACTTCCCGTGAAATCCATGATGATTTTGGTCGGCATGGTGATTATCATCGTTAGTCTCCGGCAAATTATTTTAGGAGTCCCCAAATTTTTCTAATCGAGCACCAACTTTTTTAAGCTTATTTGGTTTTTCAAGGAAGTGAATTTTATAAAATAGACACCTCTTGGAATTTGAGATATGTCCAACCTGGCAGGATAAAGCTTCTCCATTTGAACATTAGCGATTAGTTTTTTGCCCATAATATCAATCAGCTCATACGTACCATTTTCATTCGCCATGATTTGAACATATTCCTTACCGGGGTTTGGCCATATCTGAAGCGAAGAATTTTCAATATTGGTAGATAATTCAGACTTGAATTTATTTTGCAATAACTGGACGCCCCCCGTAGCTAAACCTACACTTATATCCATTAAACCATCTTGATTCCAATCAGATGCAGATACCTTTGCCTTTTGACCAAAATTAAAGGACTCTAAATTGGCGTCGGGTTGCCATTGAATGAATGATGTCTTAGGGTCTAATATTCCCACATGTAATCGGCCTAAGTTATCCATTCCGATAAAATCCAATCGACCATCTAAGTCAGCATCCGCCAAAGCAAATGATTGTAAGACCCAATCTAAGTTTTTTGAAAAACCACCCCAATCAGCATTTATCACTTTCAAAAAAGTCTCGTCATAACTCCGAATTCGTCCACTTTTTTCTAAAACCAACAAATCCAACTTAGCATCTTGATTCCAATCCATAAATACAGGCCGATCGCCGGAAGAAAATCCAGCAAGCTTATATTGTTTGATTTCAGAAGTATTTGAAGTACAATACCTTACTTCTAGACCTAAAAACGTTTGAATCGATATAATTAATTGGCGCCGACCAGAAGAAACAAGATCCCCTAAAGTCAACTGAATATCCGTTCCTTGAATCAGTTTAGAAAGACCGCCAAAATCATCCGTTTTGAAAATCAATTCAGGCTTTAAATAAGTACCTACATTTTCATAATAAAATATAGACGCACGGACGCCAGTTGGCCCCCGAATTCCCGAATTCCCAACATACAAATCTAAATCTCCATCTTGATCGCCATCCCACCAAACACAAGATGCACCCTCTCCCACGTCAATCATTTCAGATTGCAAGAAATTTTTTGACTTCAATACCCAATCACCTTTTTCAAATTGAAACAAGGAAACTGAATTTTGGAAATCCTGAATATACCCACCATGATCAGCAGCATTCGTAGAAGTCAATAATTCCATTTGCCCATCCCCATTTAAATCCAAAGGAAAAGCCGCCGCAAACGAAGGAACCGAAACAGGGTTTTTATTCGGATAATCAAAATCCGCTTTCAAAAAATTAGCCTGATTAAGACTCCCAAAATTTTGCAAATAAACAAGGTTTTGGCAAGTCACATGACCAAACAATAAGTCCTTAATTCCATCCTTATTTAAATCCAACAAGCTTAAGCTGTTGCCCGTGTGCATCGTTTGATTAGGCGATAATATACTATTTGTCGCGATGGATGAGTTTCCTGAAGCATTACAAGGAACCCCAAATAAAATATCNCGGCAGTCGTTGTGAATGAAATTACCCCAACAATCACCTACTTTTTGGAATTGCAATCCCATTTTGCCCGTTTTCTCGACCGACATGTTTTTGTGAAATTCCAGGTAATGTCCGGCTGGTTCAAAAGATAAGATATCGATATCTCCATCCCCATCTAAATCCCCGATGGCCGGTATATCGGATGCCGCCACATACAAGTTTATTTTACTCGAAAATCCTTCGCTAAACAGTGCCTCTGAAACCACCTCGAACTTGATATTGGATCCGACTGATATATTTCGATATACCTTCACACCGGCTGAAGTTGACGTAAAAAGATCCTTCCTTTTATCCCCATCATAATCACATAGAATGATCCAATTTTCAACAGAAGGGAAATATTTTTCAAAGATGGGATCATAGGCTAACGCAATAGCCCCGCCTAAAACAGATTTATTTATATAGGTAAATACCTTTTGATTTGTTCGGTCAAATGCCAACACATCTTCGAATCCATCCCCATTTAAATCGATCTGAGCAAATTGCACTGCATTTAATCCCCCAGCCCACGCATTTTTAAATATCCCTTTGCCATTCGAGACAATAATATCCTGATTAAACTTAAATTGAAGGCTTTGACCTAAAATTTGAGCACTAAAAACCATTAAAAAAAGGAATACTAAATTTTTCATTCGATATTTGTAAACGCAATATGCAAATTGGAGCATTAAATATAAAATGAAGGTTACTAATTCATTGCTTTTAGACAAATTTTTATCCTCCTCTGGGATATCGACCGATACCCGAAAAATAGAAAAAGGAAATCTCTTTTTTGCATTAAAAGGGCCTAATTTCAACGCCAATATACTTGCCAAAGAAGCCTTAGAAAAAGGAGCATCCTGCGCGGTCATTGATGATCCCGAATTTGATTTAGGCGAAAAAACGTTTTTGGTACCAGATGGCTTAAAAGCTTTGCAAGATCTAGCCCTCCAGTATCGAAAAACCTTAACCATTCCCATCATTGGGCTTACGGGCTCGAATGGAAAAACCACCACCAAAGAACTTATTTTTTCTGTTTTATCTCAGAAATACCAATGCTTTGCAACTGCCGGTAATTTAAATAACCACATAGGAGTTCCACTTTCCATTCTATCCATCAAGCCCAATGACGAAATTGCTGTGATCGAAATGGGGGCCAATAAACAAGGTGACATTAAAGAACTAGTCGATATCGCACAACCTACACATGGCTTGATTACCAATATTGGCAAAGCACATTTAGAGGGTTTTGGAGGAATCGAGGGGGTAAAAAAAGGGAAAGGCGAATTGTTTGACTTTTTAGCTCAAAATTCTTCCACCGTATTTTTGCCAGAAATTAAGAATGTGGTTCACGAAATGTATGCTGAAAGAGTATTCCATCATACGATTTTGGCCAATCAAGACATGCCTATTCAATTGGTCGCATCAACACCCACCATCATTTACCAAAATACATCAGGAGAAAAAATAACNACCCAGTTACCNGGAGTNTATAATTTTGAAAATATTCAAATGGCCATCGCCATAGGAAAGCATTTTAATTTAACTGATACGGCATGCAATCAAGGAATTGCCAATTACCTGCCTTCCAACCACCGATCTCAATTCATCAAATCAGGAAGTAATCAGGTTTTGATGGATGCATATAATGCCAATCCCACCTCGATGCATGTGGCCATCAGCCATTTTGCTGGAACCCTAAATGACCCGAAAGTTTTAATCTTAGGTGATATGTTTGAATTAGGCGATGAATCTATGAAGGAACATGCCGATTTAGGCAAATTAATTTCATCCTTCTCATTTGAAAAAATATTGTTAGTGGGTGAACAAATGCAACACGCACTCATTCATTTACCCCAGGCATTTTATTTCCCAGATAAGTTCGGATTGCATAATTGGCTTCAAGATAACCCCATTAATAATTCATTTATACTAATCAAAGGTTCTAGAGGAATACAATTAGAAACTGTTCTTCCTTTTTTGGCTAAATAAAAAGAGGAATTCGAGTCAAATATTAAAAAATAGTTGACCGTTAAATAGGAGTTCATTTAGATTTTGCGTCTGAAGAAAAAAAAGTTTAAATTTGCACTTTATTAAGATAACAAGCATAAAAAATATGGCATTAGCAGCAGGTACTTATGTACCATTCAAAGTCAAAGATATTGCATTGGCCGATTGGGGTCGCAAAGAAATTCAATTAGCAGAAGCAGAAATGCCTGGCCTAATGGCATTGAGAACAGAATTCGGAAAAGCCCAACCTTTAAAGGGAGCTCGCATCGCAGGATGTTTGCACATGACGATTCAAACAGCCGTTTTAATTGAGACATTAACCGCGTTAGGTGCAGAAGTTACCTGGTCATCATGTAACATTTTCTCTACACAAGACCATGCAGCTGCAGCCATTGCTGCGGCAGGTATTCCCGTTTATGCTTGGAAAGGTATGAACGAAGAAGAATTCAATTGGTGTATCGAGCAAACTCTATTTTTTGGAGAAGATAAGCAACCACTCAATATGATTTTAGATGATGGTGGTGATTTAACCAATATGGTTTTTGATGAATATCCTGAATTGATTAAAGAAATTAAGGGCCTTTCTGAAGAAACTACCACCGGAGTTCATCGTTTATATGAGCGTATGAAGAATGGCACATTGTTTTTGCCAGCGATCAACGTGAACGACTCGGTCACTAAATCAAAGTTTGATAATAAATATGGTTGCAAAGAGTCTTTAGTAGACGCTATTCGTCGCGCGACAGATTTGATGTTGGCCGGAAAAGTAGCCGTAGTAGCAGGTTATGGTGATGTAGGAAAAGGTTCAGCTGAATCTTTAAGAGGTGCTGGTTGCCGAGTTTTAGTCACTGAAATCGATCCGATTTGTGCGCTTCAAGCTGCCATGGATGGTTTCGAAGTGGTTCCAATGGATGAAGCTGCCACTAGAGCTAACATTTTTGTTACTGCCACAGGTAATGTGAAAATCATTCGTGATCGTCACTTTAAATTGATGAAGGACAAAGCGATCGTTTGTAACATTGGTCATTTCGACAATGAAATTGACATGGAATGGTTAAACAGTAACTATGGCGAAACGAAAGATCAAATCAAGCCACAAGTTGACATGTATACCATCGATGGTAAAAATGTAATCGTGTTAGCAGAAGGACGTTTAGTTAACCTTGGCTGCGCGATGGGTCACCCATCTTTTGTTATGTCAAATTCATTCTGTAATCAAACATTGGCTCAGTTAGAACTTTGGGCTAATTCAGCTAATTATGAAAATAAGGTTTACATCCTACCTAAACATTTAGATGAGAAAGTAGCTTTCTTGCATTTAGCTCACATTGGCGCTAAACTAGAGGTATTAGAAAAAGAGCAGGCAGATTATATTGGCGTTTCGGCTAACGGGCCATTCAAGCCCGAGCATTATCGCTATTAGTCGATTAATAAAATAAATAAAAAAGCTGCATGTAACCCATGCAGCTTTTTTTAGGTTAAAAAATTACCCTAAGCAATTTGAGAAAAATAAATGCGCTTTTGTTTGTTTAAAAATTTAACAAAAAGCCGTATTTTTGAAGATAATCTGAAATAAAAAATATGAAATTTGGCGTTGTAGTATTTCCTGGTTCTAATTGCGATGATGACACAGTAGGAGTTATTGAAAGTTTAGGCCACGAGGCCATCAAACTTTGGCACAAAGAAACAGATTTACAAGGCTGTGATTTCATCATTATCCCTGGTGGATTTTCATATGGGGACTATCTACGTTCGGGCGCCATTGCTCGCTTCTCCCCCATCATGGACCATGTCATAGCACATGCCAAAAACGGAGGATATCTTATGGGTATCTGTAATGGATTTCAAGTATTGGTTGAAGCACATTTGCTTCCAGGTGTTCTCCTTAGAAACAGCTCGCAAAAATTTATATCAAAAAATATTTTCCTAAAAACAGCGACTAACAATTCCTTGTTGACCCAAGAACTTGATCTAAACAAAGCGTTTAAAATACCCATCGCGCACGCGGAAGGCAGGTACTTTACAGACGAAAAAACGTTAGCAAGTTTACAGGCCAACGATCAAATCCTGTTCTATTATTGTGACGAAAATGGGAACGTCAATGAGGCAGCAAATCCGAATGGTAGTTTGCTTAACATCGCTGGAATATGCAATGAGCAAAGAAACGTATTTGGTCTTATGCCGCATCCTGAAAGAGCCGCTGATCCCGATTTAAATAATACGGATGGATTGGAGATTATGCGCCAACTGATTCTAGAAACGGTTTCTTAATCCGCAATAAAATTACCTTAGGTCATTGACCGAAACACCAGGAAATGATTTCTTGTTAAATGTAAAGTAGGCATCATCCACCCCGGCCTTTGGATTGAATTTTGTGATCTTAAAATTCTGTTTCTTTCCTGCTTTATTGACAATCGTCCACTCCTTCACTTTAAAGCTTGAGGTTTCAATCTTTAAACTAATTTTCTGAATCTGTACCGACTTAGCCGTTGGCGCTAATTCCAACGTTGAAACACCAGCAGCCTCAGATATCAAATTAATCTTATACTGCTTTTTATCAAACGAATAAATCTTAGCTGGATTCAAATCACCTTCTTCAGGGTCAAAACCCGAAATATTCACTTCATTAATTTCTTTAATATAAGTAGACACTTCTTTCCCGTTATTGAAAATTTCTTGGCCTGCTGTTTTTAACCTGAATTTAGTCCCCCTCACGGTAATCGATCCCGACATCACACCACTTCCATCTGTCTGATAAGAAAAGTTAGCTGAAAAAGAAGCTAAAGATTTATACATTTTTTGCATGCCGTCAACAATCGATAATGCCTTTGAAGATTGGCCAAAAGTACCCAGCGAAATAAATAAACAAACAGAAATGCAAAGCAATTTTTTCATACCCATTTTAGAGATTTTTTAATATTTCTTCTAATTCAGTTTCAGACTTCACTAATACCTCTCTCGCCTTAGATCCTCCAAAAGAACCGACGATACCCACTGATTCTAATTGGTCAATCAAGCGACCCGCCCGGTTATAGCCCAATTTCAATTTTCGTTGAATTAAAGACGTACTACCTTGTTGGTGCATCACCACTAAACGTGCCGCCTCCTCAAAAAACGAATCTCGATTTGCTGGATCAAAGTCCCCCCGATCTTGGCCACCCATTTCCTCCGAATCAGGCTCAGGCAACAAATAAGCAGACGCGTAACCTTGTTGGTTCCCAATAAACTCGCAAATCTCTTCCACCTCTGGAGTATCCACAAAAGCACATTGCAAGCGTATAACCTCAGAACCCATCGATAAAAGCATATCACCCATTCCCACTAATTGGTCCGCACCACTAGCATCTAAGATCGTTCTAGAGTCGATTTTTGACATAACTTTAAATGATAATCGCGCCGGGAAGTTTGCCTTAATCGTACCTGTAATTACATTAACAGATGGACGCTGCGTGGCAACCACTAAGTGAATACCTATCGCGCGGGCCAACTGTGCCAATCGGGCAATCGGATGTTCCACTTCTTTCCCAGCGGTCAACATTAAATCCGCAAGCTCATCGATCACCAAAACAATGTATGGCATAAAATCATGCTCATTAGGGTTCAACCGGCGATTGATAAACTTCTGATTGTATTCCTTTATATTTCGACAACCCGCATCCTTCAGCTTATCATAACGCATGTCCATCTCCTTGCAAAGTGAATTAAGCGTACTCACCACTTTCTTAGTATCCGTAATAATGGCCTCCTCTGAATCCGGAAGGCAAGCCAAAAAGTGCCTCTCTAATTTATTAAATAAGGAAAGTTCTACTTTTTTCGGATCAACCAATACAAACTTTAGCGTAGCTGGATGTTTTTTGTAAATCAACGAAGTCAACAACATATTTAGGCCGACCGACTTTCCTTGACCCGTAGCACCGGCCATCAATAAGTGTGGCATTTTGGCTAAATCCGCCACAAAAATTTCATTTGAAATAGTTTTACCCAATGTAATAGGTAAATCATACGTAGATTTTTGGAATTTTTCAGAACCAATAACGGCGCGGACTGGAACCATCTCTCTATTCTTATTGGCGACCTCAATCCCTATAGTGCCTTTTCCGGGCATTTGGCCAATAATACGAACCCCCATAGCAGCTAAAGAAAGTGATAAATCATCTTCCAAAGAAGTTATTTTACTTACGCGTACACCCGCTTTAGGAATAATCTCATATAAAGTAACCGTAGGCCCAATCGTAGCCTCTATCTTCTGAATACCTATTCCATAATTCAATAAAGTCTCCACAATCTTCTCCTTATTCTCCTTCAACTCATCCATGGTCACTTGAGTCGTTTGATTTTTCTGATCATATTCCTTCAATAAATCCAAGGTTGGATATACATATTTAGGCAAATCAGCCGTAGGGTCATATAAACCAAATTGCTGAACCAAATCATTTGCCTTAAGCTCCTGACCCGCTAAGCTAGAATCATCCACTTCCTCCACTGGAGTCTCTTCAACAGCCACTTTGTAAGTAAATGATAAATCATCTTCAGCAGCCACCTCTTCGGGTTGCAAAGTTTCTTCTAGACTAATCTCCTCCACTCCTTTTTCTGGAGGAACAATCGGCCTAAAAACCTCTAAATCTTCATTATCCTCATGAATACTAGGACCATCTTCATCGATAAAATCATCTGCAAATTCAGTAGACAACCCATCAGCCAAATCTCCAGAAGCATTTGCTTGCGACAATCCTGATCCTGCCTTGGAAGACTTAGGGTTCAATTGATAAAATATAACGAGGAAGACAAAGCCAACAAACATGATCAGAAATACAGAAAGATATCCGATTAACTGGTTCAACTTTTCATTAATAAAAAAGCCAACTCCCCCACCCAAAGAATGAGGTAAATCCAATTGGAACACCAAAAAACCTGCCACTAAACTCCCCCAAATAATGTAAAATAAGACTTGCCAAGAAAGGCGATCNAAGGGATATAATTCACGCTTAAAACCTAATTTTAAGGCGGATAAATAAAAGAGAGGAATCAATAAAAANGANGACCAACCAAAAGTCCTAAACAAAAAGAAATGGGCAATTTTAGCNCCTAACAAACCTGCAAAATTCTTAACAGGGATATCAGATCCATTTAATACGTCGATTGAACCCTGCTCTAATTCACTTTGATCAGCGACGCCAACAAAAAAATTAGACGCAAATGCGACCAACAACAAAGTGCCAACCCCAAACAAAAAAGCTGCAAAAATAATTCGAAAGCGGAAGAAACCTGGACCAGAAGTACCGTCCTTTTTAGCTCCCTTCTCAAAATCAATTTGAAGCGTGTTTGATGTATTAACGATCTTTTTGGCCATAAATAAAAAGTGTTTTAATCTATAAATTTCGACTTTTTGATTTGATTTACAAAATCATTTTACAAACCATTTTTTAGGACTGCCTGATTGATTTTTTTTATCAAACCCGGCCCTTCATATACAAACCCGGAATAAAGTTGAAGTAAACATGCCCCAGCTTTCAATTTTTCTATCGCATCCTCCGCAGAATGAATGCCACCCACACCTATAATGGGGATTTTACCTTTCGACTTATCATGCAANTAGGCGATCACTTCGGTAGACCTTTCTCGCAATGGCCGNCCGCTTAAGCCGCCCATCTCATTAGTNAATTTGGCCGAAGAGTTCAAGCCATCCCTTGAAATTGTCGTATTCGTGGCAATGATACCAGCTAATTTTGTTTCTATTACAATCTCAATGACATCATCTAATTGCTCATTGGTTAAATCCGGGGCAATTTTTAATAAGATTGGCTTAGGTTTTTGCTTACTTTGATTCAATTTCTGCAACCTCATCAACAACTTTTTCAANGGCTCTTTTTCTTGCAAAGCCCTTAAATTNGGGGTATTGGGCGAACTTACATTGACAGCAAAATAATCCACATCGTTAAACAACGTTTCAAAGCTTAAGCAATAATCATCCTCCGCCTCTTCAATTGGCGTAACTTTATTTTTACCTAGGTTACCACCTACAATCACTTTCGACTTTCGAGCGGCCAAACGCTTTTGCATGGCAAACATGCCGTCATTATTAAATCCCATACGATTAATTAAGGCCTCATCTTGGGGCAAGCGGAAAAGTCGGGGAGTAGGATTTCCAGCTTGCGCCTTAGGAGTAACAGTTCCCACTTCAATAAATCCAAATCCAAGATTTGCATAATCATCCACCGAATATGCATTTTTATCAAATCCCGCGGCTAAGCCAACCGGGTTTTCAAATCTTAAACCAAATACCTCTCGCGTTAAATCTTGATGCTTAAACCCATAGACCCAATTGAAAATCAAAGAAACACCCGGAATTTTCATGATCAAACGCAACCATGGGCAACTATAAAATGAGCAAGCTCTGGATTAACTAAGAATAAGAGAGGTTTAAGAATATTTTGATAAAACATAGATTCTTTAAAAAATAAAACGATGTAAAAATACAACATTTGGCCAAATTTATGGGAATAAAACAAGGATAAAATGTAGATTTTATAGCGTACATTAAAATAAATTCATTGCTTGATGCTAGTCTCAAAAAAAACAATAATTTTAACCATTCTTCGGATAATCAAGCATTTAATAAAAATTAAAGCCTATGCTAAGTCGAGTTGCTAACTCCATTTATTGGATGAATCGTTACATTGAGAGAGCCGATAATTATGCGCGATTCATCTCGGTTAATTTTAATTTAGCTTTGGATCTTCCGCCCAATGTGCCCGAGCAATGGGAGCCCTTGATTGTCGCTACTGCCGATCACTTCAATTTTTTCGAGCATTATCCCGTGGCTAATCGTGAAAATGTATTGCATTTTATGACTTTTGACGTGGACAATCCCAACTCCATTTTGTCTTGTTTATATAGCGCGCGCGAAAATGCACGCACCATTCGAGAAAGCATTTCAAAAGAAATGTGGGAATATGTCAATCAAATTTATTGGAAAGTAAAGGATCGAGTGGAGGGAAGTAAAAATTGGGAAATATCTCGTTACCAGGGGTTTTTAGAAGAAATAAAATCTGGGAGCCAACTATTTTACGGGATCGTAGACTCGACGATCACCAGAGGTGAAGGTTGGCATTTTGGACAAATGGGTAAATTATTAGAGCGCGCAGATAAAACGACGCGTTTTTTAGATGTAAAATACTTTACCCTACTTCCTGATATTGATGCTATAGGATCACCCTTAGACCTATTATTATGGTCAGCTGTTTTAAAATCAGTCTCTGCCTACAATATGTTTCGCCAGCAATATAAGGTGATTAGTCCTACACATATCGTGGAATTTTTAATTCTCGACAAAAGCTTTCCTAGGTCCGTTGTTCATTGTTTGCAGGAAGCGGAATTGTCACTTTACGCGATTTCAGGCACCTCTTTTGATCATGGGTATTCAAATGCAGCTGAAAAGAAAATATCAAAACTTTTATCGGAAATTGAGTTTACTGAAATTGACGATATTTTAAAAACAGGGTTGCACCAATTTTTAGATGATTTCCAATCAAAAAACAATGAAATCGGCCAAACTGTATTTAATACCTATTTTGACATTAAGCCTATTAATTAAGATAGGCTTCTAAATAAAAATCGTAATATTGCGCAAAATTACGCAGTTCCCTCATATGACATATTGCTTAGGTATTACAGTGAAAGAAGGCATTATTGCCATTGCCGATACCAGAATCACGGCTGGAAATGAGATGTATTCGAATAAAAAAATCTCCATTCATGAAATTAAAGACCACAGTCTTTTCATCATGACTGCTGGCTTAAGGTCGGTTCGAGACAAAGCTGTTATATACTTTAACCAAACGGTTGAAGAACAAGAATCTGCTTATAATTACATGCATGAGGCGGCAACGGCCTTTGGTCAAATGTTAAAAAAAGTGGCCATAGAAGACCGAGAAACCTTAGAAAAAGAAGGATATCAGTTTAACCTTCATGCGATTGTAGGCGGTCAAATGCCAAAAGACTCGACACATAAATTATTTTTAATATTTCCTGAGGGGAACTGGATTGAAATAAATGACGGGCTTAAATACCAGATTATTGGCAATTCAAATTATGGCAAACCCCTTTTAAATAGAAATCTTACCCATGACACATCCTTAAAAGATGCCTTAAAAATGGGCTTTCTTTCGTTTGACGCGACCCAAGTAAGCACGAACGATGTGGATTACCCCATTGACGTAGTCGTTTATGAAAAAAATAGTTTTAAGGCAAAAGAGGTGCGTTTATACAAAGAAGATATGCAAAAAATTTCTGACGAGTGGAATATCGCATTGAAAAATTCGTTAGAAAGTATTGACGAAGAATGGATGAAAAGTTTAATTTCAGTGCCTAGCCCATCTGCTAAATGATCGCAAAAATCAAGCACTTGCTGACCTATCATTATAGCGCAGCTGTAAACCTAGAGCCTCATGTCTTATATTTACATCCTAGAAAAAGCTCGTTATTGACAATCAATTCGTTCACTTTAGATGTCAACCCAAAGCCTGTTCAAATTTCTAAAAACTTAGACCCTGAGGGCAACATTCAAAATATATTATTCTTCAAAGAACCTACTGATT
>JGI25914J50564_10000353_pt1 | contig 15323 bp, 12 predicted proteins | sample LauGreSuBDMM15SN_2_FD_50564 | JGI IMG/M metagenome (IMG submission 50564) | reverse complement strand
TTAGGGTCTAATAAACCTCTTTTCAAAAGATTCTCTTGCATCAACATATACTTAGTTGCTTGGTCAGCAAATCTTAAAGCTTCTTCTCTAGCCCCTACGTGCTCCCCTTGAGGAGCATTTGATAATTCCTCAGCATATCTACGTGTTGCCTCATCAATAGCTGCCTTCTTTTCTTCTCTTACAGCAACTTCCTGACGGAGCATATCCGTCATGTTCTTTCCTATCTCGGCCCAATTGACCTGAGACTCAGCACTACGTTCAGCGTATTTATAAAATGTTGCCATTGATTATTTTTTTTATCTTCCTATAAAAGGAGCTAAAGTTGGATTTTGAAATACATTTAATCCAAATTGAGAAGACTTAGCAGTAGGGTCATATCCGGGCTTAAAAGCTTTAGCATTACTTGGTAAAGCAAAATTTATTTTTTTCAATGTATCAGCATTAACTCCGCTCATAAATTCAGCAAATTGCTCAGGGGTCATTCGTGATGTTTTACTAAAATCATATCCATCCAACATTCCTACATTAGCTATGTTCTTTTGAATATCAGATTGACTTAGGTCTAATTTCTTACCCAAAGATTTATTGATGTCACCAAACGCTTTAGCTGAATCAGTCTTCTGAAATAAAGGAACGGCCTCAGCAAACTGACTTCCTAAACTAGTTACTCCCTCAAACCCTTGTTGAGTAGCTTGGGCCCCTAACTCTTGTGCATTAGCAGCAGCAAGCTGAGCACCTGCAACTTCTTCTAGGTCTAGTTGAACACCAATATCACGATTTCTTGCGTCCTCCTGAGCACTAAGCATTGCAAGCTGCTGAAGGTCTTGGTTCATAGCAGATGTAATCCCTGATTGTGCTTCGTTAGCTGCCAATAAAACACGTCCTGCAGTAGCAGGACCACCTCTTTCGCTTTCAACACCAGCTTGCATAGCTTCCTTTGCTGTAGCAGAAAAGCGGTCCTTTTGGTCTTCATATATGTCTTTGTTAATTCCTAACTTATCATACACATTAACCTCAAGTTTTTCACGAGCTTTTTCCATAGCCTTTGCGGCTTCTTTGTTAGCATCGTCCATATCATCTCGCATTTGTTTTGCTCTAGAAAAAGACATACCTGCTGTTATCGCTGAAGTGGTCGCACCAATTCCTGCTGCGATTATTGGCGCTGTTATTGCTGTTCCTGCAATTGCTGCTGATGTTATTACTGCCATATTATAAGACTTTTATCATTTCACTTGTGTATGAGTCTCCTTTGATATAGCCAAGACCCACATAAGTATTTATTAAACTTTGATTTTTAATTAGTGCATAGACGTACTTACACCCAACTAATGCACAGATTTCAGTCAATCTCGACACCAATAATTCAATGGCGTCTTTCCTTAGTTCTTTGTTGGTATAATACCTACTTGAAATTATCCAATCAACCCATCCAACCTTAGAGTTAGTAAGGTACATAAATCCTGCGCAAATAGGAACATCACCGTCATAAACTATGATGCCACCTTTACCATTGTCAGGAAGGAAGTCCCTTTGAGGAGGAATCCATTTCCAGTCCTTCCACCACCCTACAAGAATGTCTTCGTAATCTGCTTCGCTTAACTCTCGTATTGTTAGTGTCATGCTATAACAAAGATATTAATTTTAAGGGAAACTTTTCATTACGTCAGCCTCCACAGTAAATAGCTCAATCTTATCTACCTCATCGTTCTCTAAGTTAAATACGCAGTAATGTCCTAGTACACCATGAGACTCAGCAATTGAGTTTTTAATGTAAAGGAAATATGCATCTTGAACAGTGATAGGTGTAGTCCCTGATATAGTTGTATTAATAGTTAATTGGTTCACCCCATTTGGTAAGTCAACTGTAATTGCAGTTACTTGTCCAGCCAATAATGGAGCCCCTGAGAATGAAGGAGGTAGTAGAAAATAAAATAAGTCACCAATACTTATGATGCTTCCAATAGAAACGCTTAATGAAAACTTGATAACATTACCTCCAACAACTTGTGAGCTTCTTCCTATACCATTTACACTTCTCAGATTTAACTGACCAAGGGTATTGTTTCTAACAAAAGCAAAGAAGGTTCCTTCCTTTTTCTCAAAAAAATTGGCGCTAATAAATCCTGATGCCTGTATATCAGTTTGTAGAGTTACTGCCCAAGGAGCATCGCCCTGAAGGTCTATCGTTTTAAATAACTTATTCTCCAATGGGGACACATTGAATACACTCTGTAAACTTGTTGGAGTAAAATCTTCTAAAGGAGTACCGTTCTTAATATTCCAAGGAGTATAGAACGTGTTTCTGCTTTGATTCACATTGTGCCTATACAAGTCACCACCTTTAAACGTGTAGAAATAATTATTCATTCCTATCATCCAATCAGGATAGAAAGAATAGAAGGACACCCATCCGGGTGCCGCTTCGCTATATGTTAGTGTATAATTTGCCATAGTTTAACAAGGTCCTCCATAAGTTGATATAAATCCTNATGCGTCTACTTGAAAAGAATCTCCACTAGTAGGAGCTGACACAGTCTTATACCAAGTGTTGTTCCCGTTTAAAGGAATAGTATACGATGCGTTTATATAAAGCGCAAGACCTTGAGAGAAAATATCATTCAAATCAGCAGCAAGTCCATTAATGTATACGGTCAAAGGTGTTCCAGTCCCTGCACAAGCAGCTGCAGAGCTTCCCCATCCATAAGTATTAGGACTTGTAGTCACATCAAAGTATACTATGAATTGACTATACAAGCAATCACCAAATGCAATAATNACACCATTAGCATCNACTTGAAACCACTCATTGGTACCAGCATCATTAGTCTGATAGTAACCTGCATTAAGTTTAAACTGACCATTAACGTCACTAAAAACTAAATCATACAAACCTAAAGTACCACCAGCTCCATTAACATGAGCCACATAGTATGTTTGGTTTATAGTGGCTGAGCAAGCCGCTGCGCTACTAACATTGATTGTACTTGATGAGAATGACGTAAGTGCAGCAGGGCATAATACAGACACATTAAATACCGTGCCTGAGCATGGCCCTATAAACGTAAGATTTAGAATAGATGGAGACGACACTATTTTTGGTATTACCATAATGCAATTTCCCGGTGCTGAGGCAGTAAGCTGCATTTGACCTGCAGCTACAGATACGTTCTCTGTAGTCCCTAATGGAGCAAATGTTGTTCCATTATACTGAAACTCATTAAGGATATAAGGAGAACCTGCTACTATACCACAATCAAAAGTTGTGTCACCAACGTAAGTAGGCAATCCTGCAGTCCCTTGTCGCCAGCCAAATGAAGGTGAAGAAAGACCGTTATAGATGACGCTATTAAATAAAGCACTAATCCCATCAGGTACTGACAGTGGTTCAAACTCAACAATTACAGCTCCTGTGGGAGCACCAAGGTTTACGTTTAAATAGTATACACCTTGGTTCCCACTAGCACTTATACTTCCTCCACAAACAATTGAACAAGAAAGACAAGTCTGCTGGGGAACAAGTACACATGACACTTGTTCTCTGACTATTACACCGTCCGAGTAGAAACCATTGGCAGCACAGACCGTTAAAGCTGCGTTTGTAAACACAGCCGTAGCCGAACCTAGTGATGGACCATTTAAATAATATGTTGAACTTACAGCCATTATATTTTATTTTTCATTTTAATTTACTAGCATCCACAGCAAGCATCTAGTGTAGTTGTACTAGAGTAACACAATGTCAAAGGTACAGAATCTCTGAAATCCCAAATAAGATATAGGTAATCCTGCAAAGCAGGTACCGTAAATTGAGCAAAGTTATTAATCCCGCCTCCTTGGTTTGGTGTCGCTATAGTAGACAGTCCTAGCAAAGTAGATATGTTTGCAGGAGTATTTGTGTACAATGTATTTGACATCAAGTATCTAAACTTGTCTGTAGCAGGATTGAATACAAACGTGTCTGTAGACAACTTGTTAGAAATAATACTCAGTGTGCTTGCTGCAGGAGGAAATGCTCCGGGGCCTACAACTCCTGTCAATGAGCTATATCTTGATACCAATGGATTATTGGTAGAAGATAAGAATATAGTGCCAACAGACTGTAATGGAGAAGTATAAGTTCCTTTAACATATCTGTACTGCGTTTGAATAGTTTGCCCTGATTGAAAGTCATTTGTAACAACAACTTGAATAATTGTCAAATTATCAGTTACAGTACATTCCGCAAGAATTGAAAGAACTATGTCTCCTGTATAATNTATTGTTATTGTAGCTGTTTCAACAGAAANATTTCCTTTAGGGAATGTAAGNGTACCGCTAGTAGTTACAACTCCTGTGGTAAAAATGTTGCCGTCATAGTCTACNGTGATTTCAAATGATGCACCAGCACTAATTGTTTCAACTGTATAATTAATATCAGAAGTNCCAATAACAGCNCCTAAATCTACGCAGTATTCAAATGTTTTTGATACAGCTGGTAATGTGCTAAGAGTAAATGTTTGCAATATACCACAACCTAAGCACTCAGGATTTGATGGAATGTCTATATCATTTGTAGATAGCACATATTCGTTCATGTATGGGTCAAACCCACCTAGCTTCTGAGTGTCGTATGAACGATTGAACTCATCTCTAAACCAAGTTCTCATCCCTAGTTCAGAAATAACAGTTAGTTGGTCACTACTAGATGAGTCTCCTACAATTTGAATAACAGCTCCTCTCTTTACATCAGTAAAGAATCTATTGAAACCCCAATGCACATAGCTTTCAGGATTAAAGCTGATTCCATATCTTTCCGTTCTTGCAATTTGGTTTCCTAAAATTTCAGGAACAGAAGCTATTACACCACCCCCTGTAGAGTCTGAAATCAAGTTCTTGCTTGCAAGCACATATGAAACCTTATCTTCTTGAAGCACCAACACGTCAGTATTTCTTCCATCCATTATGTAGATATCTCCAAAGGATGGCTCTAATACTTTGTAGTTAAGCAAGCCAAGGTTAAACTCGTTGAGCTTGTTCACGTTTGACTCTGCGCTATATACACCACTATAAGTAATGTCAGCAAATCTATCTGCAGCCTTGTAGTCCTGAGCGGAAACACTAGTTACTCTGTTACCAAAGTTAAAAGAGTTACCAACCAATGAATCTCTAATCTTATAACTTTCCGCACCGTTTCCAAATGCAAAGCAGTTAAAGAACTTAGTGTCAACTATTGCAGGAGTACCTGTACCAATGTTTTGGTTCTGAATATTTCCTTGATGGTTTCCATTCACAATAGCAAATGACATCTCGTTCTCAAAGAATACATCAGGCAAAGCATCCGATGGTTCGGTCTCAAAGATTATAACTTTATCAGAACGAAAGACAGTAATGTTTACCTCTACGTTTGAATCTCTTGCTCTTGGCTTTAGTCCTGCACCTTGACAAGCCTCAGTTCCTGTCACCATTAACTGAAGCTCATTAGTCACAGGGTCTCTATAGAACTGATAGTAGTTTGTGCAAAGAGCTGAAACAATAGCTGGAGTAATAGCTGGTGTAGCTGAAATTGCTGAATAAAATACATTTTGAATAGGACAACCTCCTCCTCCAACAATCTGTATTCCATCATTCAAGTACTGCTCAATATTTTCTCCCACAAACCAATCATACATATTACTGTATACGTTTGGAGATATGAAAGTTCTTTCAAAAGTATTTCTTCTTTCCTCACATTGACTCCCTGAACCACCTCTGAATTGCTTTATTGACATTACAATTCTACTTCCTGCAGGAACATTATAATCTATAAAAGTCCAAGAAGGATTTAAGGCATCAGTACCCGCTATGTTCATAGGGTAAAATAAAATAGGATAATCTCCCCCTTGCTTCTCCTTTACCGTTATTCTTCCGGGAGCAATAATTGCATTCTCATCTTGAATAACATTAAAGCTATTTGGATTTATCTTAGCATATACTCCTGCAGGCACAGGTATNAAAANCNNNGGGTCATTTTCNCTTGGTATCTCAATAAACCCCTCAGCCTGAGAAGACTTCTCAAGAACAGTAGCGTAAACACAACTAGTAGTAGGACCTTCTGAGTCCGCCTTAACAATAAATCTATCACCAACCTCTACCTTTCTAGAGTTTTCTCCTTCCAATAAGAAATAAGCACTATTGCTATTTGGGTCCTCAAAGAATATATTGCAATAAATTACCTCATAATTCTCTTGGTCAGGCTTCATGACAAACTTGTATCTAGTAGCCCAAGCAGGAGGCGCCTGTTGAGGTGGTATCGTAACCTGAATAGAGTTCTTGAAAGAGGATAATCCACAAGATACGTGCTGAGTATTGTTTGGACTAACTAAGGCTGTTGTAGCCCTGTTAAAATCATCCATATAGACAATACCAATCTCGTAGTCTCTATTACTATGAAGGCTTTGAGTATTAGCTATTTCTTGAAAAGTTGCCAGAGCAAATGTGATACTATAATATTCGTATACCTCCTGAGTTGGAGTTGCAATATTGTTAACATATTTCATTGAAGGAATCTGTAGACCAATCTCATTACTAGCAGGGGATGTTAGTATTCCAATACCTTGACCTACCGCACTAATCCCACTCGCTGTTTTAAACAACCCACTTAAAGTGTTTGGTATAAAACAATTGAATTGGTCTGTAAATGTAACTCCATTACAAGAAGTTGCAACAGGCTGAATATTCCCAGCATCTCCTATAGCATTTTGAAACTCTACACTAGAACCCAAATCATATACTGAGGTATAATCTCTAGGTAAAAAGAAAACAAAATTTAATTTTACGTTATCTGTAGTTTCAGTTGGAAATGGAGCATCTCCTGTAAATTGGGCATGGTCTATAGTCAAATCTAAACTTATTGCAGAACCTGCAACCAATAACTTATCTACTAAATCAATATAGACTATTGAGTCAGGAACACTTACAGCACCATCAATAGAGTAATTCCCTGATTGAACGCTAGTGTCTGTGTCTGTTAAGCCAATATCTTCAGAAACCAATGTTGTAAAGTACTCAAACATTATTGGCACACCGTTTTCGTCTAATAAGTCATAGCCCTCTATATAGTTGCCATACATCAATCTGTTTCCCATAATAGTCTGAGCCTTTGCAAATCGAGGTACGTTATCGTATAGCCTCAATAGTTCTGACTCAGAGAGTATGGTAAAGATTTTACTATTTGTAAACGTATACTCCTCTAGGACATTGTCAACCAATCCCAAGTTTTCTTTATCAAGCTTCTCAATAACTTTAATAACATTCCCATCTGACCTTTTAAATAGTAGGTCAATACCGATAACCAAAGGGCCACCTGTATTATAAGTAATGATAGCTGAATTGCATAGATTGGTCATGCCCTCATTCAAATAGCTCTCAACACTAAAGCCGAAAGCCTTTGGTATGAATGCAGGCTGAGACCATTGAGAAGTAGCACTATACTCTCCATCAATGTATTTGTATCTATAAGCAAAGCAAATAAATCTTGTCTCTAAGAAATTCTCTTGACCATTNTTTACTATTGGTTGAACTTCAGGAGACTCTAGAGGTGGCTTCTTTATTACCAACAAAGACTCAGCACTTACTTGGTCTATGTTAGCAATAGGATTAGGATAAGTTCTTTGAATATTTATTCCTCTGGGAGCATTGTAGTCGTCTGTGAAGAACAAAAGTTTGTTGTCCAAAATATCCACTCCTGTGATAAGGTAGCTTGGATTAAAATTCAAAGTGGTATCAACACCACCCCCATCATTAATAGAGATGACATGGTAAGTCAAAATATTAGTGCTGACATTAAAAGAAACAATCAAGTCTAACTTACCTGTAGCTCCAACTGGAAAGTCGGGGTCGTGCACAAACCAATAAAGTGTTTCAGTAACGCTATTTTCAATAGCCCCTATACATCTTGCAGAAGCACTAAGCGGAGTCCCATCAAGATAAGTTAAAGAAGTCAAGGGTAAATTCCCCTTTGTATTTTCAATAACACCAATCTCAGATTCTTCTGTAGAACCCATTCTGATGTTCATAGCATCAATGTATTCTCCGTCAGGAATGACTCTTTCGTCAAAGACTTTATTCATCCTTCCCTTTGTGAAGTTTCTGCTAATCTTTACCATCTTATTTAATTATCTTGTCTAGACCTCTCATGTTCATCAATAGTCTTCCGGGATGAATATTGCTGATTCTTATTTTAGCATTCCTCAATAAAGCAGACCTTTCTTTACGAGCACGAGTAACCACGTACTCCTGAACCCCCAACTTGCTACTTAAAATCTCACACTGAATGTAAGCATAAATGTACTTTTCAAATAANTTATTAACGGTAATCTTAGAATTATCTCCTTGNTCCATNCCATCAGATACGTACTCAACAATACAAGATTGTCCAGCCATTGGAGAATCAAAATTAATTACTCCTGCTTTCCTATCAATATTGAAGGTAGGATTAAAGTTTGCGGTCTCTGTATTGAGACCAAAAGCTGCACCAATGGTCCCTTCAAAATACCACATACCATCATAGTTATATCCCTCATTTCCATCGAATTGACTAGCACCATTTAAATAAATGCTTTTCTTAATCTTTGTAATATTGTCAAAGTCTATTTGAGAAAACTGAGGACTCAATGCATTTCCATCTTGGTCAAATAAAATCCGACCTGTATTATCTTGAAGATAAGCATTAGATGAAAGTGTTTGAATATTCTCAGACAATGGTCTTAACCATCCATCTTTATACAAGGAGATTCTAACCCAATTGACATAGTCAGATGGGAAGATAAATTTTAAATTGTCAGGCACAGTAAGCTGAAGAACTTTTATTTCTTTGAACGCATCGTAGTTAAGCTCTTGAACAGCTCGCTTTGCGTGAAACAATATCTTATAGCGCTCCTCATTGTTGACCAATGAGTGGTTGCCTGAGTACATTAACAAGAAGTTGTTAACAACGTCTTGAAGACTGATATATTGATACGAGCCCCAATTAGCATTTTCAGGTGCCGCTCCATCGTTCTCGTAATATTGGTATTGTGATAAGTATGTCATGTCTTATTTTTTATGGATTCTGCTCCTGTTGTTCTTTAGCCATGCTGAATTGAACCACCTCTGACTCTCTAATTGACACTCCACAATATTGAAGTATTCTTGAAACTAATTTNTATTCATCCTCAAATCGCAATTCAAAGTCTTGATAGTCCGCTTGTGACTGGTCNAANACAGGCTCTCCATTTGTCAGAGTAATATAGGTCCATTTTGGTGGCTCAGGAAATCTAAAGTAAATGCACTCAACTTGTCCCTTTTTTTGAATAGAAGATGGATACATTGTAATCACCTCTCCTTGAAAAGTGTAAGCAGGAAACTGAATTGTTGGAGCTGTAAGGTTAGAATTATTTAAAAGCATAATCTTCGCATTGTTAACCTTTTCAGTTTGAACAATTGTGGCTGAAGAAATTACAGCGTATGAATTTGCAGATGCCAAGAATATGTTTGACGACAATTGTATTGTGGTATTACTTACTACTAAAACCACTGTGCTAACTAATCCTGTCGTAAGGTTGGTGACAATATCTCCCGGTACTATTCCCTTTGATAAAAATGCTCCTGCACTATCAACTAGGTTACTCGCAGATACAGACGTGTTTGTTCCTGTTGCCAGAACGACTGGCTTACATTGTATATCTAATATGTAGTAAGGATAATAACCTGTAGTAGTTGGGGTTGGTGATGAGAACTTGTTAGCTGAAATATTAGTAAGGTAATCAGTTCTTAAAAACCCCTCCATTGTTTCTGCTATCGGCTGCTCCACATCAGCGTAATCAGTGCCTGCCATTCGAGAGTTCTCGGCATTTATTGTTTTGTTATAGGCGTCAAAATACTCCTCAAAGATTTGCATTTGTGCATTTAGCGCAAACAAATTAAAATCTGAAGGGGAGATGTAGCCGTAGTTGTTCTTGTTCAAAACGGATAGTACCGTATTTCTAACAGAGTTTATCATTTTTTTGCCTTTTTACAAATATAAACAAAAAAAAGGAGGCATTACAACGCCCCCTTCTTAACCAATTAATCAANCATTTTAAGCTAAAATTGCTTCTAACATCTTCAATGAATCAATCCCTTCATCGCTTTGCAGGAATCCTCCTGCTATTTCGTAAGGGTCTTCCCCGTAAGGAATAGACATCATCTTCTTTTTGTTAGTTGAGGTGTTAAACCAAATCTCCTTGTCACCGTTTCTCAAGACCAAGAACTTGTTTTCAAAAAACATTCTAATCTTTGCTTGGTATTTTAACTCAGGGTCATTCAATATATTTAANAACTCTTTAGGGTCAGTCTTAGCAAACACTAAGATGTCACGTTTCAATTCAGCAGTAGACACCATTGATGGGTCCTTGCCAAACATCACTCTAGTAAGAGTTTCAATTTGGTCCATAGTTAATTGACGAGCTTCTATTAACGCTTCTACTTCTAGGTTTAAGTCCTCAACTTGTTCAGCTGCTTCTTTTTCTTTATCTACCTCAGCAAATACAACACCATTAAATGGGTGATAGTGAAGAAATTGTTGAAGTACAGGATTTTGTTTTGGTACTCTCAAAAACCCATCTTCAAAAACAATGGATTCAATAATTGCATTTCCATCTTGCTCGTCTTCAAAAGGAGACTTTTGATTGGTTGCATATCTTAATGCACGGTTCTGATTGTTCTTCTCATCAAACCACATCAGAGGAAATCTAGGATGATTTCTTGAAGCCAATGTATAAGACAGTGGACTTCCTATTTTTAATTTGTAGACTTTGTCTACAGGGATATTCTTTGCCATTTTTTTAATTAATTTAATTTGATTTAAAATAAAGGGAGTCAAAACAACTCCCTTATTGATTTGCCTTTAATTGCAAGACTTGCCTGTTCTTTTAGACCTAGAAATTTTTTGTCTTGTACTAATAAATGGTTTATTATTTCCACTAGAAGTAACTGCATCTTTTACATTTTGAATAGCCTTTCCTACAGCACTTTTACCTTTTCTCTTAGCCGCAACAGGAGCCTTAGCTGCAGGAGTAACAGGCTTAGGAGCAATGATTCCTGCTCTAGTTGTTACACTAACTGCTTTTGCTCCTTCTCCTAAAGTCTTAGTTTTAGTAGGATTCTTTGTGTCCGCCTGATTTCTAACAAGACCCATCTTATACCCAGGGGGAGCGACAGTCTGTCCTGATTTAGAATCAGAGCCAACCTTAGAGGTAGGCATTTTATCTTTTTTCTTTAAACCCGGTCCTTTTGCAATAGCCATGATATCTTTTGTTTAAAGGTTAAAATAGGGGCCAATCGGCCCCTCTATTTATTTTTACTTCTTTGCTTTAAGTTTTTGAACTAATTGATTAGCCCCAAACTTACTCTCACTAGTAGCTATGTTTCCTTTTGATGTAACCTTACCACTTGCATCCTTAATCATATAGTTATAAGTGTCTTTATCTGGATTCTTCATATTTGTAGTATCAATTGACATCTTATATCCTTTAGTAAGATTAACATCCATTAATGCTCTTTTACTAACAGGCTTCTTTACTGGTTCGTCAACAATTCTAGAGGCACTTACTGTAACCTGAGGTAGTGTTCTCGGTCCTTTAATCGGGTCTCCACCCCTTTTCTTTGGGACGGGGTCTCCTACTTTTTTCTTAATAGCCATTGTCTCTTTAGTTTAGATTTTTTTAAAAAGGAGAGTGTCATTAAAGACACCCTCCATTTATTTATCAACCAAATCTAAACAATACGAAGTTGTTTGCACCAAGGGTACATACACAACGCTCAGATAGGAAGTTGACCTCCATTGCATCAAGGTCGCTAGTAGCGGCACCACCTGCAGAACCTGTAATCCAAGTCTTGTAACGTCTGTCTTCAGCTTCAGAAGCTCTGTAACGTACGTGCAAGAATGGACGCTTAGCGTTCTTACCCATGATTTGGTCATACACTGAAGTAGAACCTGCAGGAACCAACAAACCGGTAATAGTACCTGTTGCAGTAGAAGCAGCAGTAGATAAACCACCACGCATAGTTGGGTCGTTTAAGTACTTCCAATCAGACTTGTAGAAGTCATAACCTCTACGGAATCCNGTGAATCCAAGGTTCAACGCCATGTCAACATCATTGTCGAATAGACCNTAAGATGCGCCACCTGCAGCACTACCTCCATTGTATCCGTTCAAGGTAGCCAACATATTNTCNATGTCGAAGCTAAGACCACGGTTTACAAATACTACGTTCTCTTCGATAGCACCTTGCTTGTCAAGACGAGAAACAATAGTGTCCCAATCAGGAAGAGTAGTTGGAGTTCCACCACCCCATACGTTTCCTCTTGCGTTTACAACGTAGAAGATACCTTCAGAGCCCATCATTCCGGCAGTATTAGCGCCTGAACCTGCAGCTGCAGGAACTGCTTCAATCATTGCAGTCTCAAGATAATCTTCAAAACGAAGACGAGTCTCGTGCTCAGATTTNAAATACCACAAGTAACCTGTAGCACCGTTCTCGGTAGTAACTTCAATCCAACCGATTTGAGCCATGTCAGAACCGTTAACCGCATACTTATCTTTGATGATAATAGGGTTGTTAGAGAAGATGCTATCTTCTGATTCCAAAGACCCAACCATTCCAGTAGTACCTTTTCTAAATTCAGAACCGTAAATAAATACAGTACACTGAGTAGAAACTGCAAAAGCCTGTCCTGTTGACTCATAGTAAGCTACTGTGAAAGTAGTTGCAGAAGGAACAGCAGTAACGATTGCTTTGTTAAACACCCCTGAAGAGTTGTTTTGAATCATTACAGTCTGTCCAATACGGATAGCAATATAAGTAACACCTGTATCAGCAACTGTGAAAGTAGCTGTGTTAGCAGCAGCAGCAGCAGCTGAAGTACAGTTGGTATACTTAATGTGTAGACGACCTTGTTCTGCCCACTTAACTTGGTCAGAATTTGAAGGCATCTCAGCTCCAACCATTCTTAGGAAGGAAGCAATTGTTCTATTACCATAACGCTCAAATTCTTTCTCATAAGTATCAGGTAGATACTGGTTCAAGAAATCAAAGTTGGTAATATAGTTTGTTTGTAACGCCACTTGCTCAGCAGCTGGCTGCAAAGCGAAGGTGGGGTTGCTTAATAATGCACTTGCCATTGTTTTTTAGTTTTTAGTTTTTACATTTTTTTTGCGCTGCGAATTCTCAGATTCTTTCCTGAGTCAGGGTTTATCGCTTTCACCTGCATTCCTCCTGTGAACTTGCCAACCTCTGGAGCTCTACGCTCCGTCATGTTAATGTTCTTTATTTTACGAGTAACATCATCAGTAGCATCTGACAATCCTTGCTCATAAAAGAACTTGGCAAACTTTTCAGGGTTCATAGCCATGGCTAGTGACCTGTGGTATCCCGATGCGTCTTTAACCATTCCNCTTTCGTCCAAGAATTTGTTTATAAAATTCTGTGGNGTAGACTGAATGTTTTTTAACTCATTGGCATCTCCCGGTGAAAACATGATTTTCTTATCGTTGATGTTGAACTCAAATCCCTTGAAATCTTTACTAAAGACCTCATCGGTTTTTTGGTCAAACCATCTACGCTTTCTATTAGTTTCCTCCTCTATAGTCTTCGCCTCTTTAACATATTGCTTATAGCTTTCGTAAATTTCTTTTTCTTCATTAGGAACAAATGCCGAACTTGACTCAAGTGGCACGTTATATTTTTCCTTCTGAGCGTTAAAGTATTTCTTGGCCTCAGCAATTATTTTTTTTCTAGCAATCTTAACTTTCTTAACGGTAGACTCATCATCTAAATCTTCATCAAATGAATAGTCATCCATTAAAGCNTCAATATCCTCACTGTCTAATCCTTCTTGAGTAGACGTAAGGTAATCTTTAAGAAGTTGTTCGGGACTCATTACATCGAAGTCTTTCTTCAATTGCAAGAAATCCTCAAATCCACGTCCTGTTTCTTTTTTATATTTNAAATAAGCAGCTACATCATCAGGAAGAGGCTCTGCGTTATTACGCTCAGAAACCAAATCATCAAGAGAATTTATCTGCTTGTTATATCTTTTACCAAGGTATGAAAGAACGTCCTCATCTTTTAAATTAAGTCCGACAGGCTCCGGCTCTTCAATAGAGTTTCCATTACCTGATGAAAAGTTATCGTCATTACTTTCTAATGACTGCTCATGCTTTTCAATCAATTCATTTTCTAACTCTCTTACCCCTTTAGGCTCGATAGCATCTAGTGCCCTTACTTTNATTTCCATTTTATTAGATTTTATTTTTACAAACTTAATTAATTATTTTAACATTTTATCGAGGCTCAAATTCTGCCAAATCAAAGCCATCCAAACTGTCTTCGTTTGATTCAAAATTTAATGGAGGAAGATTATTTTTNCTTTGGTTAATTAATTTTGATTGCTCTGTGTTCTGCTGACTAATCCTTTTACCCTTGGCATCNTCNTTCATTTTATCTCGCTGATTNAAGTCCTGAATCTCCATGCCTCTTATCTGAAGGTTATAGTTAAACTCTTCTCTCATTAACTGAGATTTTAGCANAGCCTCATTTTTACTCTTCTCAATATCAAATGCAACCTCAGCTTGCTTTATTTGCATTTTAGCTTGAGTCTCCATTTGTATAGTTTGCTTGGCAGTTTCTGCTGCTAACTGCTGAGACTGCATTTGTTGCTGAGCAATCATGGCCTGCTTCTGCATAGCCATTTTCTCTTCACGCTCTTGAGTTCTAGTTCTCTTTAGCTTTAACAATTGATTGGCAAGTTTCAAGTTACGAATCTCACGAATATCAATTGCGTCTTCAAGGTTAATATCGCCTTTAGACAAAGCTATTTGAATATTAGCCTCAAGCTGAGCCCTCTGCTCTTCATCAGGAGAAATCTCAATGAATATGCCAAAGTCATAAATATACAAGTCCTTAATCTCATTAAGGATTGATACGTTATACTTTCCTATTTGATTAGCAAACTCATCGGCAAAGTCAGAGTACTCTAGTATGTCAGCTACTCTGTATGTCAATGCTTCTGACATTGACCTAAACATATAGATAGACCCATCAAGGATGTGTCTTGTCGCTGTGTTTGAATTGAGTGCCGCCAACTTCTGTAGACCAACCAAAGAGTTCGGGTCAGGCATCGAACCATCTCTTGCCTCATTAAGTCCTGTTACAGACCTAATCATATCAATGTAATGGTTCATGTTAGTAATCAACATCTGCGTTTTAGCAGAGCCTGAGTTGGATGTAAGCTGCTGAATAGGAACTCTAGCATTATTAAATTCACCATCCTGTGTATAGCTACG
>JGI25914J50564_10000352_pt1 | contig 15325 bp, 15 predicted proteins | sample LauGreSuBDMM15SN_2_FD_50564 | JGI IMG/M metagenome (IMG submission 50564) | reverse complement strand
GTAGAACCCTATTCATGAACGTGGATAAGTTTTTTTTGTTTTTATGTATTCTTTAAGTATGAGGTAAAGTTATTCACAACAGAGAAGTTGATAAAGATATTCATATATAAAAAATAACAAGAAAGTGAATGTGGAACAATTAAAAAGATAATTAGAGATCATCAAATTTAGATAAGATATAAGGAATAAATTATATATAAAGACTTAAAAAGATATATTGTAAAAATTAGAAAAAGTCTTATCGAATTTTGAGAAGCTTTGTAATTTTTATTTGGAAAATCAAATATGATTTAATCTAAAAAAAAACTAATAAAATTGGGAATAAATAAAATAAATCAAAGCTATCAAGTTTTATAGCTTTAAAAAAATGGACACATATATTGATTTTTAATTAAATATAATATAGTAGTAATTGCTATATCAACTTTACTAAAAAATGTACAGCAAAGTACTAAGAAGGTGATATATAATTAAGATCAAAGAGCTATCCTTTGTTGATAGATTTAAAGTTAAGAAACTTAATTCTATTGCTATAGTTACTGAAAATATAGCTTTTAAATAAATGGGTAAAATAAAAAAAGCCGTCTCAAAATTGAGACGGCTTTAATTGAAATGAAGTTCTAATTACAATTTGTAGATCAAACCAAAATTAACAGATGACATGTTTAAATTTAATCCAAAAGTGTTGATAGCTTTAGCTCCGTCTGTATCTTCTTTTGTAGATGAGTAACCTAACCCACCCCATGTAGCAGAGATTGCGAAATTATTATTCATAAAATAATGAAGACCTAATGGCGCATTTAAACTCATTGTTGATGTTTTAACTGCTTTTGCTAAAACAACTGCATCACCCGCAGCATCTTCTCCAAGGTTAGAAGAAATTGAACCGTAACCTATTTGACCACCTAAGGAAACAGAAAACTTGTCAGCAGGAGTAAAGAAATATTTAGCACCTGCATTTAATCCTAAGCCATTAATTTTTATATCATCTATACCAGGTGCACTTACAGTTCCTGAAGATATTCCAATAGAACCTAAAATCATTAAATTGTCAGACATCATGTATCCAATTCCTGGTGCTAAACCGAAAGCACTACTTTTAACATCATCTTGCGATGTACTAGTGTAGTTTGCGTCTGCTGTTAATACAATGTTTCCTGAAGCTAAACCAGCTCCACCTTCTTTCTTATCTTGAGCGTTTGCGAAAGATAAAGCTAATACTGTAGCTACTGTTAAAATAATTTTTTTCATTTTGTTAATTGTTTTAATTGTTTGTTAGTAATAAGGCAAATTTATAGATATTTGTTTTGCATTGAAATGGACATTCTCAAAGTTATTAACAATTTTATTAACAATTATTGTTTTTATTGTTAATAACTAAGTTAAAAAGTAACAGCCCTAACTATCAACAATCAATTTTATTCTCGAATAATTCTAGCACCAATCGCTCTTAAACGTTCGTCAATTCTTTCATATCCGCGGTCGATTTGCTCTATGTTTTGAATTGTGCTTGTTCCTTTTGCTGACAGTGCTGCAATTAAAAGCGATATTCCTGCTCTTATATCTGGAGATGACATTGTGGTAGCTTTTAACTGTGACTGAAAGTCGTGTCCCATTACCACAGCACGATGTGGATCGCACAACATAATTTTTGCTCCCATATCTATCAATTTGTCAACAAAAAACAAACGACTTTCAAACATTTTTTGATGAATTAAGACATCACCTTTTGCTTGGGTGGCAACTACTAAAATAATGCTCAATAAATCTGGTGTCAATCCTGGCCAAGGCGCATCAGCGATTGTTAAGATAGATCCATCAATATCTGTTTTAATTTCATAGGTTTCATGTGTAGGGATATAAATATCGTCGCCTCTTTGTTCTAATGTAATTCCTAATTTTCTAAAAGTACTTGGAATAACTCCCAAATTTTCCCAACTTACATTTTTTATTGTAATTTCACTTCTGGTCATTGCCGCGAGACCAATCCAAGAACCTATCTCAATCATATCAGGAAGAATCCTATGCTCACAGCCACCTAATTTTTCAACTCCTTCAATTGTAAGTAAATTAGATCCAACACCAGTGATTTTCGCTCCCATTGAGTTTAACATCTTGGATAATTGCTGCAAATAGGGCTCACATGCTGCATTGTAAATGGTAGTTGTTCCCTTAGCTAATACGGCAGCCATAACTATATTTGCCGTTCCTGTTACCGATGCCTCATCAAGCAACATATATGCTCCCGTTAGGCCTTCGGGTGCTTCAACACCATAAAAATGGTCTTCACGATTGTATCTAAATTTCGCTCCAAGATTTATAAATCCTTCAAAATGAGTATCTAAACGACGTCTTCCTATTTTATCTCCTCCCGGTTTTGGAATATAACCTTTTCCGAATCTTGCCAAAAGCGGACCAACTATCATTATAGAGCCGCGAAGAGAACCGCCTTCTTTTTTGAATGCTTCTGTTTCTAGATACGCTACATTTACTTCATCTGCTTGAAAAGTAATCGAACCATTGCCATTTTTCTGAATTTTAACACCTAAATTTCCAAGTAGAGTGATTAGTTTATTGACATCAATAATATCAGGAATATTGTTGATTGTTATTTTTTCTGGCGATAAAAGCACAGCACATAAAATTTGTAGCGCTTCGTTTTTTGCACCTTGCGGTGTAATTTCTCCTTTAAGGCGGATTCCTCCTTCGATTTTGAATGTTCCCATTATGGATTAAATTTGAGTATTTTTAGATAGGATTGGATTTTTATCGTATTTAAAAATTACTGGATTGGTTTTTTGTTTTGGTTTTTATGAATTGGTGTTTTTTGATTTTTAGCAGATTTATTGGGTGCAATTTTTGGCTGTCCTGCTGGCATAATTTTATTTGAAACCCTTTTATTGGTGCGCATCAAATCGGTCGTGTTAAGCAATTCTTCTGAGCTTTGCATCAAATTGATTTTTCCGTCGGAAAGTTCATAAAGATGTTCGAAAATCACATCGTCTTTTACCGTGTCTTTATTCCAACTCAAATAGGATTTTTTCATGTGGTTGGCAATAACTTTTACCAGCGCATTTTTCAACTCTCCTTCGTCCCATTTGTTGGCAACATCAATCATGTATTTAATGTTATTGCCATAAAAACGGTATTTTGGAAAATTTTGAGGATAATTTAAAACATCAGGTTTTAATTGCAAAACTTCGCGGGATGGAATAGGATAAGGAGAATCAACATTTAGTCGAAAGTCAGACATAATAAACAATTGATCCCATAGTTTATGTTGAAAATCAAGCACGTCACGCAAGTGTGGATTCAAACTTCCCATCACTTGAATGATGTATTTCGCAGCTTTATTGCGTTCAATATCGTCAACAATATCAGTTGCCTGATCTATCAATTTTTGCAAATGTCTACCGTATTCTGGTATAATTAAATGTTGTCTTTCAGAATTGTACTCTAAATTAAAGACTACATCATTAGCATTTTCTTTGGTATATTTTTGAGTCATAATTTATAGCGAAACAATCCCCTTTATGGTTGAAACTTCTTGGTATTTTTCTATGATTTCTTCTGCACTTTTCATCGTAACATCAACTGAAATNCTTGTAAATTTTGCAGTTTTAGATTTTGTAGTTTTTATAACTGCCCCCATACAATTAAATGTGTTTTCTACTTTTTCAACATTGTCATCAATTGTAGGGACAATAAATTTAAATAAATATTCAGCTGGCCAACTATTGCTATTGTTTAGTTCAACTTTCAGTCTTTCGTAAAATTCTTGAGTGATTTTATCTTGTTCTTGGTTCATTTCAAAATTTAAAATTAAAGCAAATATAACATTTTGAATTTAGATTTAGGAATATAGAATTTAGAAATTTTGATCTACCACAGATTTATATTAATCATTTTAAAAAATACCAATAACTTTAGCTATTTTTGCTCCTTATTTCTAAAAAAGTGCAAAAAGAAATTGTAGTCATTATTGGTGGTCCAGGAACAGGAAAAACAACTATTATTGATGGTTTGCTGGATAACGGATATTGTTGTTATCCCGAAGTTTCTCGCAAAGTAACGATGGAGGCCAAAAAACAAGGTATTGAACAATTATTCCTTGAAAATCCATTGCTTTTTAGCGAGTTGTTACTAGAAGGGCGCGTAAAACAACATCAAAATGCTGTTGACGAACCGCATGAAATTGTGTTTCTTGATCGCGGAATACCCGATGTTTTGGCTTATATGCATTATATCGGAGATAGTTATCCTGCTCATTTTGATGTTGCTTGCAAAACATTTCAATACACCAAAATTTTTATTCTACCGCCTTGGGAAGAAATTTATGTAAGCGACGAAGAACGGTACGAAAACTATGAACAAGCAAAATTGATTTTCAATCACTTAACGGAAACTTACCAAAAATACGGTTATAATTTGATTAGCGTGCCGAAAGACAACGTAGCAAATAGAATTAGTTTTATTTTGAATTATTTAAAAGAGTAATTTCTTAAATCTAATTCAAAATTACTCAACGCCTTCAATTGAATTAAATTTGAATTCTGAATTTATGACAGCATCGCTGAAAATTCTTGAAAAATATTGGAAACACAGGCAATTCAGACCTTATCAAGAAGAAATTATTGATGCTGTTTTAGAAGGAAACGATACTTTTGGGATTTTGCCAACTGGAGGAGGAAAATCCATTTGCTTTCAGGTTCCCGCAATGATGAAAGACGGAATTTGCCTTGTAATTTCCCCTTTAATAGCTTTGATGAAAGACCAAGTTGCCAATTTAGAAAAACGAGACATCAAAGCCATTGCGTTAACTGGAGGAATAAAATCAGACGAAATTATTGCGCTTCTCGATAATCTTGAATTCGGAAACTACAAGTTTTTATACCTCTCACCAGAACGTTTGCAAAGTAATTGGATTCTTGATAGAATTAAAAATTTGCCAGTTAATTTAATCGCAATAGACGAGTCACATTGTGTTTCGCAATGGGGACACGACTTTCGTCCATCGTATTTAAAAATCAAAAATTTAAAAAGTCATTTTCCTAAAATCCCATTTTTAGCATTAACAGCCTCTGCTACGAAACAAGTACAAGATGATGTCATTGTCCAATTAGATTTAGAAAAACCGACTATTTTTAAGCAATCTTTCGAACGAAAAAACATCGCATATATGGTTTTTGAAACGGAAGATAAGTTATACAAAATTGGTCAAATTCTAAAAAAACACAATTTTCCCACCATTATTTATGTAAGAAATAGAAAATCTTGTATAGAAATTTCAACACAGTTACAAAATAGAGGTTTTTCTTCTACTTATTATCATGGAGGATTATCGCACAAGGAAAAAGATAAAAACCGATTGCTTTGGATGAATGAAAAAGCAAACGTTATGGTAGCAACAAATGCTTTCGGAATGGGAATTGATAAAGCCAATGTAAAAACGGTTATTCATGTTCAATTGCCCGAAAACATTGAAAATTACTATCAAGAAACGGGTCGTGCTGGTCGGAATGGAGAAAAAGCATTTGCTGTTTTGTTGTCAAATGCTTCAGATAAGATGTCGGCTGAACATGCTTTTTTATCCAATTTGGTAGATAAAACTTTTTTGACAAAAGTGTTTGTTAAACTGTGTAATTATTTTCAAATTGCTTACGGCGAAGGAATTGACGAAAAATTTTCATTTAATTTAAATCAATTTTGCGCCCAGTATCAATTTCCTATACTAAAAACTTTTAACGCCATCCAATTTTTAGATCGACAAGGTGTAATTAATCTGTCTCAAGAATTTTCAGAAAAAGTTTCCGTACAATTTATTATTTCTTCAAAAGAAGTAATGCGTTACATGAGTTTAAATCCACAAGATGAAGAGGTTATATTATCAATATTAAGAACTTATGTTGGTATTTATGAAAATGCTGTCGCTTTAAATTTGACTTTAATTGCCAAAAAAAGCAATACGAATGAAGATAAAATAATGACAGTTTTACAGAAATTACAAGAAAAAGGTGTCGTTGATTATTTTGCAAAAAATTTCGATGCTACATTGATTTTTAATGAAGTGCGAGAAGACGAAAGAACAATCAACAGGATTTCAAAGTATTTAATTCGTCAAAATGAACTTAAAGAAGAACAAATTAAATCTGTTCTAAATTATGTAAATGACAAAACAGTCTGCAAAAACAAGTTGATACTTGCTTATTTTGGTGAATTAAAAAAAGAAAATTGTGGAATTTGCTCTATTTGTATTTCTAAAAGCAAACCAAAATCAGATGTTGTAATTTTGGCAAAAGAAATTATTGATTTATTGTCTGAAAGCGATATGAATTCACGAGAAATCGAGTCAATTACAAAAAAATCACCTCAAGAAGTGATTTCTGTTTTGCAACAATTGTTAGAAAATAATGTAATTTCGATTAAATCTAACAACCAATATCAAATAAAAAATAAAAAATAATTATGGAAAAGTTACGCATCGTTTTTATGGGAACGCCAGAATTTGCTGTTGGAATTTTAGATGCCATAATCAAAAATAATTATGAAGTTGTTGGCGTAATTACTGCTGTTGACAAACCTGCAGGTCGTGGACAAAAAATAAAATTTTCTGCTGTAAAAGAATATGCGGTAGAAAATAACTTAAAGTTGCTGCAACCGAGCAATTTAAAGAGCGAAGATTTCTTATCGGAATTAAAATTTTTAAATGCTAATTTGCAAATAGTTGTAGCATTTAGAATGTTGCCAAAATTGGTTTGGGAAATGCCTCTTTTGGGTACTTTTAATTTACATGCTTCTTTGCTACCAAATTATCGTGGCGCAGCACCAATTAATTGGGCAATTATAAATGGAGAAACGAAAACTGGTGTAACTACTTTTTTTATTGATGATAAAATAGATACTGGTGAAATGATAATGAGCAATGATATTGAAATTTCTAACCATGAAAATGCTGGAAACCTTCACGACCGATTGATGGTTTTAGGAAGTGAAACAGTTTTACAAACTTTAGCGTTAATAGAAGCTGGAACTATAAAAACTACTGTTCAAAAAGACAATGCAACAATCAAAACTGCCTATAAATTAGACAAAGAAAATTGCAAAATTGATTGGCAAAAATCAGCTTTTGAAATTCATAATTTAATTCGTGGACTTTCGCCTTATCCATCAGCATGGTGTATTTTTAACGACAAAGACCAAGAGTGGAACACAAAAATATATGAATCAGAAATAAGTTTAGAAAAGCACGCTTTTAAGACTGGCAAAATTATTGCCACAAAAAAAGAGATTAAAATTGCAGTTAAGGATGGATTTATAAGCATTTTGAGTCTTCAATTTCCTGGAAAAAAGAGGATGACAACCTCAGAACTGCTTAATGGAATTTCATTTTCTGAAAAAGCAAGTGTTTGTTAAGTGCCAAAATCACTGATTTAAGGTTAAAAATGACAAAAACAAGTTAGTTTATCAACAAAAAAAACAAGTTATTAACAAAAACAGTAAAATCAAAAGAAATGTGTTGTGTAGTAAGGAATTCCTTTTAAATTTGTTATTATTAACGAAATATTTTAACCAACAATTAATAACTTTTATTATGAACAAATCAGAATTAATCGATGCTATCGCTGCTGACGCAGGAATTTCTAAAGCAGCTGCAAAATTAGCATTAGAATCATTTTTAGGAAATGTAGGTGGCACTTTGAAAAAAGGTGGTAGAGTATCTTTAGTAGGATTTGGATCTTGGTCTGTGTCTAAAAGAGAAGCCAGAGACGGAAGAAATCCACAAACTGGAGCAACTATCAAAATCGCTGCTAAAAATGTAGTGAAATTTAAAGCTGGTGCAGAATTAGAAGGTTCTGTAAACTAGTTTTTTATAGTTTATATTTAAAGTCTTTTTTAGCAATCGCTAAGAAAGACTTTTTTTTGTGTAAATGTTAAAAAGACAAGCAAAAGTGTTTTCTTATAAAGTTTATTTGTAGATTTATTAAAAATTAAGCGATATGATTTCAGAGAAACTACAGAAAGGACATTTGCTTATTGCGGAGCCTTCTATAATTGGAGATTTGTCTTTTAATAGATCGGTTATATTGTTGGCTGATCACAATAAAGAAGGTTCGGTTGGATTTATCTTAAACAAACCGCTTGCTTATTCGCTTAACGATTTGGTTCCCGAGATAGAATCAGATTTAAAAATCTATAATGGTGGACCTGTCGAGCAAGATAATCTCTACTTTATTCACAATATTCCTGAGTTAATTCCAAATAGCATCGAAATTTCAAATGGTATTTTTTGGGGCGGTGATTTTCAAACTACAAAAGTACTCCTCAATAACAGGGACATTAAATATGATAATATTCGTTTTTTTCTGGGTTACACTGGTTGGGAAGCTAATCAGCTTCAAACCGAAATGGAATCTAATGCTTGGATAATTGTCAAAAACGATTACAAAAACAAAATTATCGGAAAATCTACTTCAGATTTCTGGAAAGAAAAAATATTAGAGCTTGGTGGCGATTATATAATATGGAGTAATGCGCCAGAAAACCCACTATTGAATTAAGTTTTTTTTGTTTTAATTGCTTTGTAATTTCAGTTTCATTTTCCTTCTGTTTTTACTTTTTTTAATTAAATTTTTCACAATTATTTTTTTTGGTTTGTTTTTTGAGATACTTTTATCAAACAATTAAAAGATAAATCTATGAAACGTTTAATCTTACTTTTAGCCATCTTTGCTACAACTTTTTTATCGAGTTGCGAAGGGCCACAAGGACCCTCCGGAACCAATATCGAAAGTGCGGTTTTTGAACTTCGAAATGTAAATTTTGCTTACAATCCGATTGACGGGTTCAATATTTACAGAACTTTAACTCCCAATATTTATGATTCAGATGTGATTTTAATCTATCGCTTAACAGATTTGATAGACCCTACTACACCTGTTTGGAAATTAGTACCTAATGCGGTTTACGCACCACTAGGCGAAGTGAACTATGATTTTGATTTTAGTAAAGAGGATTATAAAATTTACGTTAGCGCCACTTACGATTTAAACACAACGCCTGCTTATTTAGACAACCAAACTTTTAGAATTGTTGTTATTCCTGGTTATTTTTCAGGTAAAAAGGCACAGTTTGATAAATCGGATTACAAAACAGTCATAAAATATTATAATATTAATGAAAGTAACATGAAGGTTTTAAAATAAAAGTAAAAATTTTATTCATTACAAAGGAAGTTTAATCGACTTCCTTTTTTTACGTCTATTTTTTTATGTAATTATTAATAGAAGAGTATTTTATCAACAAATTTACAATTCACCCCTAAATTTTTAACCCTAAGAATATTTTTTAGAACAATTTTATTATATTTGCAGCAAATTAATAGGGGTATAATCTAAAAATCTACATTTATGTCAACATTTCGTTTTCAAGCTCTAAAGGAAGCATCAAACAGAGAACCAATTAAATTTGAAGAAGCCGATAAAAAATCAAATATATTCGGTGCTAATGTATTCAATGACAAGGCCATGAAGCAATTTTTGACTTCTGACGCACACAAAGGAGTTAAAGATGCTGTGCAACACGGAACAAAAATTGACCGAAAATTGGCCGATTATATTGCAATGGGAATGAAAGAATGGGCATTGTCAAAAGGAGTAACCCATTATACGCATTGGTTTCAACCTTTAACTGGAACTACTGCAGAAAAGCACGATGCTTTTTTCGAAACTTCTTACGACGGAAGTGACCCAGTTGAGAAATTTGGAGGCGCACAATTGGTTCAACAAGAGCCTGATGCATCTAGTTTTCCAAACGGTGGAATCAGAAATACTTTTGAAGCTAGAGGATATACCGCTTGGGATCCGACATCGCCAGCATTTATTTTTGGTACAACTTTATGTATTCCAACTGTTTTTATTTCATATACGGGAGAAGCTTTAGATTACAAAACACCTTTATTGAGAGCTTTAAATGCTGTTGATGAAGCGGCGACAGATATTTGCAAGTATTTCGACAAAAACGTTAAAAAAGTTACTGCCACGTTAGGTTGGGAACAAGAATATTTTTTAATAGACATTTCTTTGGCAAATTCTCGCCCAGATATTGTAATGACTGGTAGAACTTTACTTGGTCATACTTCTGCAAAAGGGCAACAATTAGATGACCATTATTTTGGTTCAATTCCAACTCGTGCTTTAAATTACATGAGAGAATTAGAGCAAGAGTGTATGTATTTAGGTATTCCAGTAAAAACTAGACATAATGAAGTTGCTCCAAATCAATTTGAATTGGCACCAATTTTTGAAGAAACCAACTTGGCTGTAGACCATAATTCTTTATTGATGGATGTGATGCAAAAAGTAGCGGAGCGCCATGATTTTAAAGTGCTTTTCCATGAAAAACCTTTCAAAGGTGTAAATGGTTCAGGAAAACACAACAACTGGTCGATGGCAACTGATACGGGTGTAAACTTGTTGAGCCCAGGAAAAACACCAATGAGCAACTTACAATTTTTATCATTCTTTATCAATACCATCAAAGCGGTGAATGATTACGAAGAATTGTTAAGAGCAGCTATTGCAACTGCAACTAATGATCATAGATTGGGAGCAAATGAAGCCCCACCGGCAATAATTTCTGTATTTATTGGTCAACAATTGACTAAAGTTTTAGCGGAATTAGAAGGAGTGACTGACGGAAAATTATCTCCAGAAGAAAAAACAGATTTAAAACTTAATGTAGTTGGGAAAATTCCAGATGTTTTGTTAGACAATACCGACAGAAACAGAACTTCACCATTTGCTTTTACAGGCAATAAATTTGAATTCCGTGCCGTTGGATCATCGGCGAATTGCGCCAATGCAATGACAACGTTAAACACAATTGTAGCTAAGCAATTGAAAGATTTTAAAGTGGAGGTTGATCATTTAATCAATGAAAAAGGATTGAAAAAAGACGAAGCTATTTTTAATGTTTTGAGAGAATACATCAAACAATCTAAAAAAATCTTATTTGAAGGTGATGGTTATAGCGATGCCTGGGAAAAAGAAGCTAAAAAACGTGGATTGAGTAATTATAAAACAACACCATTGGCTTTNAAAGCTAAGGTATCAAAAGCCGCATTAGATTTATTTAAAGAAATGAATGTAATGAACCATATCGAGGTTGAAGCGCGTTACGAAATTGAATTGGAAGAATACACCAAAAAAATCCAAATCGAAGGACGAGTACTTGGTGATATAGCTAGAAATCATGTAATTCCTACAGCAATTCAATACCAAAACACGTTGATTGAAAATGTAAAAGGTTTGAAAGAAATTTTCGGAAAAGATTTTGAAAAAATAGGGAAGGAACAAATCGTTTTGATAAAAGAAATTTCTGAACACATCGAAGGCATTAACACGAAAGTTGAAAAAATGACCAATTCCCGCAAAAAAGCAAATGTTTTGACAGATGCTCAAAAAATGGCGGAGGCCTATTGTGATGATGTAAAACCTTATTTTGAAAACATTCGCGAACATTGTGACAAACTTGAACTTTTGGTTGACAATGAAAGCTGGACTTTGGTAAAATACAGAGAGTTATTGTTTACCAAGTAATTTTATAATTATAATAAAAAAAACAATTTTTATTAAAAGCCGTCTCATTATTAATAACGAGACGGCTTTTTATTGCAATCAGCTATTTTTCAATAGGTTACACTAGAGTTTAATTTTGTTTAATTTTAATGTATAAAACTTAAACAAAAAATAGGTTTTTGTTTAATATGTTATTACTTTTGTTAAACAAAAAAGGAGAGGATGGAAGTTGTAAAAAACGTGTTCAGTATTAAGGATTTAGAGAATTTATCTGGCGTAAAAGCACATACCATTAGGATATGGGAAAAAAGATACAATATTCTTGAGCCCAAAAGAACAGACACCAATATAAGGTATTATGATTTGCGTTGTCTTCAAAAATTGTTAAACATCACGCTTTTACATGATTTTGGATATAAAATCTCTAAAATCGCGACTTATTCGGAAGAGCAAATTCCCCAATTTGTTAACGAAATTATCACAAAAAAAACAGTCAAGCACCACGCAATTTCATCATTCAAAATGGCAATGATGAATTTTGACCAGGCAATGTTTATTAGAGTTTACGATGAAATTTTAGGAGAAAAATCATTTAGTGAAGTCTTTCACGAAATTTTTGTTCCGTTGATGAATGAAATTGGTTTACTTTGGCAAACCGATACCATTTCTGCTGCTCATGAGCATTTTTTGACCAATTTGATTAAACAGAAATTAGTGCTTCAGACCGAAAAAGTACAATTACTGCCACCTACTAAAACTGATAAAGTTTTTATTTTGTATTTGCCTTCAAATGAAATTCACGATTTAGGTTTAATGTACCTCAATTACGAAATTTTATCTAAAGGTTATAAAACAATTTATTTAGGAGAAAGTGTTCCGATTGACAGTTTAAAAGACGTAAAAGTTTATTTTGATAAAATTATTTTCTTATCCTATCTGACAGTAGAACCAAATAAAGATGAAATAGATAATTACGTTCAAACCCTCAAAAAAGAAATTCTTAACGACGATAATACTGAAATTTGGTTAACAGGAAGAATTTTGGCTCACTTAGACCAAAAAATAATTAATGATAAAATAACTTTATTTTATTCCATTCCAGACATTGTTAATAAAATTTAAAAAACGCAAAAATTATAAAAGTCATCAAGATTTTCTATATTTTTGTCAGCATTCATGAAAAAAGATATTAAAATTATAGGTTCAGGTTTTTCTGCATTATCAGCGGCTTGTTATTTAGCAAAAAACGGACACAATGTGACTGTTCTTGAGAAAAACGAAAGTATCGGTGGTAGAGCAAGACAATTAAAAAAAGAAGGATTTACATTTGATATGGGTCCAAGTTGGTATTGGATGCCTGACGTTTTTGATCGGTTTTTTGCGGATTTTGGAAAAAAGACAACAGACTACTATCAATTAATTAAACTTAATCCTGCTTATCGCGTTTATTATGGAATCAATGATTTTATAACAATCGCCGATAATTTAGAAGAAATAATTAGTGATTTCGAGAGTATTGAAAAGGGTAGTGGATCACTTTTGAGAGATTTTATTGGAGAAGCAAAGTCTAATTATGACATTGCTATTAAAGATTTAGTTTACAGGCCAGGTGTTTCGCCCCTAGAATTAATTACCGTAGAAACTGCAAAAAAAGTTGGGCAGTTTTTTAGTAATATTAGCAAAGACGTTCGCAAGAAATTTAAAAGCCAACGATTAATTCAAATTTTGGAATTTCCTGTTTTGTTTTTAGGAGCAAAGCCTTCTGACACGCCCTCTTTTTATAGTTTTATGAATTATGCCGATTTTGGAATGGGAACTTGGCATCCAAAAACAGGCATGTTCGATGTAGTTAGAGCTATGGAAAGTTTAGCGTTAGAGCTTGGCGTGACTTTTAAAACAAATGCCAATGTTGAAAAAATAAATGTTCATAATAATAAAGTAAAATCTTTAATTATTAATGGTCAAGAAATAGCAGCAGATGTTGTTTTGAGTGGCGCAGATTATCACCACACAGAAACTTTACTAGATCAAAAACACAGGGCTTATTCTGAAGAATATTGGAACAGCAGGGTTTTTGCACCATCTTCATTATTGTTTTATGTGGGTTTTGATAAAAAGATAAAAAACATTTCGCACCACGCATTATTTTTTGATGTTGATTTTAATCAGCATGCCAAAGATATCTATGATGATCCGAAATGGCCCGAAGAACCTCTGTTTTATGCTAATTTTCCGTCAATAACTGATGCGACAGCGGCACCAGAAGGAATGGAGTCTGGCTTTTTTTTAGTACCTTTAGCTCCTGGAATAAATGACACGGAAGAATTAAGGGAACAATATTTTGATAAAATCATTGATAGATTTGAGCTTTTAACTGAACAAAGTGTGAAAAAAAATATTATTTTTAAGAGCTCATTTTGTAAAAATGATTTCGTTTCAGAATACAATTCATACAAAGGTAATGCCTATGGAATGGCAAATACTTTGTTACAAACCGCTTTTTTGCGGCCAAAATTGAAAAGTAAAAAGGTCGAAAATTTATATTTTACTGGTCAGTTAACTGTTCCTGGTCCTGGTGTCCCTCCAGCTTTAATTTCAGGGAAATTAGTTTCAGAATTAATTGAAAAATATAGTTGATAAATTATGAAATCAATTTTTGATAATGTTTCTTTTGATTGTAGTCGAAATGTAACGAAGTCGTATAGCACTTCTTTTTCGTCTGCAGTAAAAATGCTTTCTCCAAGCATTCGCCAAGATATATATAATATTTACGGTTTCGTTCGTTTTGCTGATGAGATTGTAGATAGTTTTCATGATTATAATAAAGAACTACTTTTTGAGAACTTTGAAAAAGATTTGGAAATGGCTTTTCAAAACAAGATTAGTTTAAATCCTATCTTAAATTCTTTTCAAAATACCGTTTTTAAGCATAATATTCCGAATGAATTGATTGCTGCTTTTATGAGGAGTATGAAACTCGATTTGACAAAAAAAGACTATAAAACAGAAGATGAATACAAAGAATATATCTATGGTTCAGCGGATGTAGTTGGATTAATGTGCTTAAAAGTTTTTGTGCAAGGTGATTTAAATAAATACAATGAACTTAAAAGTGCTGCCATGCGCTTGGGATCAGCTTTTCAGAAGGTAAATTTTTTGAGAGATTTAAAGGCAGATTTTGAAGATTTAAGCCGTACTTACTTCCCAGAAACAGATCTTAATCAATTGGATGAAGTCTCAAAATTAAAGATTATAAATGAAATTGAAGCAGACTTTGAAGCTGGTTATTATGGCATTTTAGATTTACCTTTAGAGGCAAGATTTGGTGTTTACACCGCCTATTCATACTACAAAAAGCTACTGCATAAATTGAAAAAAACTCCTTCTTCCGAAATTAAAAACACAAGAATTCGAGTGCCAAATTATCAAAAATACAGCCTTTTCGCAAAGTGTTATTTCACTTATAAATTGAATATTATTTAAAACATAAAAACATGTGGTTACATGTTTTAGTTGTTTTTCTTGGGCGAAATGATGTCTTAGAAATTGGACTAGCTATCGGATTCGGAATATCCTCTTATTCGATATTTGAAAGTTTAAGTTTTTTTTTTAGCTAAATTGTTGATTATATTTAAATTGTGGTAATAATCAAATCATGCTTATTCAATAAACCTCTTACATTTTCTTTTGAAAAAACCGCTTTTTTAATTTTTGTTTTTGACGGATCAATTGAAAAGTTGTAGCTTGTT